>OLRG01002621.1_pt1 | contig 12486 bp, 4 predicted proteins | sample 1672331 | NCBI WGS metagenome assembly OLRG01 (sample SAMEA3136672, study PRJEB25190) | human gut metagenome
GACTTGGAATCTGCTTCAGATGCAGGAGGAATCGGACAGGCACTGACAAAAGTTGCATCACAGGCAAATAACGCAGGTGTCAGTCTGGAAAAAACTGCTGCCATGATCGCGACTGTTAAGGATGTAACACAGGACAGTGATGATTCGATTGGTACAGGCTTGAAGAGTATTCTTTCCAGAATGAACCAGATTAAAGCCGGTAAGTTCGTGGATTCTGAGACTGGTGAGAGTCTGAATGATGTGGAGAAAGTCCTGAATAAAGTAGGAATCTCAATGCGTGATGTGAACGGACAGTTCAAAGAATCGGAACCGATCATTGATGAAGTGGCTGGCAAGTGGTCAACTTTTGATGGAAATACAAAGAAAGCAGTTGCAACGGCTATGGCAGGTACCTACCAGTACAACAAGCTGATCGCCATGTTTGACAACTGGGATAAAGTGCAGTCTTTAACAGAAACAGCGTTAAATGCAGACGGTACCGCACAGAAGAAATTTGAGGATAATTACCTGACTTCACTGGAAGCAAAGACCAACGCACTGAAGGCGAGTCTTGAAAATCTGGCTACATCTACTGTATCCAGTGATCTGTATTCCGGTTTTCTGGATGGTTCTAAGAGCCTTGTGGATTTTGCAAACAATATTAATCTGGTTCAGTCTGCCATTGCAGGGCTTGGGGCAGCAGGTGGAGTGTATGCAATTCAGCAGATTGTAGCGGCATTCCGGGAGCTTTCAAACCTTGGAAATGCTTTGAATCTGAGCAGAGCGGTAAATATCCCGGATGATTCTTTCCAAAGATTACTGACACTGACACAGGGATTATCTGAGTCACAGACCAGACTTGTCCTGTCCAGTACCGCTTTATCTGATGCACAGAGGGCAGCAATCCTGACAAATCAGGGTATGAGTACAGCGGAAGCACAGGCATCTGTCGCAGCAATGGGCTTGTCAAGTGCGGAAGGCGTAGCAGCAGCCAGTACATTCTCTCTTTCAGGTGCCTTATCCGGTCTCTGGGCAACTTTGACAGCCAATCCTTTTGTCCTGATCGTTGCTGGTGTGACTGCTGCCGTATCTGCGTTTAGTGCGTATAAAAATTCTGTGGAAGAAGCGGTATCTTCTGCAAAACAGGCAGGTACCGAATGGCAGGAAAGCAATACATCCTTACAGGATAACATTGAAAGAATCACGGAACTGCGTACAGCACTGGCATCCGGTACTCTGACCGAACAGGAAGCTGCCAGTGCAAAGAGTGAACTGTTATCCATTCAGGAGTCACTGACAGACTCCTACCACAGTCAGGTAGCCGGAATTGACCTGATTAATGGAAGTCTGGAAGAACAGATTGCGCTTTTGGATAAGGTTTCACAGAAAGAAGCCAGCCAGTTCCAGAACGAGAACAAAAAAGGAATTGAGGAAGCGGAGAAAAAAGTGGAGAAGAAACGCCACACCTATCTTGGACAATTCCTTGATAACGGCTCTGAAGAATCCGAAGCAATCAAAAAGTCCATTAATGATCTGAAGAAAGAATACGGGGATGAAGTGTTTACGATAGAACCGGAAATGGATGGAATTACAATGGATGTCCATTTTAAAGCGGATTCTGTGACAGCAAAACAGGCATTGAATGACTTTATGGATGATGCAAAGTCCATTGAGAAACAGTATGGAGAATCGGATGCTTTAAATGTGATGCTGGATAACGCATCAGGAGGACTGTCAGAAGCCAATGAGATACTTGGCAAATATGGTGATCTCTATGAGCAGGCACAGGAAGCGAAACTGGTTGCAGCAGAAGAGACATTCAAATCTGACGGGAAAGAACAGACAGCTCTGAAATGGCTGAATGATTATACAAAAGCAGTCAAGAATTACAATGATGCACTGACTGAAGGCGATTCTGATAAGATCACACAGACAGCAGGAGAATTTAAAGCTGTAGATACAGCGGTACAGTCTTTGCTAAAGAACTCTGATATGTCACAGTTTGCAGATCAGTTCGCAGAAGTAAGAGATCAGTTGAATGATGCGGCTATTTCTGCAAACCAGTTTACAGATGCTTTATCAGGAAAAGATACTTCCAAGTTTGGAAAAGAAATCAGGAAAAATGCAGATTCCCTGAAAGAACTGGGATTGACAGATACGGACTTCAGGTATGCTTTTGAGACAGAAGGCGTACAGGAAGGCGAAGAGCAGATCAATGCTCTTGTAGATGCCGCAGTACAGTGTGGCTTGATTTCTGATACATCCAGCAGTGAAGTGGCAAAGTTGGTAAATATGCTTACACAGTTAGGAATCATTTCATCCAGCGCAGGTGCTTCGGTGGACAGTACAGCAGGAGCAGTCGCAGACCTGACAGATCAGATTGAGAATGCCAATAAAGCACTGGCAGGAATCCAGAAAGCAACTTCTGTCCTTGACTCTCAGGCAACTGGAAAGAGTATTTCGATTGATGATTTTAATTCAGATGAGTTTTCAGATTACACGTCTGCATTGGAATATAACAATGGCGCACTGCATCTGAATGCCGAGAAAGTCCGGGAACTGCAAAAAGCAAAAGCAGAAGAAGCAATCCAGACGAATGAGAACCAGAAACTTGAAAAACAGACACAGTATATGGAGAATATTGCGCAGATCGAGCAGCTTCAGGAAGAACTGAGAGGGTTATCTGATGCGAAAAGTGAGAACGCACAGACAATTCAGAGCAGTATTGATGCACTGTTATCTGAAAATGATGGTCTGGTAAACCAGTGTAATCAGCTTGATCTGCTCTCAGCATCACTCAGGGAAGCAACCGGGGCGTACCAGAACTGGCTGGACAAACAGAATACTTCTGAGTCAGGAGATATGTTTGACGATGCAATGGGAGCGTTAGATCATATCGAAGATGTAACACAGAATACAAAATCAGATGATTACGGACGGATCGGCACTAATTCCTATAAAGCAGCGGTGGATTTTATTGTACCAGATTCTGTGGATACAGAGGATGCGGAAGCAGTTTCTTCTTATATAGATAGTATTGAGCATTATTTCAACCATGATTCGGACGGTAACAGGACGGGACTGGATGTTGCGGAGTTCTGTGCCAAGGCGACAAAAGCCGGACTGATGGAACTGGATGAAGCAAGCAACGAGTATAAGGTTGCAGGTCAGCGTACCATGGAAGATTTCGCAGAAGGACTGAACCTGTCGCTTCCGATGGTACAGGCAATGTTCGGAGAGATGGAAGAGTTCGGCGGTGAATTTGACTGGGCTGACGAAGCAGTTAAGACGCTTGGTGATCTTGGCATGGCAGCAGGAGAAGCAAAAGGCAGGATTGAAGAGCTGTCCGGGGATAAAGACCTTGATATCCAGATTAATGTCTCTGATATTGAGAGTACGGAAGATAAAATCTCTACACTGGAAAATACGATTTCTCAGATGCAGGATTATAAAGCTACGCTGGAAGTGGATTCCTCACAGGTGGATGATGCAAATACGGTAATTGAATACTGTGTGACACAGAAACAGCAGTTGGAAGCACCAGCGGTAATGAATGTGGATACTTCACAGGTAGATGGTGAACTTGGAAACGCATTGGCTTTACTGCAACAGTTTAAAGATGCAACAAACAATGTAGAAGCACAGGCAGCAGTTGGCGCAGATACATCGGAAGCACAGGGACAGGTAGACAGCTTAGTCAATGAAATTAATGGACTTTCACCAGAAATTAAAGCTACTCTTGGTATCAATGGAGAATCTGAAGCCACAATTACTGCGTCCATTGAAGCACTGACTCCTAAGATGATGGTGGAAGCTGGTGTGGATTCTTCAGTTGTAGATGCTTATGCAGCAGAAGAAAAGAAATCTGAAGGCACTATAGACTGGGATAATGAGACTGGGAAAGTGGATGCCTGGGCAGCTCAGAGACACGTTTCAAACGGTGTTGTCAACTGGGAGAATAATACAGCCAATGTAAAGACAAGTTTTACTGCGACTGGAACAATAAACTGGACGAATACTAAAGCACCAACAGGAGGAACAGGCGGTGCAAACGGTACGGCTCATGTATCCGGGACTGCACATTACCCTCATTTAGTCGGTCATGCAAATGCTAACGGTAACTGGGGAACAAAGACAGGCGGCATGACACTGGTTGGTGAACTGGGCAGAGAACTTGTTGTTGATCCGGGAACCGGAACATGGCATACAGTCGGAGATAATGGTGCAGAGTTTCAGTATATCCCGGCAGGAAGCATTGTCTTTAACCATTTACAGACGGAAGCTCTGCTGGAACGTGGATTTGTAAACAGTCGTGGAACTGGAATGGCAAATGCAGCAGGAACCGCTATGGTCAGAGGTGGCATTTCTGTAAAACAGGCAGATATTGCCAGCGGTCATACGACTTATAAAGGTTCTTCCAACTCTTCCAACTCCGGTAATACTCAGCTTCAGAAAACAATTGATAATAACACAGATGCTGTTTCAGATGCAAGCGATACCGTAAGTGAAGCCGCAGACGAAGTTAATAAAGATTTACAGAAAGCAATCAAAAAGCTGAATGATAATGCAATGGACTGGATTGAGACAGCAATGGATCATCTGGATCGTACCACTTCTGAATATACAGATTATGCAGAAAGTGATTTCAGTCATTATAAAAAATCAAATAAAAATTATGACAATGCCATCAAAAGTACAGAAGAAGAAATTACTGCGGCTAATACTGCAATACAAAAATACTGGGATTATGCTCAAGGTGTTGCAGCCGATCCTGAAATTAGCAAATATCTCACCCCTGAGCTGAAAGAAAAGATTGATAATGGCAAGACCATTGATATTGAAACTCTGTCAGTAGATCAGAAGGCTGCCGTTGATGCTTATAAAACATGGATTGATAAGCGTGATGATGCCAAAGTTACCAAGCGTGAAAAAGAAGCACAAAGACTCGAACTTATAAAAGCGAAAGTGGATAATGTGTATGATTCTTATGGTACAACTATTGGCAAACGTGAAGCTATGGAAGGCTACTGGAAATCAAAGGCTGAAAACCGTGTTACTCATGGTGCAAGCCAGAAAACAAATTCTTTATACTATAAGGATTTGAAAAAAGAGCGGAACTACGCGGTATATCAAAAAGACTGGATGACCAAAGAGCAGAAAAAAGTCAAAGAGCAAATGGCTAACTATCTGAATGCGGAGGGTACCAGTCGAAAAGATAAAGCATATCAGAACATGAAGAAGGAATACATTGAGTTAAAGACATCCATTGTCGATATGGATACTCATATTGCAGAACTCAATCAAACCCTTCAGGATACTCGTGAAAATGTGAAGCAGTGGAATGTAGATCGCTGGGACAGAGCTGGAGCCAAACAGGACGCTGCTATTAATTATAAACTTGCAACAGATAAAAAAGATCGTCAGATTTCAGAAAAAGATTACACGGAGCGGATTAAGACAGATAATCGTCAGATTCTGGCACTGCAAAAGCTCCGTGAGGAAAAGGCTGAATATTATGATACTCATTTCAAGAGCATGAATAATGAAGAAGCTCAGAAATATCTGGATGCTATTGCTCAGATTGATGAGCAGATTCTGAATCTTGGGACGGATATTGAAGGAATCAAAGATAAGATCATGGAACTCCGCTGGAAACCGTTTGATGATGCACAGGATAAACTGGATGGTGTGATTAATGAGTACCAGACATTACGGACACTTCTGGGGGATGAGGACAGTTTTTATAATGATGATGGATCATTCACTGAAAATGGCTTATCAAACGTGCTGCTGATTCAGGAATCTATAGATGCCACCAAAGACAAACTTGCAAATTATCGTGTTGGATTGGAGAAAGTAGAAGAACAGTATAAACATGGCTGTCTTAGTGCGGAAGAATATGAAGAGAGGACAGAAAAACTCTTAAATGGCATTCAGGACGCGTCAGCTTCTCTGGCAGAGTACAGGCAGCAGATGTTATCTGTATATGAGACTCAGATCACGAAAGAGAATGACCTTTTACAGAAAAATATTGATAAGCGTCTGGAAGCTCTGGACGCGAAAGAGAAGTATTATGAATATGATAAGACTCTGAAGAAGAAAACCAAGGATATCAATACTCTTAAAGCTCAGATCGCTGCCCTTGAAGGAACCAGCAATGCCGCAGCGAAGGCGCGTCTGGAAAAACTGAAAGCGGAACTCTCGGACGCGGAAGAGGACATGCAGGATACTGTCCATCAGCATGAAACAGAAATGAAAAAAACCGGATATGAGAATCTTCAGTCTGATGCAGAAAATGCACTGGATAATACTTTGGACGCACTGAAAAAGAATACCAATTTCCAAGAAGCTGTCATTAATAATATGCTGACCAATGTGAAAACAAATTATGACAGTACTTATAAACATCTTGGGGATGTAATGGATCAGTATGGTCTGAAAGTTTCTGATACTTTTAATAAGATGATCGGGAAAGCTGCGGATTTTAATACTGCTGCTGTAAATGCAACAAAAGCATGGGAAGAGGTTACGAAAATCAGTACCTCAAAAGTATCTGGCACTGAAAATACAAAAGCGGATGAAGCTGTGGATAAAACCTTGAATAATAACAGTACTTCAGACGGTGCAAAGGTACAGGAACCGGGTAAAGTAAATAATTATGAAATAAAGCTGAATGCGAAAGAAATTTATCTGACATATAGCCATGCTAAGTATTCATTAAAGGCAACATGGTCACCAAGTAAACCTCATAATTCACAGATTCAATGGACGAGTTCTAATGAGTCAATTGCAACGGTATCCTCTGACGGTACTGTAAGAGGTGTGGCTGCGGCTCTTAAGAACGGATTAATGTCCAGAGACGAATCAAAAACCCAAAAGTGTGTGGTTACTGCTGCTGGCGTGGTTGGTAAATCTGCTGAGTGTACCGTTCATGTTATGCCGGACTCTCATTACGAAGCAATCAAAGCATATGCAGATAAAGCTGGGATTGATACTTCTAAAGAGGGCAATAACATTAGAAGTGCGCTGGAATATGCTTATAATAATGGTGCATTCCGAAGTAATCAGTCTAATGTTGCAAAAGAAGGCTTCAAAAAGGCTTATCTGAAAGACTGGTTCAAGTCCCTGCCTGACCGTCCTAATGGCGCTACTGATGTTCCAGCCGGAACCAGTGCTTTAGCCGGATATTTCTTCTCAAAAGGTAAGAAAGTCGGACGTAAGGAAATGCAGCAGCTTGCTGATATTCTTGAGATCAAGACCCCGGGAGCTGACAAATATGATTACTGGGGAACACCATTAAAGAATAAGATTCTGAATGCTTATAAATCTTATGGATTCTCAAAAGGCGGTGTTGTACGTGGAGGTATTCCAGCCAGCATACTTGATATGATTGGTGCGGATGCTTTAATACCGCGTGGAGATTCTACACTGATCGGTGCAAATCCGGGCGAGACTGTTCTGACTGAGGAGTTTACAAAGCAGCTGAAACCTACTGTACAGATTTTAAATGAGTTCAACCGTAGAATGGCACAACCGATTACAGAGCCAAGTGCTGCTATACAGAATCAGACAACAGAAGTAGCAAATGAGTATCACTTCACCTTTAACAATCCGGTCATAAAGAGTGAAGAGGATGTTCGGAAACTGATAGAGAAGGCTATGGACGATCGCACGAAGAAAAACAAAAGTGATTGGAGAAAAATCAGATAAAGGAATAAACAGAGGAAGTCTGTACTTTGCTGGAAAACAGTGAAGTACAGGCTTCTTTTATTGGAAAAAATAAGGAATACAAGGAGAAAATCACATGAAAAATTCATGGGTAATTGAAAAGACGAAAGGAGCGTGTCACTTTGGTGATGCCTATAAATAATGGAATAATGAGACTCTGCTGGTTGTTGTGTTTATATCTGATTTTGTGTGTGCTTGCTGGAAAAGTGACACAAAAAAATAGATATGGTGAACTACAAAAAACCGAGCAAAGAGAAAAAGCGACAGTTGTGGGGAAATATGAATACACGTTGTTATAACGAGAATTATCACAAGGTTAAGCCTGATTATAAAGATTGTACGATTTGCGATGAGTGGATTGAAAGTAAAAAATCTTTTTATGAATGGGTAGATCACAACTTTTATGAAATCAAGGGAGAGCCGACAGTGGAACTGGATAAGGACATTTTGGTACCGGGGAATAAGATATACAGTCCTGACACCTGCATCTTTGTGCCGAAACGGATCAATGATCTGTTTGTGCATATTCATGGAAAAAAGAAGAACGGTTTACCGACCGGAGTAAGTTACTCTGAAAAGACTGGAAAGTATCAGGCAACAGTCAGAGAAAGCTGTAAAGATGATGAAGGTGGTAAAAAGAAGAGTGCCAGACTGGGATATTTTGATACAGCAGAAGAAGCATATGAGGTATACAAAGCTCACAAGATGGCAGAGATCATATACATAGCAGACTGTTATAAAGATGTGATCCCGGACAAGCTGTATCAGGCTATGATTAACTGGAAATTTGATGAAATTTAATAAGGTGAAAACAGTGATAGAAGAAACTAAGAACAAGAAAGAACAGACTAGAGCAAAACCTATTTTGAAATGGGTGGGTGGAAAAACTCAGATGCTGGGTAATATTATGCCAAAAGTTCCTGAAAAGTATGGAAAATACATAGAGCCATTTATCGGTGGAGGGGCAGTCTTTTTCGCATTAAACCCGGATAAAGCGGTGATCGCGGACAGTAATCCAGAACTGATAAATATGTATCAGCAGATTTCTGGAAATGTCGAAAGTGTTATTGAACATTTAAAGAAATATAAGAATACGAAAGAAGATTTTTATGCAATACGTTCGCTGGAATGGCAGGAACTTCCAAAAGAGGAAGCGGCAGCAAGGACTGTTTATCTGAATAAAACGTGTTTTAACGGATTGTATCGTGTAAATAAAAAGGGACAGTTTAATGCTTCTTTTGGAAATTACAAAGCACCAAAAATCTGTGATGAAGATGTTTTATATGCTGCTTCTACGGTATTGAAGAAAACCAGAATAATGTGTGGTGATTATTTATCGGTGTTGAAAGAGTGTGTAGAGCCGGGAGACTTTGTGTTTTTAGATCCGCCATACTTGCCAATTTCAGAATATTCGGATTTTAAAAGATATACGAAAGAACAATTTTATGAAGAAGATCATGTGGATCTGGCGAAAGAAGTCAAAAGATTACATGAGCTGGGATGTTATGTGATATTGACAAATTCTAATCATCCATTAGTTTATGAACTGTATAAAGATTATAAGATTGAAGTTATTCAGACACGAAGATGTATTTCGTGTAATGGAATTAAAAGAAAAGGTGAGGATATTCTTATAGATATACCATCAGAGGATAAAACACTGCTGTCACAGCAAAATTCGGAAGAAGAGATAGAAGTTCTGGCAGCAGGATAATTAATAAATACATTTATATTATATAGGAAGAAAATTTTACGGGAGAGTCAGATTTGGCTCTCCTTTTTGATACTTGGAAGAAATGGAGAAATAAAATTATGGCTGGAAAATTAAAAGAAACATTGAAAGAAATGAAAGAAACAAATGCTGAAAGTGCAGAGAGCATCTTGAAATATCTTAAAGATAATGATATTATTGACCTGTCATACGTGCAAAAACAAATAGAAATGGCGAATAATGAGAAGTTATTAAGGCAACATCCCTACAAAATATCACAGGGGTCAGATGGATTTTGGAGAACTTATCTTCCAGACGATACAAAAGACAGTGGAAGAAGAATGGTGAAAAAGAAAACAGAAACAGAAGTTAAGAAAGCTGTTATTGTTTTCTGGAAAGTAAAAGCTGAGAATCCTACTCTTCAGGAAGTCTTTGAGGAATGGAATGATAGACGATTAGAACTGAAAAAAATATCAAGCTCTACGCATGAAAGAAATGGTCAGATTTTTCGCAGACATTACAGTGAATTTGGGAAGCGAAAAATAAAAACGGTAGAGCCAGAAGAATTTGAGGATTTTTTGGAAGAACAAATACCAGAACATGATCTTAGTGCAAAGGCGTTTTCTAATCTGAAATCAGTTACCAGAGGTTTTTTGAAAAGAGCTAAAAAAAGAAAGCTGATTGAATGGAGTCCTGATTCACTTTTTCAAGATATTGATACCAGCGATGCTGACTTTAAAAAGATTATACGTGAGGATGATGAGGAAGTTTTTGTTGATGATGAATTACCTGTCGTACTGGAATACCTAGAAAATAATCTTGATCTGAAAAATATAGGAATTTTACTGATGTTTATAACCGGAGTCCGAGTGGGAGAGCTGGTTACTCTCAAACATTCTGATTTTGAGGGAAATACAGTGAAGATCAGAAGAACAGAGACAAGGGTTCTGGTAGAAAAAGGTAAATATGAATATAGGGTCAAGGATTTTCCGAAGTCAAAGGCAGGAGTAAGAACAGTTATTATTCCAAGGGATTTTACATGGCTGGTTCAAAGAATTGCGCAGATAAATCCAAATGAGGAATATGTGTTTGTTACTGCTGGGAAGAGAATGACTACAAATTGCATAAGACGAAGAATGAAAAGAATGTGTACAAAGCTAGGGATAAAACCAAAGTCACCACACAAAGCAAGACGTACTTATGCAAGTATTCTTTGTGATAATGATATTGATAAGCGTCTTATAACAGATGTTATGGGACATACAGATATTCAATGTACCGAAAATTATTATCATAAAAATAGAAAAGATATAAATAAAAAGCTGAATATTATAAGCCAGATACCAGAATTTAGAGTACAGTAGCAGTAAGCAACGCGGAAATATGATGAGTTTGCTGGAAAAAAGTAATCAAGAGTAATCAAAAGTAATCAAATCAAAATCGCGGAAAGCCGCATAAATACTGGAAAAATGGCATATATTTCACGGGTTCAATTCCCGTCATCAGCTTACTAAAAATGGCTTATTTACTGGGGTTGTGAGTTTCCAGTAAATCACAGTTACTCAAAGAATAATCGGACAGGTTCCGGTTATTTTTTTTGTGCAATTTGCAGTTCCGGGATACTGCTCAGAATTGCTATAAGAGATATACTCGAATGAATAAAACAGATATTATAGCGATCCTCTAAAATAACGCATCTTAATCCAGCCCATCAGAGGGTGAAATCCTGCGTCAGATATCTTTGCCGTGCGTCAGCACGCCTGCAGATATCTTCCTTGTCAGAAATTATTATTTCTTTTCTTGTCTCCTTTACGGCTGGTATAGCTTGCCACTATGCCATCAAATGGTTAGACGGAGATAAGCAGGGCAACACTAGCCTGGCAGTTGCTTGTCTGCTCTAAAAAAATAAGAAGAAGTCCCCGGTATTTGCGGTACCGGGGGCTTCGTTTTTGTCCTTGCCAGACAAATTATTATTTCTTTTCCTATTGGCATTATAGCATATGAAAAAATGAAAAGCAATATGCAGATAAGGCAGTAAAATTAAAAAAGTGGTAACTGGTTACTGAAAAAACAGAGGAATACAGAAACAGTTGACAGATAGAATTTCCAATGATAATATAAATTCATTCGACATAAAAACGATTTAGCTATATAATAGAAAAAACTGACGGAGCGGATGGAAGATATCTGCCTGACATTTAAAAATATATTACACAAACAGGAGGGAAAGAGATGGAGAACGAAACTGTTTCTAAAAATTTTATTGAGAATATCATAGATAAAGACCTGGCAGAGGGTGTTTATGACACTGTGCATACACGTTTTCCGCCGGAACCGAACGGATATCTTCATATCGGTCATGCAAAATCTATTCTTTTAAACTACGGCCTTGCACAGGAGTACAACGGAAAGTTTAATATGCGTTTTGATGATACCAATCCTACAAAAGAGAAAAGTGAATTTGTAGAGTCTATCAAAGCAGATATCAAATGGCTGGGCGCTGACTGGGAGGACAGACTTTTCTTTGCATCTGACTATTTTGAACAGATGTATGAAGCTGCAATCAAGCTGATCAAAAAAGGAAAAGCATATGTATGTGACCTGACCGCAGACCAGATCCGTGAATACCGTGGAACTCTTACAGAGCCTGGAAAAGAGAGCCCGTACAGAAACAGAAGCGTGGAAGAAAACCTTCAGCTTTTTGAAGAAATGAAAGAAGGCAAATACGAGGACGGACAGAAAGTTCTCCGTGCGAAGATCGACATGGCATCTCCGAACATGAACATGCGTGACCCGGTTATTTACCGTGTTGCTCATATGACACATCACAGAACAGGAGATACCTGGTGCATTTATCCGATGTATGACTTTGCTCATCCGATCGAAGATGCGATCGAGGGAATCACCCATTCTATCTGTACTCTGGAATTTGAAGATCACAGACCGCTGTATGACTGGGTTGTAAAAGAACTGGAATATCCGCATCCTCCGAAACAGATCGAGTTTGCAAAACTGTATCTGACAAATGTGGTAACAGGTAAACGTTATATCAAGAAACTGGTAGAAGA
>OLRG01002628.1_pt1 | contig 12462 bp, 8 predicted proteins | sample 1672331 | NCBI WGS metagenome assembly OLRG01 (sample SAMEA3136672, study PRJEB25190) | human gut metagenome
TTTCTGAAACGGAGAAACTTATGCTTTCCGAACTCAAAGACTTTTTAACTGCAAACGGCATTGAATTTGAAGTTGATGTTCCGATGTCGAAGAATACAACTTTTCGGATAGGCGGGGAAGCAGATTTTATGGCAGAACCGGAAAAGCCGGAACAGATCGCAGAGCTTGTAGATCTGTGTAAAGAAGAAAACGTTCCATTTTTTATTATGGGAAACGGAAGCAACTTACTGGTATCGGATAATGGATATCGAGGAATGATCATTCATATAGCAGAGGGAATGTCTCGGATCATGGTAGATGGAACAAAGATCATCGCTCAGGCCGGAGCATCTTTGATCAAAGCAGCAGTAACGGCAAAACAGCATGAACTGACCGGAATGGAATTCGCATCAGGAATACCGGGAAGTGTTGGAGGCGCTGTTTATATGAATGCCGGAGCATATGGAGGAGAGATGAAGCATATTATTTCATCCGTAAAAGTGCTGGATCAAAACGGACAGATTTATGATATTTCAGGTTCGGATATGGAATTTGGTTATCGCCACAGTAAGGCTGAGAAGGATGGTCTGGTTGTATTGGAAGCTGAATTTGAGCTTCAGACAGGAGATGCAGCTCAGATAGATGCAGAGATGAAGCGACTGGCAGAATCCAGAATTTCAAAGCAGCCACTTGAATATCCGTCGGCAGGTTCGACCTTTAAGAGACCGGAGGGATATTTTGCAGGCAAACTGATCATGGATGCAGGACTTCGCGGTTATACTGTAGGAGGAGCCCAGGTATCAGAGAAACATTGTGGTTTTGTGGTGAACAAAGGCGGCGCAACGGCGGCTGACGTCATGCAGTTGGTAAACGATGTAAAGAAAATGGTAAAAGACAGCTCCGGTGTGGATCTGGAGCTTGAGATAAAGACACTGGGGGCATTCTAGGATGAGATTTGTAATTGTAACAGGAATGAGCGGTGCAGGAAAAACAACAGCGATGAAAACGCTGGAAGATGCAGGATATTTCTGCGTAGATAATCTTCCAATCCAGCTTATCAAACGTTTTGCGGAAATTGCATACGATGAACAGATTCAGGTAGATAATGTGGCGATCAGTGTGGACATTCGAAGCGGAAGAGCGTTAAGCCAGTTGAATGCCTGTCTGAATGATATGAAAGAAAATGGTTATCAGTATGAGATCCTCTTTATGGAGTGCTCAGATGAGAAACTGGTAAAACGATTTAAAGAAACAAGAAGAAATCATCCGTTATCTGCTAAGAATGGAAGAATTATAGATGGTATAAAAAAAGAAAGAGAATTGATCAGCTTTATCAAGGATGAAGCGGATTATATTATAGATACAACGAATCTTCTGGTAAGGGAATTTAAATCTGAACTGGATAAAATATTTGTCCAGAATATGGAATATGGGAATTTTATCATTACCATCATGTCATTTGGATTCAAATACGGAATCCCGAGAGACTCCGATATTGTGCAGGATGTGAGATTCCTGCCGAATCCTTATTATGATGAAGAGCTACGTCCGCTTACCGGAAATGATAAAGTGATTCAGGATTATGTCATGAACTGTGAGGAAGGACCGGAATTTCTGGACAAATTCATTGATCTGGTGCAATTTCTGATTCCCAATTATATTAAAGAGGGAAAAAATCAGCTTGTTATCTCGATCGGATGCACCGGTGGCAAACATCGTTCCGTAACGATTGCGAATAAAGTATATAATCGTCTGCAGAAATCCACATACACTGTGAGAATATATCACCGTGATATCGGAAAAGATGCAGTTGTAAAGAAATTATAGAAAAGGAGTGAGGCATATGTCCTTTTCCTCGGAAGTAAAAGCAGAGCTTGCCAAGAATATCAGCAACGCAAGACATTGCAGAATAGCGGAACTTTCAGGAATGATGTCCATGGTGGCAGATGTGTGGTACAGAAATGGTTCACTCTTTAAATTATGTATAACAACAGAACGAAGTATTATAGCAAAGACAATGGCATCACTGATAAAGGTGTTGTTTGACATCCGTATGGAATGTTCGGTGAAAAGAACAGGTAGTAACAGCCGAATCTATCGAATGGTACTGGATCGGCCGGACGAGATCGAACGGATGCTGCAGACTTTGAAGCTTTCCCCGGATTTTAGGATTTCACAGAAGGGTGTGACAAAAGTAAGCTGTCAGGATATGACAGTGAATCGAATGGTAGTACAGCAACAGTGCTGTAAGCGGGCATTTATCAAAGGTGTATTTATGACATCGGGGTCCGTCAGTGATCCTAAAAAAGGATATCATCTGGAGATTGTCTGTGATAATGAAGACCGGGCGGGAATGATTGAGAAGATTATGGCGGAGCTTGATATCGAGAGTCGTATTATTGCCAGAAAAAAATACAGTGTCTGTTATATAAAAGATGGAACCATGATCGTTGATGTGTTAAATATCATGGGTGCTCACATTTCTCTGATGAATATGGAGAATGTGAGAATATTGAAAGATATCAGTAATAATGTTAATCGCAGGGTAAACTGTGAAGCCGCGAATCTGAACAAAACAGTCAGTGCTGCGGTCCGTCAGATTCAGGATATAAATTATGTGATAGAGACAAGAGGTATCACATATCTCCCGGATAATCTGAGAGAACTGGCGGAACTTCGTCTGGAAGAACCGGATGCATCCCTGAAAGAATTAGGTGAGATGATGAATCCCCCCATTGGAAAATCGGGAGTCAATCATAGATTAAGAAAAATAAGTGAAATAGCAGATGACCTAAGACAAAAGTCGTATGTGTAGGAGGAAAAAATGTTAGAAAAAACAGTTAAGGTAGCTATGACCGAAGGAACCGAAGAAAGACCGGTAGCAGTTCTTGTACAGATTGCAAGCCAGTATGAGAGTCAGATCCATCTGGTATCGGATGACAAGAAGATCAATGCAAAGAGCATTATGGGAATGATGAGCATGGGATTTACAGAAGGGCAGGAGATCACAATTATCGCAGATGGCAAAGATGCGGAAGCTGCAGTAAATGAGATCGCGGATTACCTGACAGCAAATGCATAAATTCTTCCGGCAATTAATTGGTGTTTTTATTGCACGCTTTGTTTGAATGTGATAAAATCAATTTATTAATGGACATGTGTCATCGGAGGAAGTAGATATGGGATTTTTTGATGGGATTTTTAAGAAAATACCTTTCGTATCCAGATTTTCTAAAAAGAAAGCACCGGTCAATAACGTAGAGTTACAGTATAATAAGGCGATGAACCTTATGGATAACGGAGATTCGGAAGAATCGGTTAAAATACTGGAGCAGGTTTCAGACATTGGTATAATGGATACCCAGTATAAATCATATGGGGATGACGCCCTGCTTGCACTGGCAGAATTTTATGAAAAGGGTGTTTATCGTAATGCAAAGACAAATGTAGATATGAATAAATCTACAAAATACTACGAGAAGTATGTAAATCAGAACCGTGACGGAGATGTTATTTACAAACTTGCCAAGATGATGCTGGAGATTCAGAATTTCTCAAAAGCAATCAAGTATTTTGAAATAGCCGCAACCGATTATGGCATCAAGGCAGCATATATGAGCCTTGGTTCTATTTATGAGAGCGGATTGAACCGAATCGATGAATATGGAAATAAGAGTGATTTTGTAGTTCCTGCTGATCTGGAAAAGGCAATGCAGTGGTATAAGAAGCTTGCAGATGCAGGCGATGCAAAGGCAAAGGCTTCATATGAACGTGTACTATATGCGAGCACACATGAGGACAGCCTGGAATTTGAAGAAAAAGATAAGCTGTATACAGAGATTTCCCAGAGAAGAAAAGAAAAGGGAAAAGAACCGAGATACAAGGTGATCGAGGCCTCCAGACTTCAGTATCAGTATTCCTATGTACATAATCAGGTGGAAGGTTATATTCACAAGCTTCCGAAAGACTGGGTGAAGACCATCAATGAGTCAACAGGCGAAGAATATTACGCACCAAGCCTTACATATAAAGATTTTGCAATCTATGTTTATTACGACAGTATACCAAAGGATTCTAAGAAGACATTGGAAAACTATCTGAGATATTGTAATGATGCATTTGACGAAGATTTACAGTTGAAAGCATATATTACAGAGTATGCAGATGGTATCTGCACGACATACTACCATAAGGATATGGAAAAGGGTATTGTTTCATTTGCGTTCTATCAGGGAAGACGACTGGCATGTATGCGTTTCGTATGTGCAACGATGGAGATCATTGAACAGTACGAGGAGATTATCTTCGAGGTAGCAAACTCATTTGCATTTATTGATCCGACACTGGTCAGTGAAGAAAGTGCAAACCGGAGAGATATGCAGTATTACAATGAAGCAATCTACTGCTATTATCTGGAAGATTATGAAGGCGCAATGAAGGCTGCAAAGCAGGCTTTGAAGTTTGGCAGTATCAAGGCAAGTTATCTGCTTGTAGAACTGTATTATGATGAAGACAGTCCATATCGTGATCTGGAAAAAACGATCAGTTATGCAAAGCAGTTATTTGAAGCAACCAAGGATCCTGAACTTGCATTTCTGATCGGAAATGTCTACGATCAGCAGATGAAGGATTACATGAAAGCATTGAATTGGTACGAGAACGCAGAGAGATTGGGACACAAGAGAGTTGCATTCTATCTGGGACGTATTTATTACTATGGTCTGCTCCGTACCAAGAGAGACGGAAGAAAGGCTCTGGAATATTTTAAAAAGGCAAGAGCGAATGGTATACCGGAAGCAGAGGGCTATATTAAGGATCTGGAGGAACTGAAGGGTGAAGATCTTCAGACGGCCGTTGAGAAATGGGAAAGAGCGGTTCAGGCAGGAAGTGAATCTGCGGCAATTAAGATCGCGATGATGAAACAGCAGCAGATTTTCTATATAGCAACGCCGTACGAGATTGAAAAAGCATATCTGGAAGCACTTGGACTTGGAAGTGCCAGAGCAGGATATGAACTTGGACGTATCTATCAGCTTCAGGAGAAACAGGAAAATTATAAGGGCGAGATTAAGAGCATCAAGTATTTTGAGAAAGCCTTTAATGCGAACTTTGATGACTGGGATAAGGAAAACTTATTCAAGGTTATCAATTACAAGGTTGAAAAAGGTCTCGATAACGAAGAGGCTATTAAGCTCTATATTGAAAATGCAAGTATGGGTTACGTTCCGGCTATTGAGAAGCTGTTTGAACTGGTTCCGTTTACGACACAGCAGATTTGGAGTCTGTATGATGCACTGATCGAGCTTGCAGAGACTGGTGATGAGACTGCTATCGTAGCGATGAACAAACTGGAAATGCATTATGTGGATCTGATCATCCGTGAACCGGGTAAGGGACAGAAGATTGTGGAGAATAAGTTCTTCCGCCTGTGCGTTCCAAAAGAGTGCTCAGCAACGATCAATGATGAAGGCGGTACTATCAAGCTTGCCGATTCTGTTGTTGAATTTGCGGTAGCTGAGATGCCTGTCAATGCGACAGCAGAGCAGGATTATCTTAAGATCTATAAACTGATCGTATCAGAGTATCTGCCGGATGAGAATGCAGAAGTTATTATTGCGAACTCCAGAATGATCGGTTCGGCGATCAGAAGTTCAAAGGATAATATACATACATACAGTATTCTTTTGATCAGTTCAAAGAACCAGTATATCTTCAAGCTTAGTTCGAAGGATAAACGTGAGATGATGCAGTTCAAGGATGTATTGAATACGATTGCTAAATCTCTGGTTGAGACCGGCGAGATCTATAAGGCAACAGGTGAAAACAGAAAGAATATTGGTCTTGCATTCCTTCTTAAGGCAAATGAGAATGGATTCCTTTCGATAGGAAAAGATGCTTAATAGAATTTAGAACAGTATGTTTTAAAGCAGTATCTTGCCCGAAGAGTAATTCTTCGGGCAAGTGTCTGTTGAAGCAGTATGTAGAAATGGCAAATGCGTTTGTCGTAGAGGTGAGTACAAATGTTTAGAAATATCATGAACGATCTGGCAACATGGTATGAGATTGGAGAAAATAAAGCAGCACTCATTAGAGGAGGAAAGTTTGTAGGAAAGACATGGGCAGCCCTTGATTTCGCTACAGGCTTTTTTGACGAACACATTCTTATCAATCTGGAGCAGTATCCGGATTTTTGCCAGTATATTTCAAAGGAGCGAAAGCCTGAGAAGCTTCATGCGAAATTAACGACCTCACTGGATAAATACGACTTTCAGGGCAAGTTATTGATTTTTGACAATGTACAGCTCAGTACGATGGCGGTACCAAATCTGGTAGAGTATGCGAAGGTAAGTAACAATGTGCGAATCTGTATGCTTGCAACTGTTAATGGACCGTTACCGGGTGAAGCGGAATGTCAGGATGATCTCTTTGTATACGAGTTGATGCCGATGACTTTTGATGAATTCTTAAAAGCCGGAAAGGGGCGTAAACTCTGGAAATATATCGAGAACCAGAGACTGGAAGGATTGCCGGAAGAGGTACGCAAAAGCATAGATACAATGTTGGATGCATTTTTAGTGACCGGGGGAATGCCGGAAGCGGTAAATGCATATTACAAAAATGAAAATTTTGAAGAAGTTGAAGGTATTTTGCAAAAAACACTTGACAAAATGACCGAATATATAGTAAAAGTAACACCGAAGAAACTTTTAACAAAGGTTATGTTGATCTGGAACAGTATTCCTGTTCAGCTTACCAAAGAGAATAAAAAGTTTATGTACGGATATGTAGATCCCAAGGCGAGAGCCAGAGAGTACGAGTCGTCTGTTGACCATCTTGTACGGATCGGAGTTGTCCGTCAGGTATATCGTATAAGACACGGGGTGTTACCACTTGCAGAGCAGGTGGATGAGAAATCCTTTGAGATTTATCATTTGGATCACGGTCTTTTAAGAATTATGGCAGGCATTCATTATAATGATATAGATAAGACCAATATCGTTGATACGATGGATGGTATGATAGCCGAGCAGTATGCACTAGAAGAATTATATGCGAATAAGAATATTGGCAAGCTGTTCTTCTGGATATCATCTGCAACAGCAAAGGTTGATTTTGTGTATGAAGGTGATGGCGAGGTTGTACCGGTTGATGTACAGACAGAGCCACATACCAAGGCACAGAGTTCCAAGGTGTTCAAGCAGAGATATGACAATGCGACGTCTATCAGAATCTCAACAGATGATATGTATATGAATAACGGACTTTTAAATGTTCCGTTATACGGCATCTGGAATTTTTAACAAACGCCGAAATAGCTCAGTTGGTAGAGCAACGCATTCGTAATGCGTGGGTCGAGGGTTCGAGTCCCTTTTTCGGCTTTAAACCTTATACCCCGAAACCTAAGAGAAAGCAAGGGCTTCGGGGTATTTTTTATGCCTTAAAATGGTTTTAGGGGCAGAATTATGAAATTTCTCAGGTAACTGCTTTCTTGGGTGTTGGCAAAAAGGGTAAAATGAAATACAATAAAAATCGGACAATATTTAGAATGAAATCGGAGATGAAAAGTTTCATGAATATGAACTGGTATAAACATTTGAAAACGATCAACCATCATAAGTGGCTGGTTATGAAGAATTGCTTTCGGGTAGGCTTATATAAACAGGGACTGCTGCATGATCTGTCCAAATATTCATGGACGGAGTTCTCGGTAGGTGTGAAGTATTATCAGGGAGATCGCAGCCCGAACGACGCGGAGCGTGAAGATAAAGGATATACAAGCGCATGGCTGCACCACAAGGGAAGAAACAAGCATCATCTGGAATATTGGGTAGATTACAGTATGGATCGCTCCGGTGCATTGGCAGGCTGTAAAATGCCGGAGAAGTATGTGGTCGAGATGTTCTGCGACCGGATTGCAGCAAGTAAGAATTATAATAAAGAGAAGTATAATGATTCCTATCCACTGGAATATTTCAGAAAAGGAAAAGCAAGAAGAAATCATCTGCTTCATCCGGAGACGGATGCACTGCTTGAAAGTCTGCTTGTAATGTTGGCAGAAAAAGGAGAAGATTATACCTTTGACTATATACGACGTGAAGTGCTGCATAATAAAAGACCGAAGAAAAAGCAGAAATAAGATCGTTATCGGCAGTAACGTCAGACTGGAGAAAGTATATAAACGGAAGAGAGGCTGAAAAGCCGGAGGGATAAATATGGATTTTACACATTTACATGTGCATACGGAATATAGTTTGCTGGATGGATCGGCGAAGATCAAGAGTCTGGTGAAACGCGCGAAGGAACTGGGGTATGATTCGCTTGCGATCACTGATCACGGCGTTATGTATGGTGTTATTGATTTTTATGAGGCAGCAAGGGCAGAGGGGATCAAGCCGATCATAGGCTGCGAGATCTATGTCAGCCCGGGATCACGATTTGACCGTGAGAATACCAGAGGAGAGGAACGATACTATCATCTGGTGCTGCTGGCAGAGAACAATCAGGGATATAAGAACCTGTCAAAGATTGTATCCAGAGGATTTACCGAGGGATTTTATTATAAGCCGAGAGTAGACATGGAAGTGCTGGAACAATATCACGAGGGTATTATTGCGCTTTCAGCCTGTCTGGCAGGCGAGGTTGCGGTCAACTTAAGAAAGAACAACTATGAGGAAGCCAAAGAGGCAGCGCTCCGTCATTTGAAGATATTTGGAGAAAATAATTATTTCCTCGAGATGCAGGATCATGGACTGGCAGAGCAGGCGACGGTAAATGCGGGTGTTATGCGGTTGTCCAAAGAGTTGGGTATTCCTATGGTCGTAACTAATGATTCTCACTATATCCTTGCGGAGGACTGGGAGGCACACGATGTTCTTCTGTGTATCCAGACGAACCGTAAGGTACATGATGAAGATCGTATGCGCTATACAGGCGGACAGTATTACCTGAAATCCAAAGAAGAAATGTATAAGCTTTTCCCTTATGCGAAGGAAGCGCTTGCAAATACACAGAAGATTGCAGACCGTTGTAATGTAGAGATCGTATTTGGCGAGCAGAAGGTGCCGGAATTTGATGTGCCGGATGGGCTGACAGCCGAGGAGTATCTGGAAAAACTCTGTATGGAGGGTATCAGGAAGCGTTATAATCCGGTAACACCGGAGTTGATGGAGCGCCTGACCTATGAGATCAATACGATCAAGAAAATGGGATATGTGGATTATTTCCTGATTGTATCAGACTTTATAAGATATGCCAAGGATCATGGGATTGCGGTTGGTCCCGGCCGTGGATCTGCAGCGGGCAGTATCGTAGCCTATTGTCTGGAGATTACGAATATTGATCCGATCCGTTACAATCTTCTGTTTGAACGATTTCTGAATCCAGAGCGAGTATCTATGCCTGATATCGATGTGGATTTCTGTTATGAGAGAAGGCAGGAGGTTATCGATTATGTTGTCCGTAAATATGGAAAAGAAAAGGTAGTACAGATTGTAACCTTCCAGACGATGGCAGCACGAAATGTTATCCGCGATGTCGGTCGTGCGTTGGATCTTCCGTATGCACTCTGTGATTCGGTAGCGAAGACAATTCCGATGGAGATCGGTATGAATATTGATACAGCTCTGAAGGTCAGCAAGGAGCTGAAGGAGATGTATGAGGGAAATGCAGATGTCAAGCAGTTGATCGATATGGCAAGGAAGTTAGAGGGACTTCCGAGAAATACCGGTATGCATGCGGCCGGTGTCGTAATCGGCAGAGATTCTATCGATGAATATGTACCGCTTGCAAGAGGCGGTGATGATTCGATCATCACACAGTTTACAATGACTACGATCGAACGGTTAGGACTTCTGAAAATGGACTTCCTCGGACTTCGTACTCTGACCGTTATTCAGGATGCGGTGAAGTTCATAAAGCAGGAGACCGGAGTTGATATTGATATCGACCATATCGATTATGACGATAAGAAAGTATTTGAGTTAATTACTTCAGGAAAGACAGAAGGTATCTTCCAGCTTGAAAGTTCCGGTATGAAGAGCTTTATGAAGGAGCTAAAGCCTCAGAGCCTAGAAGATGTCATAGCAGGAATCTCTCTGTATCGTCCGGGTCCTATGGATTTTATTCCGAACTATATCAATGGTAAGGAACATCCTGAGAAGATCACCTATGATGTGCCGGAACTTCAGGAAATCCTGGAACCGACCTATGGCTGTATCGTATATCAGGAACAGGTTATGCAGATCGTTATGAAGCTTGCCGGATATACACTTGGACGAAGCGATCTGGTACGCCGTGCTATGTCTAAGAAAAAAGCGGATGTCATGGCGAAGGAACGACAGTATTTTGTATATGGAAATGAAGAATTAGGAGTGCCGGGCTGTATCGCCCGAGGTATCCCGGAGGCAACTGCAAATAAGATTTTCGATGATATGACGGATTTTGCAAAATATGCATTTAACAAATCCCATGCAGCAGCGTACGCGGTTGTTGCCTATCAGACGGCATTTTTAAAATGCTATTATCCGGTTGAATTCATGGCGGCGCTGATGTCATCGGTAAAGGATAACAGTTCCAAGGTCGCAGGCTATATCCAGTCCTGCCGCCAGATGGGAATCCGGATTTTGCTGAGATGTGGATGAAAGAATTTTACGCAAAGTGTGCGATACGATATGGCATGTCAGGAATCAAGAGTGTCGGAAGTGCAGTAGTAGACCGGATCGTAGAAGAACGGGAGGCAAATGGACCATATAAAGACATGAAGGACTTCCTGGTTCGTATGACACCGAAGGAGACAAATAAGAAGACTGTTGAGGCGTTGATCCTTGGAGGTGCATTTGACAGCTTTGGCGTGAAGAGACGTCAGATGATGATGGCATATCCGATGATGATCGATGAAGTCTATAAAGAGCGGAAGAATTTATCTGCAGGACAGATGTCATTTGCAGAATTCTTTGGCGGTGAGTTTGCAGAAGCTGCAAAGACGAAATTCCCGGATGTAGAGGAATATGACGAGCAGGAGAAGCTGGCACTTGAGAAATCCGTACTGGGTATCTATATATCCGGCCACCCGCTTCTTGATTATGAGAAACTGATGAGTGAGAAAACGGCATTTTCATCGGTGGATTTCATGATCGATGAGGAAGAAGGACGTGCAAGAGTTCAGGATCTGAGTATCTGTATTCTTGGCGGTATGGTAGCAGATGTTACGATAAAAATGACGAAGAATAATCAGAATATGGCGTTTGTAACACTGGAGGATATGGTCGGACAAACGGAGATCATCGTATTCCCTAAGAAATATGAAGATTATCGTGAGAAGCTGACGGCAGATAATAAGATCTTCGTAAAGGGACGTGCAACGGTATCCGAGGAGGATGCGAAGCTGATCGCTGAGGAGATCCTGACCTTTGATGAGGTTGTGGCCGGAAATGATTTCAGCCGTTATAATAACAGCGGCAGAATGAAGCCACGCAGAGAAAATGCAGGAAAACCGGAATTTATAGAAGGTGATCTTCAGGTCTGGGTATGTTTTGACGATAGAAAAGAATATGATGAACTGGAGAAGGATTTCCTGTCGATTCTTGAAGAATATAAAGGAAACTGTCCGGTATACATATTCATAAAACAGGAAAAACAGTATAAGAATATGGGCAGAGGTTTTATGGTTGATGGCGCTTCCGGTATCGTTGACCGGTTGAAGCTGGAATATGGTGTCAGCCGTGTGACGGTTCGGGGAGCACTGCAGAAGCTGGCAGCTCTCGGATTGATTGAGACGAAGCTGGGAGACGGTTCCTATGTGGGAAATGCCAGCACCCAGACACTTTTGCAGCCTCTGGTTCAGACGGCGTTTATCAGCGATAACAGCCTGGGAGAAATCCTGCAGTTTCGGAAAATGATTGAAGGAGCGGTATGCCAGGAAGCCTGCAAAAAGGCAGAAAAAAAAGATGTGAATACCCTTTCCAAGATTTATCAGGAAATGGTAGAGGCAGGAAAAGACCTGCGCACGTTTGCAGAGTGTGATTACCGGTTTCACATGGAGATGGCGAAGATGACGGAAAACAGCATTCTGATTCAGATGTATCATATCGTCAATGAAGTGATGCGCAGTTCTTTCAACAAGGTGGTGCTGGCCAGAGGAAACCAGGCCGGACTGTATTACCATAAAAAAATACTGGAAGCTTTTCAGAAAGGAGATTCCATGCAGGCCAGAAAAGAAATGGAAGAGCACATGGAAGATCTGTATAAAAGCTACCAGAATCATTTCAACCAGTAAAAGGAGAAGCATATGACAAAAATTCAAAATCCCATTCTTAGGGGCTTCAATCCGGACCCATCAATTCTGCGGGTCGGTGATGATTATTATATTGCCACATCCACATTTGAATGGTTTCCAGGAGTGCAGATCCACCATTCCAAGGATCTGGTGCATTGGGAGCTGATTGCTCATCCTCTTGAACGGACAAGCCAGTTAAACATGTTAGG
>OLRG01002634.1_pt1 | contig 12451 bp, 6 predicted proteins | sample 1672331 | NCBI WGS metagenome assembly OLRG01 (sample SAMEA3136672, study PRJEB25190) | human gut metagenome
GACACTCTGCAAACACGCAGGACTGATATTTCCAGAAGGGGCGATGAAAGCGGCAAGTACGGCATTCCGGTATAATGCCCTCGCAGCCGCTATCGAAATGGGAATACGGCGTTTCCTGCATCAAGGCGTCAAATGCCTTGGCAGAATCTCTTGTGTTCATTGCCTTGACCTCCAATTTGAAAAAAATAAGCCCCGTTATTGTTCTGCTATGCGCAGTGCAATAACGGGGCTTTGCTATACGAATTATTCTGTCGTATCAAGTCTATCAAGAAAACTTTTGATGAGCAGCGTGTGCTTCCAAGTTTTTCGTGTAATGTCGAAGCTGTACTGAGAAACGAGGAAATCTACGAGGCTGATCTTTGGTATAAGGAACTTTCCGGAGATATTGAATGATTTGAGCTTCTTGGCGTTGCACCAGCGATGAAGCGAAGTATCGCAGTAGCCGATTGCCTCAGCCACTTCAACGATGGTCAGCAGATCACCGTACTGACAAAACTCGTCTTCCATGTATTTTCGGAAGCTGGCTCGTTCCTCTTCGGACAGCCTCGTCAGTTCATTCCGATAGGTGACACGCGAATTGTAATGACCAGACCGTTCCTGATACCAGCGATCCGGTGCGCGATAGACTTCCGGGTGAAGCTCCCGGTCAATCAAATAGAAGATTATATCGTCGGTGCGGATTGTGTACCGGCGAGTTTTCTTGCCCGTATCTTTGCACGGGACTAAACCGTTTTGCAGAAGGTGCAGAGCCGTTGCTTTGCTGATATGGGCGATCTGATAGAACTGATCTTTCGAGACCGCCTCAGGGTATTTGCGACGGATGGATTCGTAATATTTCATGCTTTCAGTCATGCGGATAACCACCTTGATTTTGATGTTCGGTATCGGTAGGTGTCATCTGCACTGGACTGTGATTTCTCCCCGAGTTCTCCCCATCTTCTCCCCAACGGGCTTTTTTCTCCCCAAAACCGGATTTCTTTCGAACTCCTTGCTCTGTCTGGGCTTTCGGGATTTTCGACCTTCAAGGGCGGAAAAATGCTGATTTTTCAATGGTTTGCAAACTCTCGCATTGTCCGTGAGTTTCCGCCGTTTTCCTTCAAAGTCCGGATAGCGACTCTAACTCGAAATCAGTTGTGCCTTCCGGCACCGTGGGTTCGAATCCCACCCATTCCGCCAGCGCCCTGAAGATCATCTTCAGGGCGCTTTTTGCGGAGAAAAAACATTTTTTTGAAAATAAAACGGAAATTATCGACCGAATCTGTTACAAAACGCATAAATGATTGCATTTCTAAGGAGCCTGTGATACACTGATAGCTATCTGATTTTGGTGTATGCAATAGGAGAGAAGTATATGAAAGAACGTAATCACAAGCGGAGCACCTTCTCCGGGAAGATCGGGTTTGTACTTTCTGCGGCTGGTGCATCGGTAGGACTGGGGAATATCTGGCGTTTCCCGTATCTGGCGGCCAAGTATGGCGGCGGAATTTTTCTGCTGGTTTATATCATTCTGGCCCTGACCTTTGGTTATGCCATGATTATGGCGGAGACGTCACTGGGACGAATGACCGGGAAAAGCCCGGTGGGCGCCTATCAGAGCTTTGGAACGTCCAAATGGCTGTCCGCAGGGGGATGGATCAATGCAGTGATTCCGATTCTGATCGTGCCCTATTATTCTGTTATCGGCGGCTGGGTCATCAAATACCTGGTGGAGTATATTCTGGGTCATGGAAGCGATCTGGCAGCAGACGGCTATTTTTCTGCTTTTATTTCCAGCGGGTTATCCACAGAGATTTGTTTTGTGATTTTTGCGCTGTTTACCCTGTCCATTATCTATGCCGGTGTGCGCAACGGCATTGAGCGGGTATCCAAGCTGATGATGCCTGTGCTGGTGGTGCTTTCGGTTGTAATTGCCATCTATTCCATCAGCCGTCCGGGGGCAATGGAGGGGGTCAAATACTTTTTGGTACCCAATCCTGCAAACTTCTCATGGATGACTGTAGTAGCCGCAATGGAGCAGATGTTCTATTCGCTGTCTATTGCGATGGGTATACTTATAACATTCGGCTCATACATGAAGAAAGACGTTTCTATCGAGAATTCGACTATAAACGTAGGTATATTTGATACGGCTATCGCTATCATGGCTGGCCTCATGATAATCCCTGCAGTATTTGCTTTCTCAGGCGGCGACCCTGACACGCTCAACGCAGGTCCTTCACTCATGTTTATAACTATACCTAAGGTATTCGCAAGCATGGGGCTCGGCTCTGTAGTCGGCATACTGTTCTTCCTACTCGTTCTTTTCGCAGCTGTCACAAGCTCTATCGCTCTTACAGAGAGCGCAGTTTCAACATTTGAGGACGAGCTTGGCTGGGGGCGTAAAAAAGCTACTACTGTCGCAGGCGTTATAATGCTCGCGCTCGGTACACTTTCGTCGCTCGGCTACGGTCCGCTCGCAGCAGTAAAGATCATCGGTATGCAGTTCCTGGATTTCTTTGATTTTCTGACAAATTCAGTTATGATGCCGATTGCAGCGCTGATGACAAGTTTATTAGTTTCAAGAGTCGTTGGAATTGACCGGATTGAGGAAGAGATCAGACATGGGGAAAACAGTTTCCGCAGGAAGAAGATTTTTGTTGTGATGATCAAATACTTATGCCCGATTTTCACTATGATCATTCTGGCAAGTTCGGTTGCAAATGCATTTGGATGGATTTCCATGTAAAGGGGTGTAAGACGATATGCGATTTTTTCATTTGTCCGATCTTCATATCGGCAAACAGTTACATCATTACAGCTTAAAGGAAGATCAGGAACATATTCTTGGAGAGATTATTGAATATGCCGGGAAATTACATCCGGATGCGGTTGTGATCGCTGGAGATATCTACGATAAGCCGGTGCCGTCTGCAGAAGCAGTAACATTATTTGATGATTTTCTTACAAGATTAGCAAAGATACGTCCGCAGATTCCGGTTATGATCATCAGTGGAAATCATGATTCTGCGGATCGTCTGAGGTATGCAGCAGGTATTTTGAAAGAAGAAAAGATTTACCTGGCTGGCAGTGTGCCGCAGAAGGAAGAAGAGCATATAGAAAAGGTTGCATTGAAGGATGAGTGGGGAGAAGTGAACTTCTTCCTGCTCCCTTTTTTAAAACCGGCATATGTGCGCAGATTATTTGAAGAGAATCCACCGGAGACATACAGTGATGCGTTGAACCGTCTGATCAAGAGGGAAAATATTAATTTTAAGGATGAGAGAAATGTATTGGTATCCCACCAGTTTTATATGGGAAGCTACCTGCCGGAAACCTGTGATTCGGAAACGATTTCGATTGGCGGGCTTGATCAGATAGACATAACATGCGTGGAGCCGTTTGATTATGTTGCACTGGGACATTTGCATGGAAAGCAGAAAGTAAAAGATGAGCATATCCGTTATTGTGGAACACCTTTAAAATATTCGGTCAGTGAAGCCTCTCATACGAAAGCTTTGACAGTTGTAACGCTCGGAGAAAAAGGGGAATCTGTGAAAATAGAAGAGTATCCGCTGCATCCTCTCAGGGATGTCCGTAAGATCACAGGGAAACTTAAGGAGATTTTAAAAGAAGAACGCAGCCCGGAAGATTATGTCAGTATTACATTGACTGATGAGACAGATCCCTATCATCCGAAAGAACAGTTAGAAACCGTATTTTCCAAAATACTGGAAGTGAGGATTGATAATACAAGAACCCGAACGAAATGGATGGAAGCTGAAGAGCTGGTCCTGAAAACACCGGAAGAAAATTTTGCAGATTTCTTTGAAAAAATGCAGGGAAGAACGATGGATCCGGAAGAGGAAACATTGATCCTGCAGATATTAGAAGAAGCAAGGGAGGATGAGTAAGATGCGTCCGATTACAATAGAAATGTCAGCGTTTGGCTCCTATGCAGGTAAGACAGTGGTTGATTTTACAGGTGTAAGACAAGGTTTATTTTTGATCACAGGAGATACAGGAGCAGGAAAGACGACGGTGTTTGATGCTATTGTGTATGCGCTTTACGGCCAGACCAGCGGTGGCAACAGGGAAGGAAATATGATGCGCAGCCAGTATGCATCCGAAGACGTGGAAACTTATGTCAAACTGGTGTTTGATTATCATGGAGAGAGGTATGAAGTGCGCCGGAATCCGGAGTATATGCGTGCAGGAAAGAGAAAGGCATCGGACGGTTCTGTACGTCTTGTAAAAGAGAGCGCAAAAGTAGAACTTACAATGCCGGATGGCAGTGTATTCCCGGGAAGAAAGCGTGAGACAGAGCATAAGATCACAGAGATCATGGGGATGGATGCCGGACAGTTTACGCAGATGGCGATGATCGCGCAGGGCGATTTCCTGAAGTTACTGCTTGCCGATTCCAAAGACCGTAAGAAAATCTTTTCCCGTATTTTCCATACGAAAATATATGCACAGGTACAGGAAATCTTAAGACAGAGAGCGTTGAAAATGCAGCAGGATATGCAGGAGAGCCGGAGAAATCTGCAAATGGAAATGGAACGTGTGAAAGAAGAGTCTCTTGCAGATCTGGCAGGGAAAGAACTTTTCAGTCACTGGAAACTGTTAAAAGGACAGGTGTTCCCGGCGCAGGATGAAACGTTACAGGTGTTAAAGGAGATTATTTCCGCAGAGCAGGAAAAGAAGCAAAGTTATACAAAATTGGCGGCTGAGGAAAGAAAAGCAGTGGAGCGGTTAAACAGTGAAGTGAAGAATGCCAAATTTCTGCTTGCGCTTTTTGATGACTGTGAGAAAGCGAAAAAAAAGTCAGAAGAATTAGAAGCGAGAAAAGTACTGTATCAGGAAGAAAAAGAACAGACGGAGCACATTCGTGCGGCGGCAAATGTCAGACCGATTTTTGAAAATATGGAAAATGGAACGAAGAGACTTTTAAAGATCAGACAGACGATAGAAATGCTGAAAAAGGAGCTGGAAACCGGCATGGATAGGGTGTCTGAGAAGACAGAGACCGCCAGATCTGCCCTGGAATGTCTGAAGAGAGAAGAACCTGTATTATCGGGAGAGATTGTGAAGCTTACAGAAGGACTGAAACAGTATGAAATGTTGGAAGCCCTTAAGAAAAAGATGGAAGAGGCAGAAGCGGAAATCCGTAAGAACGAAGTGCGGAAAGAAAAGGCAGAAGCTGTTCATACGGAATTGAAGAAATGGATAGAGAATACGGAGAAAGCAGAGAAATCTATTGCAGGATGGGAAGAAAACGGAAGGCTTCTCGGGCAGTTAAAAGAGCAGAAAACGGAAGAAGAATCCTGGGTGATAACCCTTACGGCACAGATCCCTAAGCTGGATACTCAAAAGAAAGCCTGTGAAGAACTGCAGAAAAAGATGGAGAGTGCAGTGAAAAATTACCGATCTGTTTTTGAGGATTATGAACAGAAATATAGCCTGTTTTTTGAAGAGCAGGCAGGAATCCTGGCAGCGGGACTTGAGACAGGAAGACCATGTCCGGTCTGTGGATCTACAGAACATCCGCATCCAAGGCAGCTATCACTGCATGCAGTTTCGGAACAGGAAGTCGAGAGCGCAAAGAAGATGCGAGACAAAGCAGAAAAAGCCAGAGATCAGGCGGCAGATCTGTATCGGGAGAAATGGAATGCATTTGAAAGCAGCTGGTCGGTATTCTGGGACAACTGCAGAAAACTTCTTGGAGAAGATGAGTTCCCGGAAACCGATGTAGTTGATCTGGTGGAAACGGAAAAAATGTTAAAAGAGAAACTGGCCGGAGTCCGGGAAGAACGAAAGAAACTGGAACAGAATGCAGAGCAGAATAAAGAACAGCTTACACATGCAAAAGCACTGGTGGAAAAGCTCCCGGCAAAGCAGGAGGAGCTGAGAAAAAAAAGCAGGGAACTGGAAGAAACAGAGAAGGGAAAAGCAGCACTGGAGCTTGAGAGACAAAGCTTGAAAGCGGAGTATGAGACGAGAAAAGATGTTTTGCCGTGGGAGTCCGGAGAAACTGCAAAAGAGGAACTTAAGAAAAAGACAAGCCGGAAAAACAGACTGCAGGAAGAAACTGACAGAACAGAGAAAATACTTCAGGAAGAGATTGCGAACCAGAAACAGCGGGAAGGAAAGCTGGAAAGCGAACTTCAAAATGAGAAAGAGCAGGAAGTGCAATGTCTGGAAAATGAAAAATCATATAGAGAGACATTGGAAAAATACAGTTTGACAGAAGAGCAGTTTTCAGAGTTTTGTACGCAAATAGAAAGGCTTCCGGGCTTGGAGAACAAGCTGCGGGAATACGAAAAACAAGTCAGTGAAAATACAGGGGTATTAAAGAGTCTGCGGGAACGTCTGGAGGGGGAAGAGCGCCCGGATATTTCTGAACTTTTGAAAAAACTGGAAAGCAGACGCAGTGAAGAAGAAAAGCTTACAAAAGAACAGATATTGATAACGAATCTTGTGCAGAGTCACGAGGAAACGAAAAAGCGCCTGGAACATTTTTTTGAAAAAATCGGTGAGCAGCAGAAGAAATACGAGTGGATTTCAAATCTGAGCAAGACTGCGAATGGTACATTGACCGGCAATGTGAAGATGGATTTTGAAACATATGTACAGCGACAGTATTTTAAACAGATTATTCAGGCGGCGAATCGACGTTTGATTAAGATGACGGATGGCTCTTTTATCCTGCAGTGCAAGGATTTGTCGCATATGGGAAGCCAGGGACAGTCAGGATTGGATCTGGACGTGTACAGCATGGTAAATGACGCAGTGAGGGATGTGCGTACGCTATCCGGTGGAGAATCCTTTATGGCAGCGTTATCGATGGCGTTGGGGCTTGCAGATACAATACAAAGTAGTGTCGGAGGAATCCGTTTGGATACGATGTTTATTGATGAGGGATTTGGCTCTCTCGATGACAGTACAAGAGAACAGGCGGTCCGTGTGCTGGTAGAACTGGCTGGGGAAAACCGGCTTGTGGGAATTATTTCTCATGTCAATGAATTAAAAGAACAGATTGATACGAAGCTTGTCGTAAAGAAAACGGCGAAAGGAAGCAGGATCGACTGGGCATAGAGATAAGATAATAGAGATAAGATAATAGAAAAGAGATAATTAAGAAATGAGTAAATAAAAAAATGTGTAAGTTTCTGAGCATAGGAACTTACACATTTTTACTATATCAGAATATAAAATTATATTCTTTATATATTCACTTATTTATGAAACGCTTGAAGAAACAGGATTATTTTGTAGCCTTATCATCCTGATATTTTAAAGCTGCTTCTACGAAGCCACGGAATAACGGATGCGGTCTGTTCGGTCTGGACTTTAATTCCGGATGTGCCTGTGTTGCGACAAACCAAGGATGTTCCGGAATCTCGATCATCTCGACAATACGTCCGTCCGGTGAGAGACCAGATAATTTCATGCCGTTGGCTGTCAGAGCATCACGATAGTCGTTGTTGACTTCATAACGATGACGATGACGTTCATGAATCTCTTCTGTGCCATATAATTTGTATGCTGTAGAAGTCTTATCAAGAACACATGGATAAGATCCAAGTCTTAAAGTACCACCGATGTCCTCAATGCCAAGCTGTTCCGGCATGATATGAATAACCGGATGTGTTGTATCCGGATCAAGTTCTGCACTGTGTGCATCACGGTAACCGATGACATTTCTTGCAAATTCAACGATTGCAAGCTGCATGCCCAGGCACAGACCGAGGAACGGAATCTTATTGGTACGTGCGTATTTGATAGCTTGCAGTTTTCCGTCAATACCACGCTGTCCGAATCCGCCCGGAACCAAGATACCGCTGACGTCTTTCAACTGTTCATCTACATTTTCAGCAGTAACCGTCTCGGAATCGATCCATTTGATATTTACAGTAGCACGGCTGAAGATTCCACCATGTTTTAATGCTTCTACGACACTGATGTAAGCATCATGAAGCTGGATATATTTACCGACAATAGCAACAGTTACTTCTGTATTTGGTGTCTTCAGATATTCAACCATCTCTGTCCAGTCTTTGAGATCCGGTGTCGGGCAGTCCAGATGAAGTGACTCACATACTACTTCTGCAAGATGTTCTTTCTCCATTGCAAGCGGTGCTTCATAAAGATATTCCACATCCAGATTCTGGAGTACATGGTTGGATGGTACATTACAGAAAAGTGCGATCTTGTCTTTGATGCCGTCATCCAGAGGATGCTCAGAACGACATACGAGGATATCCGGCTGGATTCCCATTCCCTGTAAATCTTTGACACTTGCCTGTGTTGGCTTTGTTTTCATCTCCTGCGAAGCGCGAAGGTAAGGAATTAAAGTTACATGGATCAGAACAACGTTCTCGCGTCCTTTCTCGTGCTGGAACTGACGAATCGCCTCAAGGAAAGGCTGGCTTTCGATATCTCCGACGGTTCCGCCTACTTCAATAATGGCAATTTCTGTATTTTCAGCAGATGGATTGCGATAGAAACGGGACTTGATCTCGTTTGTGATGTGCGGGATAACCTGTACAGTTCCTCCGCCGAAATCTCCACGACGTTCTTTCTGCAATACGGACCAATAGATCTTACCGGTTGTGACGTTGGAATTCTTTGTCAGACTTTCGTCGATAAAACGCTCGTAGTGACCAAGGTCAAGGTCTGTCTCAGCACCATCGTCTGTGACGAAAACTTCTCCGTGCTGTACCGGATTCATAGTACCCGGATCAATATTGATATAAGGATCGAATTTCTGCATGGTCACTGTGTAGCCGCGTGCTTTCAGAAGTCTTCCGAGTGATGCGGCTGTAATTCCTTTTCCAAGTCCTGATACTACTCCACCTGTTACAAATACATATTTTACTGCCATAATTTCCTCCTTCGCGTTCAAATAAATAAGTATGCTCCAAAAAAATACTTAAAAATTATACACCCTTTTTCGGAAAAAATACAGAATTATTTTCATATTTTGCTTCAAAAGTTGCTTGAACCGAAAGTTTCATAAACTGCTTGCGGTCAACATCACCTACCATTACGGAAGTATGAGCCTGGCAGCCCTTCAGATTCGGAAGCTGTTCCAGTGCTTTCTGTGCATCCGGATCGGAAGCTGCACTGACAGACAGCGCAATAAGCACTTCGTCTGTGTGAAGACGTGGGTTCTTGCTTCCAAGATACTGAGTCTTTAAAGTCTGGATCGGTTCAATTGCTGCCGGAGAAATAACCGGACGATCATGTGGAATGCCGGCAAGCTCTTTTAAGGCATTTAAAAGAAGAGCAGCGCATGCGCCGAGCAGATCGGAAGTCTTGCCTGTGACCATACGACCATCATGCAGTTCCATTGCAGCAGCCGGAGCACCTGTTTCTTCGGCACGTTTCATTGCAGCGTCAACAACCGGACGGTCATGAACGGTGATGCCTGCCTGGTTCATCAGCATCTCGATCTTGTATACTTCTTCATCCGAACATGCACCGGCAAGGGCACGTCTTCTGGAATCATAGTAACGGCGGATGATCTCCTGATTGGAAGCTTCTTTGCATGCCTCATCATCACAGATACAGTTACCTGCCATGTTGACGCCCATATCTGTCGGTGATTTGTATGGACTCTTTCCATAGATTCGTTCAAACATCGCATTCAGGACAGGGAAGATTTCCACGTCACGGTTGTAGTTGACGGTTGTCTTTCCATATGCTTCCAGATGGAACGGATCAATCATATTGATGTCGTTGAGATCGGCTGTTGCCGCCTCGTAAGCGAGGTTGACCGGATGCTTGAGCGGGATATTCCAGATTGGGAATGTTTCAAATTTGGCATAACCGGCACAGATCCCGCGTTTGTGTTCATGGTAGAGCTGTGACAGGCAGACAGCCATCTTGCCGCTTCCAGGTCCCGGCGCTGTTACGACGATCAGCGGGCGGGAAGTTTCGATATAATCATTTTTGCCATAGCCTTCGTCACTTACAATGTGTGGAATGTTGGAAGGATAGCCGTCGATCGGATAGTGGTTGTAAACTTTGATGCCGAGTTTTTCCAGTTTGTTCTTAAATAAAGCAGCACTCTGCTGTCCACTGTATTTGGTAATTACGACACTGCCGACATACAGTCCGTGGCCTTTGAAAATAGACATGAGGCGCATAACATCTACATCATAAGTAATGCCAAGGTCTCCGCGGACTTTGTTTTTCTCAATGTCTTCGGCACTGATGACAATGACGATCTCTGCCTGATCGCTTAGCTGCATCAGCATACGCATCTTGGAGTCCGGCCGGAATCCCGGAAGTACACGGGATGCGTGAAAGTCATCAAATAATTTGCCGCCAAATTCCAGGTAAAGTTTGTTGTCGAACTGGGCGATACGTTCCCGGATATGAGCGGACTGCATCTGTAAGTATTTTTCGTTGTCAAATCCTATGTTCATTATTCAATCCTCTTAATAACGTTATATTAAAAATATTTCATAAAAGTGTAAATTTCTGTATGAACTATTTTCTATCCAAGTATACTACAGGATATGGGAAGTTTACAATCTTTTCATAAATCTTTTATTGATTTCCGGGTGGGCTGTCCTTATAATTATGTAATGTAATAGGAGGAAGAATATGGACAACCAGAATAAGAAAAATCAAGATCCTAAAAAGAACAACCGACAGGGCTTTTCATTTGTCATTTTAGTGACTCTGATCACGACGATACTTGTGCTGGCACTTTACCAGTTTCAGGGACAAGGATCCGAGACAGAGATCAGCTACGACAAGTTTTTAAAATATGTCGATGCAGGAAAAGTAGACAAAGTTGAGATCGACAGTGATAAACTGATCATCACAATGAAGAAAGAATCCGGAGACCGGATTGCGAAGAAGTATTATACAGGAGTTGTCAAGGACGATCAGCTGTCTGACAAACTGTATAAAGCGCATGTAGAATATAACGCAAAGATACCGGATACAACATCCGCAGTCATGCTCCAGCTTCTCGGCACATTCCTTCCGGTGGCATGTCTGGTGGCACTGATCATTTGGACGACAAAGCGTATGTCTAAGGGTGGCGGCATGATGGGAATCGGCAAGAGCAATGCCAAGATGTATGTGGAGAAGCAGACCGGAGTTACATTTAAGGATGTAGCAGGACAGGATGAAGCAAAAGAATCTCTGCAGGAAGTCGTAGATTTTCTGCATAATCCGGGAAAATATACAAGTGTTGGTGCGAAACTTCCGAAAGGTGCACTGTTAGTCGGACCTCCGGGAACCGGTAAGACATTACTTGCAAAAGCGGTCGCCGGAGAAGCGAAAGTACCGTTCTTCTCACTCAGCGGTTCGGCTTTTGTTGAGATGTATGTGGGTGTTGGAGCTTCCCGTGTACGAGATCTGTTCAAACAGGCACAGCAGATGGCGCCGTGTATCATTTTCATTGATGAGATCGATGCAATCGGTAAGAGCCGTGACAACCAGATGGGAAGTAACGATGAGAGAGAACAGACACTGAACCAGCTCCTTGCAGAGATGGACGGATTTGAGAGCAATAAAGGACTTGTTCTGTTGGCGGCAACGAACCGTCCGGAGATCTTGGATCCGGCGCTGTTAAGACCGGGACGTTTTGACAGACGTATCATTGTTGAAAAACCTGATTTAAAAGGACGTGTGGAAGTATTAAAAGTTCATTCCAAAGATGTCCGTATGGATGAGACGGTTGATCTGGAAGAGATCGCACTGGCAACTTCCGGTGCTGTCGGATCAGATCTTGCCAATATGATCAATGAAGCTGCGATTAATGCAGTCAAACATGGCAGACATGCGGTATCGCAGGCAGATCTGTTTGAGGCTGTAGAAGTTGTACTGGTCGGCAAGGAGAAGAAAGACCGTATTATGAGTCAGGAGGAACGAAGAATCGTTTCCTACCACGAAGTCGGACATGCATTGGTGAGCGCACTTCAGAAGGATGCAGAGCCGGTACAGAAGATTACAATCGTACCACGTACGATGGGAGCACTCGGTTATGTTATGCAGACTCCGGAGGAAGAGAAGTATTTGAATACGAAGAAAGAACTGGAAGCAATGTTAGTTGGTATGCTTGCCGGACGTGCTGCAGAAGAGATTGTATTTGATACGGTTACGACAGGTGCTTCAAACGATATCGAGAAAGCAACACAGGTAGCAAGAGCGATGATCACACAGTATGGTATGAGTGAGAAGTTCGGACTGATCGGACTGGAATCGGTACAGAACAGATACCTGAACGGAAGACCGGTTTCCAACTGTGGAGCAGAGACAGAATCTGAGATTGACAAAGAAGTCATGAAGATGCTAAAAGAGGCCTACGAGCAGGCGAAGACATTATTACAGGCACACAGAGAAACGTTGGATAAGATTGCTGCATTCCTGATCGAGAAAGAGACCATTACAGGTAAGGAATTTATGCAGATATTACATGAAGTGGAAGGAACCGATCCGGAAGAGAAGA
>OLRG01002644.1_pt1 | contig 12410 bp, 10 predicted proteins | sample 1672331 | NCBI WGS metagenome assembly OLRG01 (sample SAMEA3136672, study PRJEB25190) | human gut metagenome
CGAGCAGCCGGAACGGAGATTTATATGACCAAGGGCAGAAAGACAACAGAAAAGGTCCGCGCGAACTCCCGTTTTTCCTCTGCGCTGGCATTTTTGAGCAGCATTATGCTTCATTGCTCTGTGGTTGCTGCGTTGCTTCCGTAATAAATCCCGGCATTCCGATGCCGATTGGATTTTCTGGTGGATGGCGTGTAAGAAAAAGTGTTTGGGGGTGTCATTTTGTGGAGACACCCTGTTCAATCGCCAGAGTTATTTCATCGACTTCTTTTTTTCCAAGAGGGTACAAGGTCCCAAAAACCAGTCCGGCAGCAGCGCACAGGATCAGCGGAAGCGTGATGGAACAGAAGATGATGCCGCCTTCGACGCTCTGCGGTTGTTGCGCTGCTCCTCCAATAAATCCTGTTACCGCCAACATATATCCAGGGATTGCCCCCGCAACGCCTTGGGCGGCTTTGGAGACAAAAGAGGACAGGGATGCGACGGCGGCTTCGGCTCGTTTGCCGGTTTTATATTGCACATACATCGTGTTGTCGGCCTGAATGCCGTAGGCAAGGGGCCCGATAAAGCCCCCACCGATCCCGGCGAAAACAGCGCCCAAATAGATCAGCAGCAGAGACCGGACATCTATAAACCGGATCAGTGACCCACCTACGGCAACGATGATCCCCGCGAGAAAAACGTTTTTCTTTCCGAGTTTGTTTGCCAAAACAGGTGCCACAGCCATGCCGAGCAGAGTAATCACAAGGGAAACAACCGAAACACCTGACATCAGTTTGAGATCCTTCATAATATAAGTGTAGAAAAAGGTGCCGGTGCCACTGCTAAGGGAGGTGCCGACCGTGGATAGCAGAATCGTGAGGAAGTGCGTCCAGACTGGCTTGAAGCGAAGGAACTGAAACAATTCCCGCAGGCTATACCGTTCATCGTCGGTGCCTTTGGGCGTTACGCGCTCCTTGACCCCCAAAGCGCCAAGGATGGAGAACACTAAGGTGACAGCCATGGAGCCGAAAATCAGGATATAGTAGCTTTCCAGTGTGCCCGACGCAACGATGATGGGAGCGAGAATAGAAATCGCCGCGCCGCCAAGGCCGTATCCGAGTGCCTTGATGAGGGACAGGGAATTTCGCTCCTTGTTTTCGGCTGTCATGACCGGCAAGAGGCTGTTCAGGGAAATGTCCATGATGTCAAAGGTCCACCCAAGCAGGAGGTATGTGATGTATACGATCACATATTTTCCAACGGGACTCCATACCGCACCAAACCACAGGAAAATGTAATTGATTACGCAAATCACCGTGCCAAGGATCAACATAGGTCGGAATTTTCCCATTTTGGTCACGGGAAATTTGTCAAGAAAATAGCCCATGATCGGGTCGCTGATGCCGTCCGCTACCTTGGAAATCAGGAACAGAGGGCCCAGCGCTGCCGGATCAAGACCAACGATCGTGGTATAAAACAGTGTGAAAAACGACGAGAGCAGAGACATCAAAGGAATATTGCCGACATTGGCCAAGAAGAAACTGACCTTTTCCAGCGCGCCGATTTTCTGACTTTTCGCCTTCATTTTAATACGCTCCTATCCATTCATGTGTTGCAGCTGGCCTCCAAAGTTTAGCAAAACAAATGATTTTATGCTGTTCTCCCGTACAAACGAGAAACAGCCGATCAGATCGTCCAACGGGATCATGCGGCAAAATCCCCCCCAAAAAATCCGGGATTCTGATGCCGATTGGATTTTTGGGAGGGATGCAGGAAAAAGTGCTTCTCAGCCGCAAGTGATTGACGTAGAGATGACTTAGTACCGATTGATCATCTGTGCTTCCGCTTCCTCGCGGGTGATCTCACCATTGTTGCACTTGGACATGAGCTGAACATCGTGGTCGTTGAGTTTGTACAGGCGCAGGATGAGCAGCGTGCCGATCCCCCCAATGATGCTGCCAAGGCAGCTGAAGGTCCACAATTTATCGGCAAATCCTGCCGCCTGAATGACGCCCTCACCTTCTTTGAAACCGATCAGAGTCAGGGCAAAAACGCTGACGGCGGTTGCGATCGCACCGTTCAGTTTGGTAAAGAACGTCTGCGCCGCAAAAGTAACGCCACGCATTTTCAGTCCGGTTTTGTACTGCCCGTACTCATAACAATCGGGGGTGAATTGGTATTGCAGGATCGCGGCGATGCCCAGAGGAAATCCACCCAGTGCGTTTAGGATCACATAGACCATCATGTTCTCATATCCGGCTATGTAGCGAACGATGCCCAAAATCAAAGCAAACATATAGGAGAAATAGAAAATTTTGAATTTGTCATATTTCTTGCATAGTTGTACAGCAATCGCCGCACCGATCAGTGTCGGAACGATCACCGCCATCGAGACAAAGGAAGCAATTTCTTCGCCGCCGAGGCAATACCGGGCAATGTATAACCCCCAGGTGGCACCAATATTGAGCAGACTGTTGATAAGAGGAGCAGCAAAGAAAATCAACAGGTATTTATTGGAACGCAGGCATTCGACCATATCGCGCAGCGTATAGTTTTCCTCGGCTCCTCCATCCCGTGCTTTTTCTCTTTCGATCACGCGCTCTTTTGCAAACAGACACATCGGGATCATCATGGCAGCGGACAAAATGGACAACACGATCACAGTCGTAGCCCAGCCGCCCAAACTCTGTCGGACCAGCGGCAAAAGGATGCCGGTCACAATGCCGGCAAAAATTGCAAAAATTCTTCCGATGCTGTTCAGGGACACGCGCTCTTTCTGGTCAAGCGTCATTGTAGTGACAATGCCAAAAATCGGCACATCGCAAAGCGTATAGGCTGTATCCCACAGCATATAGGCAAGGGTCGCCCAGATGACCTTGGCCACCAACGGGATGCCCGTAGGGATCACGAAAAGAAGAATGGTAGAGACCGGGATCGCGATGACAGACATTCGGAGCCAGGGGAGAAATTTTCCTTTCTTAAAATGCACCTTATCCATGATCATGCCGAAGATGGGATCGTTGATGGCATCCCATACTTTTGTGATCAGTGCCACGACCGCAACCAAAGCCGCCGTGATGCCGACATCCGTGAAATAAGTGGTCATGTATCCAATCAGGCCGTAGAATACGTTCTGGCCCATAAAATACATACCGTAGCTGAATTTTTCCCTTTTGGTAACAGTGTTTTCCATTATGTTATCCTTCCTTTCCGTGTGTTGGAAAATGAGGCGTTCCATCGCGGTGCCGCCCGCTGATCTGACGTTTTTGCCCGGAATTACTGCTTTACATCGCAATCAAACGTATAGGAACCACTTCCGATCTTGTACGAACTTCCGTCTGGCAGGTTTACCACTGCCGTAGTGTTGCAGGGGATATCCACTTCTATATGGAACTTGCCATCTTTGAGATCCCATGCAGTTGCAATTTTCCCGTATTCGCTCATATAGGCGCGTTTTGCATTGGTGAATGCGTCATTCAACTCCGGTGCGATCACGATTTCCTTAAAGCCGGGTGCCGCTGGCTGAATGCCGCTGATCTTACGGAACATCCAGTCGTCCACACAGCCAAAGGCATAATGGTTCAGGCTTGTCATAACAGGGGTCCCATCTTCCTTGTAAGCGATGTAGTTTTCCCAAATCGTTGTCGCCCCTTGCTTCACCTCATAGAGCCATGACGGGCACTTGGTCTGGCAAAAGTTGATAGGCCTGATCGACCCTGCCGGTCTTACAAATCGCATCCAGCAGATACGGCGTCGCAAGAAAACCAGTGTCAAGGCAGCCCCCGTTTTCTTCGATCTTGCGAATCAGATGCCCTGCCATGCTTTTCGTCCACGCATGGTCTGTATTGACTGTTTACTTTAAGTCTTGTAAGCTCCATAATGGTCTCCTGTGCTTGTAGGAATTAGCGTTCCTTCGTCGGGAACGTGTTCCTGAAACGTTCAAAATTCTTCCAGCAATGCGTTGAGACGTTGTGCTTGCTCTGCGCTCACCCCGCCCGCGAAAGCTTCTGCGGCCTGCCGCAGCGTAAGCCCATACGCAAGATCCGGGATCATATCCACCTCCATCATATTGGAAAGGAACGCCCTGATCGCCGGCTCAGCCAACAAGTCTTCCAGCGTGGAGTCTACGCTGTAGCTTTTTTTCAAGGGGCTTGCGGCCTTGTAGGTGACCGTATATTGCCCGGCCTTTACGCAGCAGATCCCGTTTTCCACCGTTTCAAACAAAGGGTTATCCGTATCGTGGTATACGGAGTCTGGCGCATACGGAAGGATCACCTGCGCCTTTGCACCGAACGGAACGGTGACGGTGACTGTGATTTGGTCGCCGTTTTCGATCTGCCACCCACAGCGATAGCACCCGCTGGCCGAATCGTAAACCGCGCTTGCCGAGCCCAACTTGTGATCCACCTTGGGGCTGATGCGCATCATCTTGCCGCCCGGGCCTTGCTCCGTCACATCGATCCCGGCTACATGGCGGAAGATCCACTCCAATACAGCGCCATAGGAATAATGATTCAGGCTGTTCATCCCGGTGCTGGAAATGCGACCGTTTTCATCCAGCGAGTTCCAGCGCTCCCACACCGTTGTGGCCCCCAACTTTACTTCGTGGAGCCAGCCCGGGTACTCCTCGTTCAGGAGCAGCCGATAAGCCAAATCCGTCATGCCATGCTCGGTCAGGACGTTACACAGCAGCGGGGTCCCCACAAAGCCGGTGTTCAGCTTATTTTTGTTGTCCCGAAGGAGTTTTCGGAGCATCTGCTCCGTCAGACGTTCATTGTCCGACAAATGGTATTTCAGTGCAAGGACGAGCCCTGTCTGCGTTTTCACGGCACATCTGCCGGTAGCGGTAAAATATTCTTCCTTCACCACCTGCCACTGGCGGTCGGCGATGGCCTGATAGTTCTGTCTTGTTTCTTCCAGACCGAGAACTGCGGCCGCTTTGGCAACGATCTGGGCACTTGCCGCATAGTAGATGTCAGCGATGTAGGCTTCATCCGTCGCCCCGTAAACGCTGTTTGCAACGGCCCCGGCACGGTCAAGCGCCAGCCAGTCTCCGTAATGAAAAACCTGTCTCCATCCATGGTGATCGCCGTCGATCTTGCGGATATAATCGACCCATGCTTTCATGCTCTCGATCTGGTTTTCAAGGATCGTTTTGTCACCGCTGAACAAATATACATTCCACGGAATGATACACGCAGCATCGCCCCATGCGCAGGAACACTTGCTCGGCCCGAATGTGGGGACGACCTCGGGGACCATACCGCCAGCCAAGAGCTGTTCCTGATACAGATCGTATAAATATTTCCGATAGAAGGCAAACGAATCGGCCAGATAGCTTGCCGTTGCGGAAAAGACCTGCGTATCGCCGGTCCAGCCCATTCGCTCATCGCGTTGCGGGCAATCGGTTGGCACATCGAGAAAGTTTCCCCTCATGCCCCATTCTACATTAGAGATCAGTTGATTTACCAGCGCATTGCCCGTTTTCACGTTGCCGATGCTCTCGTAATCGCTGTGCAGCACGATGGCTGTAAAATCCTCACATGACAGGTTGGAAACACCGCTGACCTTTACATAACGGTAGCCGTAGTATGTAAAATGGGGAACAATGGTTTTTTCTTTTCCATCTGAGACATAGATATATTCCGAAAGTGCCGTTCTCAGGTTTTCGTTATAGAAACACCCATCTTGAAGCACCTCGCCGGTTTGAATGCGAATCGTTGTCCCCGCCGGTTCCCGCACACGCAGTTGGAAAATTCCTGTGATTTCCTGCCCCAAATCGAATACTTCTTCACCGCGCGGCGTATGGATCAACGCCACCGGCTTCCGCAGCATTTGTGCCTTGACCGGGATAGACAGCCGTTCCATAAGCCGCCCCTTCGGTGCCTGTGCGATCCGTGCGCAGCATTCCGGGGTAGGCGGCAAGGTATCATCCCGCCGTTCGCCGTCATAAATGTTGGAGAACCACAGGTTGCTTCGTTTTACCGACCAAGTCTCATCGGTGCCGACCACCTCGTTTGTGCCATCTTGGTACGCAATGTGAATCTCCGCGATCAGCTTCCATTCACTTCCATAGTATTCTTTCCGCTCAGGATCGCTGAATCCGAACCGCCCTTTGTACCAGCCGTTTCCCAGCAGGATCGACAGCATACCACCTTCTGATACCTGCTCCGTAACATCATAAGTCTGGTACTGAATCCACTGTGCATAATTGTTACAGTACGGCGTTAAATACTCGTCGCCGATTTTGCTCGATACTTTGCTGGTTTCCCCCAGAAAATATGCTTCGTACAATCCCAGACCGCAAATATACAGCCTTGCGCGTGCAACTGCCCGGGTCGGGCTGATCCGCTTGGAAAAAATCGGATGACGTTCCTGGCTGCTGTCACAGGTGATCCACTGGGCTGTCCATGGCTCCTCCATTTTGGCGGTCTCAAAAAACTGCACGTCGGACTCGATCGTTTCTGCGGCGTCCGTTGCCACAAGGACTTTCCAGTAATATCTTGTGCAGGGTTGTGGATCAAATTCTACCCTTGCGGCGCGGCTGTCAAGTGCGGCCTCTCCCGTATCGAAGCAAAGCGTGGTAAAGGTCGGCTCTTTGCTGATCACGATCCTTGCGTGGCGCTGTTCCTGCCCTTTGCACCCTTTTACCTTCCACGAAAACACCAGCGGCTTCAGAGCATAGCCTACAGGGTTTGTGATGTGATTGGTTTTTGCAGCATAAATCTCGCCCATACGGTTTTCCTCGCTTCTCTGTTATCTGTGCGCTTCCCAAAAGACAACTGCTTCCTGAAGCCAGTTTTTCACTTTGGTTTCTGACCCAATGCCAAAGCCATGCCCCAGACCGTCAATGATTTTGACGCTCACATTTTCTCTGCCCAGTGTTTTTTCCAACGCCGGAAGCTGTGCTTCTACGTTGGCAAAGCCGAACTCATCCTGACGCCCTGCGATGGAAAACACGGCCAAACCTTGATCCTCCGGGAGTGCTTTGATATTCCAATCCAGTCCGTACATAGGAAAAATCGCCTTCGGCCTTGGCAGGTGATGATTGTGGCAGCAATCGGCATAGCTTGCAAAAGAATAGGCTGTCGTCATAAGTCCCCCGGCCGAGAACCCGAAGATGGCATAATCATCCATACAGATCGCAAGTTCCTTTTGATGGTTCGTCAGATAACGGATCGCCTGTGTCAGTTCCTTAGCAGCTGCCTGCCCCTGCTTCAACGGCTCTGTTTCGCCCAGTTGCTTGCCGATCGGATAGCTGAGGACAAAGACGGAATATCCCATTTTATGCAGTTCCATCGCGATGGGGTATCCCTCGCAATCCGTCACATTAGAAATGAAACCGCCCCCGGGAACCACAATGGCAAGTGGCTTGCCCGGCTGCCCGTAGTAAAACATTCCCGTCAGATGGCTTCGATAGGGATGGTCCTTCATGGCTTCCTGCGGGTACAGGCCGGACACCAATTTGGCTTGTCCCTTCTCCACAAGGCCCGTCAGATAATTGAACGCATCCAGCGCGGTGTCGGTCTGTTCCGCACGGCCCTGTGCCTGCATGAAATCCTTGTACTTTGCAGGGGCAATGGCTTTTAGCGCGTTATCCTCCAGATTGAAGAACATATGATTAAAGCCGCCAAAGATTGGATGCTGCATAAAAAAACCGACCTTGTCCTCCTTGGTTGCCGGTCGGAAGTGTCCGCTTTCATCATAATAACAGCTTTCCTTTATTTTGGGGAAGCCGCATAAGCCGAAAAGTGCTGGCAGAAACACCGCCTTTTTTTGATACACATACCAAATCGCGCCTGCCACACAGAACAAAAGAGCGGCCAATGCCCCACAAACGATTTTCATACCCGTTTCGTCCTCCCTTTTACGAATATCTTACGGGAAATCTGCTTTACCCCAACGGAAACCAAAGAGCGTGCCGTCCATGGTCAGTCATCGGCTTTGATGCCGACTTTTTTACGCTGTTGGGTTGGTTCTCGCCATTATTATAGCACGCTCCACGTGCTGCCACCACACGGAAACAACTAATCCTGTATGATTTCAACGGCTTTCTCCGCAGTTCCGGGAAAGCGGAGTACATCCCGCAAGGGAACACCAACGGCTTGTATCCGGGTAGGCGTGGCTCTGGGCGCACCCGCCGGTGTATGCCATAGCAAACGGTGGTCTTGGTGCGATCCGCGCCAAGACCACCGCTTTTATAGTTTCAAAATGCAACAGGAGGCACCCATTTCGGGTGCCTCCTGTTGTGTCAAGAAGGAAAACGCGGCCCTTTATTGGCCCAGATAATCGTACAGGTACGCCTCCATCTTGGGGGTCCACCAGTTCAGGTAGCCCGCCTGCGTGGGATGGATGCCGTCGAACATATAGAGCTTGTAATCTTCCTCAGAAACTTGATTCATCTCGGCATCATTCCACAGGTCGATGACCCCGATCTCATACTTTTCCTGCAACTTCAGCAGCTGCTCCACCATCTTGCCGTAGGCGGGGCTGTCGTACTGGGTGCCCGTATAGAACACCACCGGGCAATGCCATGTGGTGTCGGCATATACGATGATGTATTCGAGCGCGCCAAGGACGGTTTTGGTGTCAAAGTCCTCCAAATTGCGGGAACTGCTGATTTCCCCCAGCGGGATCGCGTTGCTTGCATCGTTGGTGGAAAGCTGGCAGATGAACGCATCAAACTGTGCGTTGGGGTCGATATTGTGCAGCATCCGCTGGATGTAGGAGGTCTTGTCGTTGTCGGCCAATGTGGTGCCGCCGACAGCCTCTTTGACATAGGTGCAGTTGTTGCGAACGGCAATGTACTCCGCAAAGGAGGTTTCCAGCGAGGTAGCCCCCAAGGTCACCGAGGACCCCAAAAAGCACAGGTTCATACCGCTCAATGGGCTGTTTTCCACCGGCGCCACGTTTTCGGGGCGGTAGATCTCGGCGTTGCCGGGCAAGCTTTTGAGGTACATCGTGTTCAGGAAGCGGAACGGCCCATGGCCCAAAAGACCTTGCAGAGCACCATAAGCCAGCGCTAATAGCAGGACCAGGATCAGAGCAATGATCAAAAGGACTTTTCCTACTTTTTTCATACAAACTATCTTCTTTCTTCACCTGAGTTTCCGGATGTCCCGCACTGTGTAACAGGGGATCACGAGAGAACTCCAGATACAAAGCCCTTTACTGCGCCAGCAGCAGGTTCATCTGCTGGATCAGCAGCTCGATCTGATCACCGGGCATCACGCTGACCAGAGATTTCAGCGGCATTTCCATGATCATCTTTTTCATCATGTTCATCAACCCTTCATCCAACCCGTCGGTACCGGCGCTTTGCGCAAGCGGGGCCAACAACTGCATGATGGTCGGCGCGGTCTTGGGGCAGGTCAGCAACTCGCCCAGTGTGGTGGTCAGTGTTACGACAAAGGGAATTTGTTTTTCGGTGGTAAAGGACAACTCGGCCGTCAGGCGGATGTCGTCGCTGGCGCGACCCACCATGACCTCATACACGCCGCTGGGGGCAAACCAGTCGTGCAGGCGTTCCTCATAGTAGCTCAAGTCGCGTGCCGCCAGCGTCAGGGTCACCGTCTTGCACTCGCCCGGTTCCAGCAGTACCTTGGCAAAGCCGCGCAGCTCTTTGCTGGGACGCTCCGGTGTGCCGTTTTTGTCGCGGACGTAAAGCTGGACGACCTCGCGCCCGGCCACCTTGCCGGTGTTGGTCACATCCACACTGACGGTGACAGTCTGGCCATCCTGCAATGCGGGCGCGGAAAGCTGCAAATTGCTGTAAGCGAACTCGGTGTAGGACAAGCCGTGACCGAACGCAAAGCGGACAGGGACCTGCTTGGTATCGTAGTAGCGGTAGCCGACAAAGACATCCTCGCCATAGGCAACACGCTTGTCATTGCCCGGAAAGTGCAAATAGCTGGGGTTGTCCTGCAAACGGAGCGGGAAGGTCTCAGCCAGATGTCCGCTGGGGTTGGCCTCGCCGTACAGCAGTTGGTCGGCGGCCTCACCGACACCCTCGCCGCCGAGATACAGTTCCAGAATGGCCGAGACGCGGTCGGCCCACGGCAGCTCGACCGCGCTGCCGTTGTGCAGGACCACGACCACATGGGGCTGGACCTTTGCGATCTCGTCGATCAGGCGATTCTGGCAGGCGGGCAGTTCCATCGAAGTGCGGTCATACCCTTCAGACTCAAACGATTCGGGCAAACCGGCAAAGACAACGGCGACATCGGCGTTTTGTGCCGCCTGAATGGCCTCGGCCAACTCTGCGTCGGTCATCTCGTCCCGCATCGCCGAGAAGCCCTTGGCGTAGCAGACGTTGCGGCCCTTTTGCTGCGCAACCTCCCACGCGGAGGTCACGCGGCTGGGATGGATGTGGCTGGAGCCGCCGCCCTGATAGCGCGGTGCCGCGGCAAACTCGCCGATGTAGGCGATCTTCTGATCCGTGCCCAGCGGCAAAACAGCCTGATTGGTCAGCAGTACCGCGCACTGCGTCTCGACGGCAACGGCCTCGGCGTGGTCTTTGGCGCGGTCGAACACGGTGTCGGGGCGGCGGGCATCCACATAGGAGAACACGACCTTCAGGATGCGCTCCACCGCGCGGTCCAGTACCGCCTCGTCCAGCGAGCCGTTCTGTACGGCCGCGACGATCTTGGCATCGTTGTAACCGTTGGAGGAAGGCATCTCCAGGTCAAGACCCGCTTCCAAGCCTTTCACACGGTCATTGGCGGCACCCCAGTCACTGACGACGTACCCCTCAAAGCCCCATTGGTCCCGCAGGATGTCGGTGAGCAGCATCTTGTTTTCGGAAGCATACACGCCGTTGATCTTGTTGTAGCTGCACATCACCGTTTTGGGCTGGGCGGCCTTGACGGCTTCCTCAAAGGCGGGCAGGTAGATCTCATGCAGCGCACGCTCCGAGAGGTCCGAGGAGATGGTCAGGCGGCGGGTCTCCTGATTGTTGGCGGCAAAGTGCTTGATGGAGGTCCCCACGCCCCGGCTTTGTACGCCGCGAATGTACGCAGCGGACAGCTTACCGGCCAGATACGGGTCCTCAGAAATGTACTCGAAATTGCGGCCGCACAGCGGGCTGCGCTTGATGTTGACGGCGGGTCCCAACAGGATGCTGACATCCTCGGCCTGGCACTCGTCGCCCAAAACCTGACCCATGTGCTCCAAAAGGTCGGGGTCAAAGCTGGAACCGGTGGCGCACCCGGCCGGGAAGCAGACAGCCTCGATGCTGTCGTTCAGGCCGAGGTGGTCCGCTTCACCTGCCTGCTTGCGCAGACCGTGCGGGCCGTCGGTCACCATCACGGCCGGGATGCCCAGCCGCTCGATCCCCTGCGTGTGCCAGAAATCCGAGCCGGAGCAAAGGCTGGCTTTTTCTTCCAATGTCATTTGGCCGATCAATGCTTTCAAATCGCGCTTCATATTCTATTCTCCTTGTCTGTTATTTGGCAACGGCATTGTACCGCGCATTCCTTACTTGCTATTTTACACAGCAAGACGTATAATGACTATATGGTATAAACTATCTCAACACGATTTCAACGAAAAGGTGATTTTTTATGCGGCCCGGTATCTTTGAGGAAAAATCCAACAACCACTTGAAGGAAGTCACGGTCAAGATTCGTGAGCGTTATCGGGCGAGCACCTACGCACAGTTGGAGGAAACGGCAAGTGGAGACTCGAATCGCGTCAAGGAAAAACGCTTTCTGTCGTTCATCGCACTGGGCAACGCCGTGCTGGCCGATGAGTTTCTGGCTCGTGCTTACAACAAGCAGGAATCGTTTCGCTTTGGGGTGATGAGCACCTCGTCGATCCAGCAGGCGCGATACGCCACCGTGGCTTCGGTCACGCTGTTTTGCCGCACGGCCATCGACAACGGCTTGCCGGAGAATCTCGCCTACAGCATCAGCGATTCCTATTTGCTGCACTTAGACGAGACCGAAAGCATTGAGGAGATCCAGTTCTTATCCCTCAGCGCGTTCCGGGAATACTGCCAGGTCATGCAGGACTGGCGGCTGCAATCCTGCCGCAAGGAGATCAAGCAGTGCTGCGAGTATATCCTGCTGCACATCCACGAGCCCATCAGCCTGACGGAACTGGCCGAGCTGGTCAATCTTTCTCCCAATCATCTGTCCGCACTGTTTCTTAAGGAAACCAGCTTTCGCCCCACCGAGTACATCCGCGCACAAAAACTGAACTACGCCCGCTATATTTTGGACAACTATTCTCCGACCATCGCCACGCTGGCCAATCTGTTGGCGTTCCCCAGCCCGAGCGCCTTCGCCCGGCAGTTCAAGCAGCAGTACGGCCTGACCCCTACGGAGTATCAGCGACGAAAAGAATGAACAACGTCCCGGCAGTTCAAAGGATGAACTGATATAGTCCCCTTAGAGTAGACATCTAAAAAAGCAAAAATTTTCAAGTCTACA
>OLRG01002646.1_pt1 | contig 12401 bp, 13 predicted proteins | sample 1672331 | NCBI WGS metagenome assembly OLRG01 (sample SAMEA3136672, study PRJEB25190) | human gut metagenome
GGCCGCGCCCACCTCGCGTGGACGCGGCCGTAGGTCTCGCACAGGCAACGATTACCCGTCCAGGACGATGCCACCGTCGCAGTCGCCGATCTCGCCGTTGACAAAGCTCGCCTGGTCGGAGGCAAAGAACAGCACCATCTGGGCAGGCTCGCTGGCCTGGGCGGCGCGGCCCAGAGGAATGCCAGCGATGATGCGCTGGGAGTTCTCGTCGGAGAGGATCGACGTCATGTCCGTGAGGGTGAGCGACGGGCACACCGCGTTGCAGCGGATGCCGAACTTGCCGCCCTCCTTGGCCACGGCCTTCGTGAGGCCGTTGACGCCGGCCTTGGAGCTGGCGTAGGCCGCGGTGCCGAGAAGGCCGCCGCCGATCTTGCCCGCCACGCTCGAGACGTTGACGATCGTGCCGGCATGGGCTGCCTTGAAGTGCGGGTAGACGGCAGACATCATCGTGAACACGCCGTTGAGGTTGATGTTGATCGTGCGCGTCCACTCCGCGTCGTCGATCTCGTCGAACTTCTTCGTGGAGATGACGCCGGCGCAGTTGATGAGGATGTTGACGCCCGGAACCTCCTCGAAGATCTTCTCGACCGTCTCGCGGGCCTTCGCCGTGTCAGAGACGTCGAGCTGGTAGAAGTGGTTGCCCTCGCCGAGCTTGGCGACGGCCGCCTCCCCCTTGTCCTTGCTGCGAGCGATGAGCACGACGTGGCCGCCGCCCTCGACGATGCCCTTGGCGATCTCGAGGCCGATGCCCTGGGTGCCTCCGGTTACGATCGCGGTCTTTCCGTTGAAGTCAAAGGCCATGGTTCTCTCCCCTTTTCTGACCTCTGCGCACGTACCGGGAGCCCCCTCCCGGTGCACTCGCGCGCCTTTCGTCGCGAAAGGATAAGGGCTTCAGAAATGGAGGGATAGACTCATTCTTGAGAACTTTGTGAACGGCATGAATTATTAGGTAAACGGTAGACGGCTCGAATTCGTCGGTTAACGTAGGCAAATGTTCACAATATCCTGCACATTTATGGACAGGTTATGAATATGTGGGGCCTTTAGCTGCGGCTTAGGCAGCGCACCTTACTTGCCGCCCCATCGGTGAGCGGTCATTCGTCGCGAAGCGTGGCCGCTGGACCGAGGGACGGCATATTCGCACATTTGTCTCAGACGCTCGAATATGCGCGCGCTATGCCGTCTGCTCGGCCTCGCCCGCCACGCGGTTGATGAGCGAGCCGAACGCGCCGGCAAGCACCTGCTGGAACAGCGTGCCCATCATGACCGGGAACACCACCTCGCCGGGGAAGAACTGCGCCGCGAGAACCGCACCCGCGGAGATGTTGCGAATGCCCGTGCAGAAGCACGACGTCACGAGCCGTCCGCGCCCAATCCCACGCACCCGCGCGATGAGCAGGCCCATCGCGAACCCGCACGACGCGTAGACGAGGATGAACAACGCCATGCCGAGAAGCTCGGGCGTGAGGTGGCGCATGTAGTCGCTCATCTGCGAGGAGTTGGACGCGATGATGACGATGAGCAGCATCTTCACGGCGGGTGACATCACGGGAGAGAGCGTCTTGTGCCCCCACCCGTGGGTGAGGTCGTTCACGAGCATGCCGGCAACCGCCGGCAGCGCGATCATGAACACCATGTTGGACATCATGCCAAGCACGTCCACCTGTACGGTGGCGCCCAGCAAAAGCTTGAGCGAGAGGGGGATCGTGAACGGCGAGAGCACGGTGGACACGAGGATGCAGGCGAGCGCTAGCGACAGGTCGCCGCCGTACATGCCGCACCACATGAAGCTCACCACGCCCACGGGCACGCAGTACTCGAGCGTGGCGCCCGTCACGAGGTTGGGGTCGTTGCCAAAGATGAGGCTCGCGAGCGCATGCGCCACGACGGGCATAACGACGATCGACATCCCCAGCACGAACAGCATGTCCTTGGGATGGCGGAACTGGTTGGCCACGGAGCGGAAGTTGTTGTTGAGCGAGCCCTGGAACGTCATGATGGCGAACAGGATGGGCACTGCATGCTCCGTGACACCAAATACCTGCGGAAACAGCACGCCAGCAAGCACGCACACCGGAGCGATGAGGGGCATGTGAGACCCTATCGCCTTGCCAAACCTCGTCCACTCATCCACGCAAAACGCCTTCCTCGTGATAATCCCACTTCCAGTGGGGTATTATCGACAAGGCTCTTTCCTCAAGCAAGGTAAGGACGACAAATGGAACACCTCCTTAACATTAGCGGCGTGAGCGCGAGCGCCGACGAGAAGCCCATCCTGCACGGCGTGGACCTCGCGATCGACGCCGGCGAGTGCCACGTGCTCATGGGCCCCAACGGCGCCGGCAAGTCAACGCTCGGCCACGTCATCATGGGCGACCCGGTCTCCCGCACCACGTCCGGCACCATCGGGTTTGACGGCGCCGACCTCACGGACGCCTCGCCCGACAAGCGCTCGCTCGCGGGCATCTTCCTTTCCTACCAGGCGCCCGTCGAGATCCCGGGCGTGCCGCTGTACAGCTTCCTGCGCACGATCTGCCAGAAGCGCCCCGAGCTCAAGATGACGGCCAAGCAGTTCCGTCGCCGCGTGGGCGAGCTGTGCGAGCAGCTCGACATGGACTCGTCCTACCTCACCCGCGAGCTCAACGTGGGCTTCTCGGGCGGCGAGAAGAAGAAGGTGGAGATGCTGCAGCTGCTGCTCCTGCAGCCCAAGCTCGCCATCCTCGACGAGACGGACTCCGGCCTGGACGTCGACGCCCTGTCCGTGGTCTCGCGCGGCATCACGGCCTTCCGCGAGCAGTGCGGAGGGGCGCTTCTCATCATCACGCACAACACGCGCATCCTCGAGCGCGTCGACGTCGACCGCACGCACGTCATGGTCCGCGGCCACCTCGTCGCCGAGGGCGGCCCCGAGCTCATCGGGCAGATCGACGCGAGCGGCTTCGAGCGCTACGAGGCCGCCGAGGCCAAGCTCGAGCAGGCGGGGGCGTAGAGATGGAGCGCGAGAGCAACGCGACCGTCGACGTCACGGCAGGCGCGGACATCCCGGGCGAGTCGCCCGAGCGCCGTCGCGCCGAGGTTGGCGACGTCGACCGCAGCATGTATGACTTCGTGAAGCCCGAGAGCGGCTACGAGCGCTTCGCCGACGGCCTGTCCGGCGACGTCGTCGAGGAGATCAGCCGCAAGAAGGACGAGCCGGACTGGATGCTCCAGATGCGCCTCAAGGCCCTCGAGACCTACGAGCGCATGGAGATGCCCAAGAACTGGGGCCCCGCCATCGGTGGCCTGGACATGAGCACGATCTCCACGTACGTGGCGAGCGGCGCCAAGCAGGCCGAGAGCTGGGACGACGTGCCCGACGACATCAAGGACACGTTCGAGCGCCTTGGCATCCCCGAGGCGGAGCGCACGAGCCTGGCGGGAGTGGGCGCCCAGTACGACTCGGAGATCGTCTACCACAACATGCGCGAGGACGTGGCCAAGCAGGGCGTGGTCTACACCACCATCGAGGACGCGCTGCACGACCCCAAGTGGGAGCCCGTGGTGCACGAGTACTTCGGCACACTCATCCCGCCCACCGACCACAAGTTCGCGGCACTGCACTACGCCGTCTGGAGCGGCGGCTCCTTCGTCTACGTGCCGGCCGGCGTTACCCTTGACTACCCGCTGCAGAGCTACTTCCGCCTGAACGCGCAGGGCGCAGGCCAGTTCGAGCACACGCTCATCATCGTGGAGCCGGGCGCCGACCTGCACTTCATCGAGGGCTGCTCTGCCCCCAAGTACTTTGAGGCCAACCTCCACGCCGGTGCCGTGGAGCTCTTCGTGAAGGACGGCGCGCGCCTGCGCTACTCCACCATCGAGAACTGGTCCAAGAACATGTACAACCTCAACACCAAGCGCGCCAAGGTGGGCGCCGACGCCAAGATGGAGTGGGTCTCCGGCTCCTTTGGCAGCCATGTCTCCTACCTCTACCCCACCACCATCATGGAGGGCGCGCGCTCCAGCTGCGAGTTCACCGGCATCACCTTCGCCGGCGCCACGCAGGACCTGGACACCGGCTGCAAGGTGGTCATGAACGGGCCCGATACCACGGCCACGGTCAACACCAAGTCCATCTCCAAGGACGGCGGCATCAACACGTTCCGCAGCTCCGTGGTGGTGGGCCGCCGCGCCGACCGCGCGCGCTGCAGCGTCTCCTGCCAGTCCCTCATGCTCGACGACATCAGCCGCTCCGACACCATCCCGGCCATGGACGTGCGCAACGCCACCGCCCAGGTGGGCCACGAGGCCACCATCGGCCGCATCTCCGACGACACCATCCTCTACCTCATGAGCCGCGGCTGCTCGGAGGCCGAGGCCCGCACCCTGGTGGTCAACGGCTTTGCCAACCCCGTCTCCAAGGAACTCCCCATGGAGTACGCCGTGGAGATGAACAACCTGATCAAGCTCGAGATGGAAGGGGCCATCGGCTAATGGCTGACGAGAAGAACCAGCAGGCGGCTGCGGCCGCCGACGCGGGCACCGTCACGCTCGAGCGCGTGAGCACCCCGCCCGCGCAGACCTGGAACCGCCTGCGCGCTAACGACATAACCCTCACCGTGCCCAGCATCTCCCGCAAGGGAGACGTGCACTTTGCGGTGCCACAGCTCTTCTCCAAGATCGAGTGCGGCATGGGCCAGAAGGTCACCGACTGGGTCTGCTCCCAGGCGGCCGACTCCCGCTACGTCGAGGTGCCGCGCGGCACCCACCGCGAGGAGCCCATCGTGGTCTCCGTGAGCGCGGACGAGGGCCAGGTGGCAGACACCGGCGTCATGGTCCGCGAGGGCGCGAGCGCCACCATCGTGGTGGCCGCGTCCGGCCAGGACCAGGCGGGCACGTGCGCCTCCCTGCTGCGCGTGGTCGCCGAGGCCCGCTCCCACGTCACCATCGTCGAGGTCCTGGGCGTGGCCGAGGGCCAGCAGCACCTGGAGAGCCTGGGCGTGAGCGCCGCCGACGACGCCCGCGTCGAGGTGCGCCAGTACGCCCTGGGCGGAGGCACCCTCGCCCTGGGCAGCGCCATCGACCTTGCCGGCGACCGCGCCCGCGCCGACCTCACCTGCCGCTACCACGCCCGCCGCAAGGACGTCCTGGACATCAACCACGTCGTGCGCCAGCGCGGCCGCAACACCCGCGCCGAGGTCAGCGAGTCCGGCGCCCTTGACGACGCCGCCCACAAGACCCTGCGCGCCACCATCGACCTTGTCCACGGCGCCCGCGGCTCCAAGGGCAACGAGGCCGAGAGCGTGCTCGTCCTGGGCGACGACGTAGTCAACAAGACCATGCCGACCATCCTGTGCGACGAGGACGACGTCGCCGGCAACCACGGCGCCACCATCGGCAGCGTGAGCCCCGAGCAGATCGACTACCTCATGGACCGCGGCCTTTCTCGCCGCGAGGCCGAGCAGCTCTTTGTGCGAGCCATCTTCGAGGACGCCATCATGCACGCCCCCGAGGAGGCCTCCCACCGCGCAGCTGTGCTGCGCGCCGAGGAGGTCCTGGGCGCAGACGTTGCCCACGACTTCGACGAGGGCGCGGGGCTGCCCGAGGGAGGCAAGGCCGCATGCTAGACGCCAAGGCCGCGGCCAAGATTGACGAGAACCCCTTCAAGCAGGACTTTCCCCTGCTGGCCGGCCACCCCGAGCTGGCCTTCCTTGACAGCGCCGCCACCGCTCAGCGCCCCGCGTGCGTGCTAGACGCCGAGCGCCGCTTCTACGAGACCATGAACGCCAACCCGCTGCGCGGCCTCTACAGCCTGTCCGTAGCCGCCACGGCAGAGATCGGCCGCGTGCGCGAGCAGATCGCGCGCCTCATCGGCGCCGTCGACGAGAACGGCCGTGCGCTGGCGCAGGACGTCGTCTTCACCCGCAACACGTCCGAGAGCCTGAACCTGGTGGCCAAGTCCTTCTCGCCGCTTGTGCTCAAGGCCGGAGACGAGGTCTGCGTGACCATCATGGAGCACCACTCCGACCTCATCCCCTGGCAGCAGGCCTGCCGTGCCGCCGGTGCCACGCTCGTCTTCCTCTACCCCAACGAGGACGGCGTCATCACCGACAAGGAGATTGCCGCCAAGGTCGGCCCCAAGACCCGCATCTGCGCCGCCGCCGAGGTCTCCAACGTGCTGGGCATCCGCCTTCCTGTGGAGAAGATCGCCGCGGCCGTGCACGCGCAGGGCGGCTACATGGTGATCGACGGCGCCCAGTCCGTGCCCCACATGGCCGTCGACGTGCGCGCGCTTGGCGCGGACTTCCTGGCCTTCTCTGCCCACAAGGCGCTGGGCCCCATGGGCATCGGCGTGCTGTGGGGCAGGCATGACCTGCTCGACGCCATGCCGCCCATGCTCACCGGCGGCGAGATGATCGACTCCGTGACCGAGCAGGACGCCACCTGGGCGCCCGTGCCCGAGAAGTTCGAGGCCGGCACGCAGGACGCCGCCGGCATCTATGCCACCGCGGCGGCCATCGCCTACGTGGAGTCGGTGGGCCTCGACGTCATCGCCGCACGCGAGCAGGCGCTCGTGCGTTACTGCATGGAGGAAATGGCGAAGCTGCCCTTCGTCACCATCATCGGCAGCCCCGACCCCGACATGCACCACGGCGTCATCAGCTTCAACGTCGACGGCATCCACCCGCACGACGTGGCCAGCATCCTGGACATGGATCAGGTAGCCATCCGCGCCGGGCATCATTGCGCACAGCCGCTGCTCACCTGGCTGGGCGTGGAGAACCTTGCCTGCTGCCGCGCCAGCCTGGCGTTCTACAACGACAAGAAGGACGTCGACGCCTTGATCGAGGGCCTCGGCAACGTTTGGAGGACCTTCAATGGCTAACATCTACACCGCCGCGCTCATGGAGCACAACGCGCATCCCGACTACAAATACGACATGGAGGGCGCCACCGACGAGCACGAGGGCGTGAACCCCAGCTGCGGCGACGAGATGGTGCTGAAGCTGCGCATCGAGGACGGCGTCATCGAGGAGGCCGCGTTCACCGGCCACGGCTGCGCCGTCTCGCAGGCATCCGCCGACATGATGGCCGACCTGGTCACCGGCGAGACCGTCGAGGAGGCGCGCCGTCTGTGCGGCCTGTTCATGAAGATGGTCAAGGGCGAGACGCTTACCGACGAGGAGAAGGAAGACCTCGACGAGGCGGCCCAGCTGGAAAGCATCAGCCACATGCCCGCACGCGTGAAATGCGCCGAGCTTGGCTGGCGCACCCTGTCCGAGATCATCGGCGAATAAGGTCGTCCGGCACCGCCGTGATTCCCTATTCAACAAGTAGGGAATTATTCGGTTGTCGGTAACATTTTGCCGACAAATGGCTATACTCGCGTTTGTCCTAGTTTTTCGAGCCCCGCCCGGATACCCGGGCGGGGCTCATTTGCGTTTCTGGGGCAGCGGACATACCGCAGGCCGAGCACCGCGCGAGCGGCGGACGGGACGGGTGTATTCACGGTCGATTCTCGCATTTTCGACAAGGCATCGTGAACACACCTCCGTCCCCTGTTCGCCGGTCAAACGTCGCATATGCGGGTGGCGCCGGCGCAGCGTCCTCTTCCCCAACAACGCGTGCACGTTAGAAAGGTTCATCATGAAGGTCCTCGAGAAGATCAGCGACTTCGCCGGCAAATGGATGGCCATCATCGCGCTTGCGGTCGCCATCATCGCCTTCGTCGCGCCCGCGCCCGTGCATGCAGCGCTGCCCACCAGCTGGGTCAACCCGCTGCTCGGCATCGTCATGTTCGGCATGGGCATGACGCTCAAGCTCGGCGATTTCAAGGTGGTGTTCACCAAGCCGAAGGCCGTGATCACCGGCATCCTGTCCCAGTTCATCATCATGCCGCTGATCGCCTGGGTGCTGTGCCTGGTCTTCCAGCTACCCACCGAGCTTGCCGTAGGCGTCATGCTTGTCGGCTGCTGCCCCGGCGGCACCTCCTCCAACGTCATGACGTACCTGTCGAAGGGCGATGTGGCGCTGTCCGTCGGCATGACCGCGTGCACCACCATCATGGCCCCGGTCGTCACCCCTGCGCTCGTGCTGCTGCTCGCCGGCCAGAGCGTCGACGTCAGCTACGTCAGCATGCTGCTGTCCATCGTGCAGGTGGTGCTCGTGCCCATCGCGCTGGGCTTCGTTATCAACGCCGTGGCGTCCAAGGTGGCCCAAGCCTGCTCCAAGGTGCTGCCGCTCGTCTCCGTCATCGCCATCTCGTTGATCATCATGGCCGTGGTTTCCGCCAACGCCGCCAAGCTGGCGACCGTCGGCGCGCTGATCATCGTGGTGGTCATGCTGCACAACATCTGCGGTTACGCGCTGGGCTATTTCGTGGGCCGCGCGCTTGGCCTGTCGAAGGCGCAGATGCGCACGCTGTCCATCGAGGTAGGCATGCAGAACTCTGGCCTGGCGACCTCGCTTGCCACCATGCACTTCGCGGCCATGCCGCTGGCCGCCGTGCCCGGTGCCGTGTTCAGCGTGTGGCACAACATCTCCGGCGCCGTCTACGCCAACATCCTGGCCCGCACCGCCGGCAAGGACGAGAAGGCGGAATAACGCCGCGCAAGCGCTTCACCGTTTGCATAGGTTTTCAAGCCCCGTCCGGATACCCGGGCGGGGCTTTTTTGCGAGGCGTGAACAGGGGACGGAGGTGTGTTCGCGATACACTGTCGAAAGCGCGGTGATCGGTTCCGAACGCACCTCCCCTGTTCGTCAGTCCCCTGTTCACGCATGCCACGATGCACGACGGGCAGTTGCAATGTTTCGAGTCGGCCTTCCCTCTCGCGTTTTCGAGCGGCCGCGCGAGAACGTGCACGGGAAGAGCATAGAGGGGCGAAGGCCCCGCAGTTCGCAGAGCTGCGGGGCCTTCGCATGTTTTCAATCAGATGCTGCCATGCCGCACATGGGATGCTGCTAGTATGGGGAACGTTTGATTGGATAGCGGATCACGGAGGACGCACATGCTCGCATTGCACGTATTGGCCAGCGGAAGCTCGGGGAACGCCGCGGTGGTCGAGAACACCGCCACCGGCGCCGGCGTGCTGATCGACTGCGGCATCTGCAAGCGCGACTTCCTCAACCGCTGCGACGAGGCCGGCTTCGACCCCGGCCGCATCCAGGCCATGTTCGTAACGCACGAGCACAGCGACCATGTAAAGGGTCTCGGCGTGGTGCTGCGCGGGCTGGCGAAGGCGGGCAACGTGCCGCCGGTGTTCGCGGCAGGTGCGTGCACGGCGAACAGCAGCGCGCTGGCGAAGGTGGCCGAGGCGTTCGACGTCCGCGAGCTGGCGGCAGGCCCCGGCGCCGTCGAGGCCGCGGGCATGCGCATCGTTCCCTTCGCCACCAGCCATGATGCCGCCGCCTCGTTCGGCTTCCGTATCGAGGACGCCGCCGACGGCGATGCGGTGGGCTACCTGACGGACTCCGGCATCGTCACGGCGCAGGCGCACGCGGCGCTGCGCGACGTGCGCATCCTGGCGCTGGAGAGCAACCACGACCCGAAGATGCTGGCTACCGGGCCCTACCCGTACGTCATCAAGCAGCGCATCGCATCGAACAGCGGGCACCTGTCCAACGGCCAAGCGGCCGCCGAGCTCGGCACGCTGGTAGCCGAATCGCGCACCGCGGGCCTGCGCCTGCCGCAAACGGTGGTGGCCATGCACGTGTCGCAGAACAACAACGACTACAGCCTGGCCAGGCGCACGCTCGAGGCGGCGCTCGGCGAAGCCGACTGCTACGCGGAAACCCTCTGCGGATACCAAGCGCGCCTCACCACCGCCCGATAACAACCACCCGACGCCTCTGACACTTTGGGCCGGACACTTTGGGGACGTAGAGCGTTAACTGTCCGGATTCCCCGAATGCGGAATATCGAAACCAAGCGTTCGCCGCAGGCGCCTATCGTCAAGCGCCTAACGAAGAGGCCGGCCAGGCGTACCTTTCGTTAAGCGCCCATCATGCCCTTCGGAGCCGGACACCTCGGGGACGTAGCACTAACTGTCCAGAATAGGGAAACCGCTAACGGGCGTCCTCCCAGGGATGGGAAGTTAGATGCCAGCCGCCGCAATAGGGGCACTCGTAGATCTGCAGGCCGCGTTTGCCCTGCTTCTGGCACCAGGCAAGGTTTTCCTGCGCCTCTGCCAGCGTGGCGTAACGATTCTTCGATTCGCACGCCTTATATCGCTGGGCGCTGTCGCGCTCCTCCGCAAGGTGAGCATGGCGCGAATCTTCCCGCGCGAACACGTCGTCGAGCGCATCGAAACCACCCAGCTGTGCGCTGAACTGCGCTTTCTCCTTCGCCCAAGAAGAGCGATTCTTCTTCGAGGCCATAGTCCCCCCCCCTCAAAACAAATCACCTCACCATATACCAAGCTGCGCCGTTTTTCTCAAACAACTTCCGATACCGCGAAACCGGTCATCGAACGATTGGCGGCCATGCGCCGCGGCAAGCTATTTCGGACTCATTTTCTTCACCGATGTCGCCAAGTCCGACCCGGCGCTCGCCACGCCGCTGGCCTGAGTTATAACCTGGCGGCCATCACCGGCGGCGCGTTCGCCCCGACCATCGCGTCGGCCCTGGTCATGAACTTCGGCATCCAGACGCTTGGCTGGTACCTGAGCACGATGGCCGTAATCGCCCTGGTCGCGCTCGTGTTCTTCCGCGAAAGCAAGGACGTGGACTTCGAGCAATAGTAATCCCGAGCGCACCCAGCTTAAGCCCGAGAGCGCGGACCAAACTTCAAGCAGGCCTGTCCCGCTTTTGCTATTCTACGGGCTTCACCACCGTAAGCTGCATTTTGAACGGGGTAACGCCGCGCACGCTGTGCGGGCTTCCCGAGGTCATGACGATAGATTGACCTGCGGAAAGCTGGTGCGGCACGTCGTTAACGGTGATTTCGCCCGTGCCCTCGAGCACTGTGATGAGCGCGTCGCCCGACGCCGCGTGGCTTGACATGCCCTCGTCGGCGTCAATGGCGAACACTGTCATTTTGCAGCCCGGCGTCTGCGACAACGTAAGGCTGTTCACGCGTCCCGGTTCGATTTCAACCAGGTCCTTCAGGGTAAAAATGCTTGCGTGCTCCACGTTTTTAATGAGTTCTGCCATAGGGATTTCCTTTCTTGCTGCGTCATCGTGACACGTCGTTGACCTGCCACGATGCCTGTGTTTCTCACTACCTCTATCCTTCCGGTCACCGATATAAACCGGACTAAGGATGAGCCGGCTCCAGCAAACGCTTACTCGTGCGCATTCAGCTGCAGCAGCTTGAAACCTTCGCCGCCCGCGTCTTCCACGGCATGTTCAACATGCGCGGGGACACGCAACACCTGACCAGCCTCAAGCACAATGCGGCTTTCCGGCAGCACAACACATGCCGCGCCCTCCACCAGGTAATACAGCACATCGCCGAAGTATTCTTCCTCGCTCACGCTTTCACCCGGTGCAAACGCCAGCAGCGTAAGGTCGAACCCAGCATTGCGCGTAAGCGCCATGCTCAACACCTGACCTGGGCGAATATCGATCATCTGAGCCAGCGACGTTGCGACATCGATTGGTAAGTTGCGAAGCGGCATAAAAGCCTCCGTTCGTTCGTGGCCTTAAGAGTTGCGTTGCCTCGATTGCGAATATAAGCGAATCTTGCTTGTCAATGCCATCATGTAGCGAAAATGGCAACTCGGCGCCGTGTAGCGCCGCCTATCGGCAGGCGGCGCTACACGTAGTACAAAAACGATCGCAGGCGCTCTTCGACGCTTTGGTCAAGCGCGCCGTCGAACGCCAAGTGCAAAAGCGGTGCCTGGCAAGGCACGCTCTTCAAGCGCAGCATGATGTCGGCGTTCTCGTACATAGACGCCACCGCCACAACGCCATCGGCCCTCTGGCCCGCCTGCACTGCCTTCGCGTACCGATACCTCGCGTTCGCGCCTGCAAACTGACCCAGCGCGTCGGTTGCGATCTGGCGAAGCTGCGAATGGTCCGACGCATAGGCGGACATATCACCCAACGCGTCAGCCACCTGCTGCATCATGCCGACAAGCCGCTCAAGCACCGCGTGCCACTGGTCTTGTGGCAGCGTGCGCTGTTCCGCGCCGAACAGCGGGTCAGCCTCAACCGCCGCGCTCACTTCCAGCGGCTCCGTTGCCAGCTGCGGCTGCGCCGCCGCGTGCTCATGCGAACCGTCACAGCCGCCAAGCGCGTGAGCGCATGCTGCTTCGCAACCGACAGCAAGCGCCTGCACGTCCGAAAGCGTGAGCGTCTGATCGCGGTCGGATTCAGGCTGAGACGCCGGCACGTCCGGCAGGCCCACCACCCTCGGTGCGCCGGTTTCGCCCAACATGGGCATGAGGCCGCCCACCACTTTGCCGTGCCTTGCCTCGTCGCA
>OLRG01002647.1_pt1 | contig 12392 bp, 7 predicted proteins | sample 1672331 | NCBI WGS metagenome assembly OLRG01 (sample SAMEA3136672, study PRJEB25190) | human gut metagenome
TCCAGCCGCTCGGGACGCGGGTCCGCCACTGCAGCGATCTCCACCTCATCCGGGTCTACTTTTTCAATCTGACCGTCTGTTTCAATATTTGCATAATCCGGACGGATATCCATCAGATCACTGATATTCCGGCGGCTCTTACCGACTGCATAACTCTGGAACAGCTCTCCGATCTGATAAAACAGCATAACTGCAACGCCCTCTTTGTAATCACCGAGGGCGATCGCTCCGATGGTTGCCACTGCCATCAGAAAATTTTCATCAAACATCTGCCTGTTACAGATTCCTTTCCAGGCTTTCCGCAGAATATCATAACCGATCACAAAATACGGAACCAGATAGAAAAGAAACTCCAGCCACTTTGGTATGGAAACAACGCTTCCTGCAATCCCGATGATAACCAGAAGCACTGCTGCCACAATAATTCGTTTCAATACTTTTTTCTGCTTTTTATTCATGGTGCCCTCCAATCTGACTGATACCTATGGAAAAAGCCGGATTTAAAGAAAGATCTCACAATCATCTTCCACTTTCTTACAGTTCTTTAACACATCCTGCATAACCGCTTTTGCATCTGCACCCTCTTCAAATTCTACGTTCATCTTCAGTGTCATGAAATTTACAGTTGCATCCTGTACTCCGGTAGTAGCTTTTGCAGCTTCCTCCATTTTATTTGCACAGTTTGCACAATCCACATCAATTTTGTAAGTTTTCTTCATCGTCGGTTTCCTCCATACTTTCCTTTTTTATTTTATCATTCTTTCATATGAGCATTTGTTCATATGTTTGATTCTATTATAGCGTAAAGTTCGTAAATGTCAATATATTTTTAATACGCTGGGATTGTTTCGAAATTGAATTTTCCAGACCATTTTTTAACAAACAGATTTGCATGTGTTTTTTAAGAAAATCAAGTGTTCTATCACTTTCCAAATTGATAGTGGACATATAGAAAATAAAAGATTGATTATGTCCCACTTGCATCGTGTGTTGGGACATATATGATATATTTTTCCAACTATGTCCCACTTATCACCGCCATCGGGACATATTCATATACTTTCTTGATATATGTCCCTCATCTCTATTCTTTTGGGACATATCACATACTTTTTTCACATATGTCCCACTTTCTTTTAGGTTCGGGACATATCTCATAACTTTTTTCACATATGTCCCATTTAAACATCTTCCCCGTATTCACCGTCTGTTTCCGGTTCTTCATAATCATCTGAGCCATCATAAATGTCCTGCATCAATGGTTCTTTTACTATCTTTTTCTTTCCGATAAGCACTGCCGCTACAGCTGCGGTAATCGGTACGGTCAGCACAACCCCAAGAGTTCCCGAAAGTCCCTGCATGATTTCTGTTCCGATTACATAAGAATTGATCAGCTGATTATAACTCAGATTGTATGCATAATTGACAACGAGCGTAGACAACGAACCACCGACATAGGCAAAAATCAGTGTATTGGCCATGGTTCCCATCATATCGCGCCCCACACGGATTCCCGACACAAACAACTCTTTTGTCCCCAGCTGCGGACTGCGTTCGTGCAGTTCCTGAATCGTGGATGCAATTGACATGCCAACATCCATGGTTGCCCCAAGTGCGGCTATAATGATTCCCGAAAACAGAAGCTGTCCTATTTTTATCTGTGTATTCTGTGCCACATAATTCAACGTTTCGATATCAGACACATTATACCCGGTAATGCCTGCGGCTTTTCCAAACACAACTGCGGCTGCGGCTGCCACAACCACACCGCTGACCGTTCCCACCACTGCAGATACCGTCTTTTTAGAGACTCCGCCCAAAAGCCACAGGGTCAGCAATGTCGAGAGAATAACAACAACAATGGTAATACCGATCGGTGAAATGCCCCGGTACATCAGCGGAAACATCAGATAAACAATACACACACCAGTAAATGCCAGACTTGCAATGGCTTTGACTCCTTTTTTCCCACCTATAATACATATCACCAGACAGAAAAAAAGTACAAACAGATAAATTGCCATAGTACGGTCTTTGCTGTATACCGTAACGACAGCATTATCATCTGTGGAACTGACAATGACAATTACGCGCGAACCAACTTCACAGTTCTCCATGCCAAACAAGGAACCGCTTGGATTGACGGCATCAAACTCTTCCCCTGCATATGCTCCGGATTTAACCTGTACGCGCACCTCCTGTGTCCCGTATCGGTTTCCATCTTCTGCCAGATTATCTTTCGTGATCTTTGTCACGACTGCTTTCTCATAGCTTTGCCCTTCCGTGGAAATCAGGGATACTTTTTCGAACTGGTTTCCTTTGACTAATAACAGTAGGAACCCCACCAGACAAAGGGTTCCCACTAAAACTTTTTTCCAGTTTTTCTTCATTATTATTTAGCTGCTTTCTTTACTGCTTTCTTTGTAACAGTAATCGTAATTGTTTTACCTGCTGCCTGATACTGGCTGGTTGCTGCTGCCTTCACCGTAATTGTAACCTTTCCGGCCTTTTTTACGGTAACTTTTCCGTTCTTATCAATAATTGCAATTTTTTTATCGGAAGAGGTATAGGTAAGCGGTGTTTTTGCTTTTGCATTTAAGGAAAAGGCTTTGTCTCCTACGGTTTTTTTGTAAGAGTTCTTCGCCTGAATGGTCTGCTTTACCGCATCTTTTACGATCGTATATGTAGTAGATCCCTGTAACTGTTTTCTGGTCGTTGCATCATAAGTTGTTACAGAAAACTTTTTGTCCGTTACTTTTACGACGGAATAGGTTGGTGTCCAGGTCTGGCTTCTCTCAGAAATAAAGTCCTGTTTGGAAGCAATCAGGCTATAGAATTTTGAACCTGTTGCAGAGTTTGCCTCTAAATATACGGTTCCTTCCGGATTGGTAACGGTTCCGCCAACGGTCTTGTTTACGATTTCATAGCAGTTATTCTGTGCCTGATAATCACTGTCTTTTTCAGCTTCCTCTACAGATTTGTATCCATAAGTGCTGTAAGAAGTATGATCCTTTCCATCCCCCTCAAGCTGGAAGGTTCTGGAATAGGTATGATCATGTCCCTGCATCACCACATCAATCTTATACTTATCCATCAGTGGAGTAAGCTGTGTACGAAGCACCATACCATCGGAATCGGAATGGTCGTAACCACTGCCGTAAATATCCTGATGGAATACCACAATACGCCATTTGGCATCTTTATTCTCATTGATTGCTTTTTTCATGACATTCTCATGCGTTGCACAGTTATAGTTGTTTGTATCAAGAACAATGAACAGGACATTTCCATAACGATAATAGTAATCGGTTCCTGCCTTTGTCTTTCCCTGTACATAATTGGTATCGGTATCGGAAAAAGCATTTGGATTATTAAAATGCAGGCTGTACTGATTCGAAACACTGTCGTGGTTACCAATGGTCGTTGCTACCGGAAGGGAAGTCAGTGCCTCTGCCCCAAGATATCCTGCATATTCCCGCTCGTTGCTTCCGTAGTTCACCTGATCTCCTGCGGACACAAGAAAACTTACATCGGAATGATCCTCGAGTGCTTCATTTAATACGTTGTTCCAGTTATAGCTGTCATTTCTTGCTGCAAGATTTTTTTCCGGTGCAGAAGTTACAACATTTCCTGCATTTTCCATCTTTTCACTCTCACTGCTGGTCTGACCTTTCGAAGCACCGATCTGCGGATCCCCGACATACAGGAAAGAAAATTCATCAAACGCCTGTGTGGTATAGTTTTGTGTATCCTGCCACTTTCCATCCTGAAATACCTGATAATAATAGCTGGTATTTTCTTTGAGCCCGCTTACGGTTACTTTATTGGAAAAATATTTTGTGGTATCTATGGTCACAGCTTCGGTCTGCGCTCCGGTGAACTCTGTCGCACCATCCATATTCTGTCTGGTAGAGATTCTCACCTTTGGAGTCTCAGCCGTTTTGCTGTACCATGCATAATTTAATTTTGTCTCATCCGCACCCGGAGTCAGCGATACATGTTCATACTCACTGCTATAAGCAGCCCAGTTCTTTTTCCAGTTGCTCCAGTCTGTAGATTCCCGGGAAGCATCATTCCAGTGTTCCGTTGCTGCTGCAATCTTTGTCGGGATACCAGTGGCAAACATTCCTGCCAATACAGCGGTGGAGAGAACTCCTGCTGTAAGTTTCATCACATTTTTTCTCATAATTCTTTTGTTCTCCTTGTGAAATCTGTAAGATTTATTACAGGATTTATAATAAACGGGTTATGTAAGATGCACTATCCGTTTTCTGTAATCCTTTTGTAAAAACAAAAAGAGTGGATGCTTTGGGACATCCACTCCACATACCGGCTATGCCATGCCGTTTACGGTTTTATATTTATAGAGCATCTCCGCGTGGTTTTGTTCTTCCACCTGGATATCTGCCAGAAGTTTGCGCACATCAGAATCCCCGAATGCAAACACATCGGTATTATACGTTCCGGACACCATTTTTTCAGAACCAATGCTGTCTGTGGCAAGGAAATTATCGTTTTTCTTATCTTCCGGATTGGTCATAGAATCATAGGTTGCCTTTGGCTCATACATCTTTCCATCCCTGTCATTGACGTTACAGGATGGGACGCTGCCTTTCATGACCTGTTCCAGAGACTCCACATGCTTCTGCTCCTTTTTTTCCAGATCGGCAAACAAATCCCGAAGTACCGGGTCTTTTGCTTCCTGTCCGTAACGTTTGTACTTCTCCACGCAGGACAGCTCCTGTGTGTGCAGATCCTCAATTGTAGCCATCTCTTTTTCTGTTAAAACCATGGTTTAACCCTCTTTCTTTCCTGATATAATTCTGACGATTACAGAACATGAAAACTCCGCAATCTTCTCCTCTAGTATCTGTAAAAAAATACAACACATACCTGGTAAAATTCACCTGGTAAAATTTCGTCAAAAAGGGTTGAAACTTCTCACAACAGATTGTATAATTTCGTTTGTATTTTATACAATGTTTACAAAAAGGTGGATTATTTTATGGAAGAACGAGAAAAATTAAAATCCCGTCTGGGATTCATTCTCCTGTCAGCCGGATGTGCGATCGGAATCGGAAACGTATGGAAATTTCCATACACTGCCGGACAGGGCGGAGGCGGTGCCTTTGTGCTGTTTTATCTGTTGTTTCTGATTATTCTCGGACTCCCGATCATGACGATGGAATTTGCGGTTGGGCGTGCCAGCCAGAAAAGTCCGGTCAAAGCCTACCAGGCACTGGAAAAACCCGGACAGAAATGGCATATCCACGGGATTATCACATTGATCGGCTGCTATCTTCTTATGATGTTTTATACAACGGTCACCGGCTGGATGCTTCATTATTTTTATATGACGGTCACCGGACAGTTTCAGGGACTGGATGCCGACGGTGTATCCGGACAGTTTACCACAATGCTGAGCAAACCTCTGACCATGGGCTTCTGGATGGTGGTAGTTGTTTGCGCCGGCGTATTTGTCTGCTCCCGTGGACTGCAGAACGGTCTGGAAAAAGTAACAAAGGTCATGATGACTTCTTTGCTTATCATCATGATCATTCTGGCGGTCAACAGCTTTTTTATGGATGGTGCAAAAGAAGGCCTTGCCTTTTATCTGATCCCGGACTTTGAACGGATGAAACAGATCGGTATTGCAAAAACCATTACGGGTGCCATGAACCAGGCATTTTTCACGTTAAGCCTTGGAATCGGCGCGATGGCAATTTGGGGAAGTTATATCGGAAAGGAACGCTCTCTGCTTGGTGAATCGGTAAATATTGCCATTCTGGATACGTTTGTTGCTATCACCTCCGGACTTATCATTTTTCCGGCATGCTTTACGTTCCATGTTGACCAGACTTCCGGACCAAGCCTGATTTTTATCACCCTGCCGAATATTTTTAACCATATTCCGCTTGGCAGACTCTGGGGAAGCCTGTTCTTTTTGTTTATGTTTTTTGCAGCGTTTTCCACAATCCTGGCAGTATTTGAGAACATCATCTCCTGCGGTATGGAACTGACCGGATGCAGCCGCCAGAAATCCTGTGCCGTTAATCTGGTACTGATCATTGTACTCTCCCTGCCATGTGTACTCGGATACAATGTATGGAACTGGAAAGGTTTTTCAATCTTTGGCGGGTCTGTGCTTGACCTGGAAGATTTTCTGGTAAGCAACCTGTTCCTGCCTCTCGGTTCCCTGGTATATCTGCTGTTTTGCACAAGCCGCTACGGCTGGGGCTGGAAAAACTACACAACCGAAGCCAATACCGGAAAAGGATTAAAAATTAAAAACTGGATGCGCGGCTACATTACCTATATTCTGCCGCTGATTGTGCTTTTTATCTTTGGATTTGGCATTTATGATAAATTTTTTACAAACTAAGGAGGATTTCTTATGTATCACGCAAATGAATCACGTTACGAAACCATGAAATACCACCGCTGCGGCGACAGCGGACTGATGCTGCCGGAAGTATCTTTGGGCTTCTGGCACAATTTCGGAGATACCGGTGTTTATGAAAATATGAGACAGATGTGCTTTACGGCATTTGACCACGGGATCACACATTTTGATCTGGCAAACAACTATGGACCGCAGCCGGGCAGTGCGGAGGAAAATCTCGGGAAGATCCTTCGGGAAGAGCTTTCTTCCTACCGCGATGAACTGATCATCAGTTCCAAAGCCGGTTTTGACATGTGGCCGGGGCCTTATGGAAACTGGGGCAGCCGCAAGTACCTGATTGCCAGCCTTGACCAGAGCTTAAAACGGCTCGGTCTGGACTATGTAGATATTTTCTATCACCACCGCATGGATCCGGATACGCCGCTGGAAGAAACCATGGGTGCACTCGACCAGATCGTGCGAAGCGGAAAAGCATTGTATGTCGGTCTGTCCAACTACGATGGAGAAACCATGAAACGCGCAGCTGCCATCTTAGAAGATCTGCACTGCCCGTTTATTATCAACCAGAATTCCTACAATATCTTTAACCGTACCATTGAAGAAAACGGTTTAAAACAGGCCGCAGCAGATGGGAAGAAAGGAATTATTTCTTTCAGCCCGCTCGCACAGGGTATGCTGACCGACCGTTATCTGCACGGCATTCCAAAGGACAGCCGTGTCAATACCGACGGACGTTTTCTGCATGCCGACCAGTTCGATGAAAAGCGGCTGAACAGTATCCGGAGTCTGAATGAGATTGCGGCTGCCCGTGGTGAAAGCCTCGCACAGATGGCACTCAAATGGGTCATCCGTGACGGTGTGGTCACTTCCGTTCTGATCGGAGCTTCCCGCCCGGCACAGATTCTTGAAAATCTGAAAGTGTTAAACTCTGCTCCATTTACGGAGGAGGAACTGAAAAAAATTGATCAGTGTGCACTTTCTCTCTAGGTAAAACAAAAACCCCGGATATTTATTTCCGGGGTTTTGTCTTTTCCTGCATCTGCTACTTGACTTTGACTTTTAATTTTAAAACTTTGGTCTTTCCATTGTTTAAGGTTACTGTCACGCGAATGGACGCAGTTCCTTTTTTGTTCGATTTTATGGTACCCTTCTTGTTTACAGATGCAATTTTTTTGTTATTGCTCTGATAAGAAATGCTTTTTACATTGTCCATATTTAAGGTGGCTGCCAGAGAAACCTTCTTTTGTTTTCCCTTCTTCACCTGAACGGTTTTATTCTTCAATGTAACCGTTTTTAATATTTTCGTTGTGACCTGATCCATATCTTTCTGATCCATAAGGACATAATCCTTATTGGAATCTGCTGAAAAATTCACATTTCCGGCTTTTGTAACCGTATAACTCTTGTCGTTTACAAGGACATAGGCACCTGTCTTTTGATCTTTTGCACACACATACAGCTTGTTTCCGGTCTGTATGTCTGCTGTATTTACGGTCAGTGTATAGCTTACGTTGCCAGCCGGATCGGTGACCCGGATCGTCACATCTGTGTGTTTTCCATTATTTTCTTCCATGGTTTGTTTTATCAGATCAGCGGTCACCGTTGTTTTGATGGCTTTATTTTTCCGGGTTCCGGTAACGGTCACGGTTGGTGTATTTTGTCCGGCCGCGTTTCCATCGGACGGTGTTTCTGTACCAGCTGTATTTCCGTTAGACGGTGTTTCTGCATCGGTTTTATTTCCGTTGGATGGTGTTCCCCCTCCGGCAGTGCCACCACCCGAAGTATTTCCGCCACCGGAACTTCCTCCGGAAGATGAGCCGCCTCCGGTCGTTCCACCGCCTCCGGTAGATGAGCCGCCTCCGGTTGTTCCACCGCCTCCGGAAGATGAGCCGCCTCCGGTTGTTCCACCGCCTCCGGAAGATGAACCGCCTCCGGTTGTCCCACTTCCTCCGGTGGAACTGTCCTCTTTGATTGTAACGGTCGCGGCTTCACTTGTCACTGTTTCGTAATAAGTCTGTCCATCCTTATCATCCGGCTCATATACTGCCTTAAACTGATAAGAACCGCCACGTTTTAAGCCTGATACAACCGTATCGGCTTCCCCATATACGAGTTTTTCCTGTGCCTTTATTATGGTTCCGTCCTGATAAAAAGAAATCGAACCAAGCGGAATACTGCCATTTCGGACTCCATCTACCTTTGCATACAGATGTACGGAATTACCGTTTTCTGTCTCTGCCGTAAGGCGAATCGATGGTTTCGCCGCTGTAATGGTAAATGTTCCGACTTTTTCCTCTATCACATCGTACTGGTTTCCAGTTACTTTAAACCACACCTCATAGCTGCCCGGCTGCACCGGAACAACATTTTTCCCATCCTGCCGATAGAAAACTTCAGGCTTTACCTGCGAATCTACCGTCTTTCCGTTGTCCTTTCGGACTACATTTACCGTGGAAACAAAGCAGCTCTGTTTCAGCCCTGTGTATGCAGCTGTCTGCTGGATGGTATCATACTGCATCTTTACGGCAATTGGATTTACCGTCACGGTTTCGTTTGCCTGGGAAGGAAGTGCCCTGTAGTTTCCATTGGCTGCTCCTGCATAAGAAACTGTAATTGCATTTTCTCCCATATGAAATCCGTTAGTCTCTGAAACCGGAATCTTTATGGCTGCCTCTCCGTTTTGAAGCGTGATGCCGGATACTTCATAAGGGGTCTGGTTAATGTATACCGAAAAACCAGCAGACGGCACGTTCTGTCCCTGTAAGCTGCTATCTGTATAGACCGTCTGCACGGTAAGATTCAGTTCATCCTGCATGGACACGGCCGATGGTAATCCATTTATCGTAGTGGTTGTTTCCTTTGAAGTAACCGTCGAACCGGATGTATCCGGATCTTTGTTTACAATCAGAACTACCTTCTGCTCAATTTGTTCATCTGCTGAAAATGGACGGATTGTGATATAGTAGGTTCCTTCTTTTACCGTAGAACTCTCAGCCGTGCGATAGCACATGGGTGTGATCGCATTCTTCTCTATTCCCGTTTCGAACATCAAATTAAAATTTGGAATACAAATAAAACTACCTTCATCATTCGTAACCGTCTCTGAAGAAAGTGTTTTCCCGTTAAATGTTACTTCATATTCCATCGGAACAACCCCTAGATCCCGATCATACTCATCCGTTTGCTCCAGCCAGGCTACCTCTGCCAGATATGGTTTTGGATCCTTATTTTTATACTCACCGACTTTTGAAATCTCCGAAACTGTTGTGGTAATTACCGGATTTTTTATGGTCATATTTTTTACCGCAACCGGTTTATCCCCTGACAACTCACTGGTTTTCCAGATTTCTCCGTTTCCAGACGATGTCCGTTCCAGTGTCATTCCCGCCTGTCCGTCTGTCGGTGTAAAAGAAACCGCCGTATCCGCAGCCCTTCCAAGTTCCAGATAGGTGTGACCATACTCCGCAATTCCGGATTTTCCATTTCTTCCATTCAGGGTTTCAAATGTAAGTGCACCCGTAATGGTATCTGTAACATTCAGCTTCTGTTCTTTTCCTAAGATCAGTCGGTTTCCTGCTGAATCCGCACTCACAATCGAATGTACCTGTGGAGTTTCCATCTGGGAAAGATCAATCGCACTTGCCCCTTCCATCCTGACCGTACAGCTGTCCAACGCTGCCGGTGCAAATGTTCCACCGCCCTTTACTGTGAGGTTTCCTACTTTGCTTATACCTGGAATTCCGGTATAGAACTGGTCGGTATCTATGGTCAGAAATGTCTTCCCTGCGTGATTTTCAGATACTCCGTACACCTGTTTCGTATCGGAACCGGTAAGTGAAATTTCCACATCGCCGGAAACCGTATATTGTCCATCCGCTGCCGGTGGATCCGGCTCCTGCGTGGAAAACCAGTCATCCTGATTTACATATGGTTCAATGGCACCGGATGCATAGATTTCCCCATTTTGCGTACCGAAAACGTGCGCAAGCACGATCTGTGTCTTACCGTCATATGTTCCGTTCATGGAACCGGCATAAATATTCCCCAGATTGGTACCACCACCCGTAATCAGAATCTGTGCCTCTGATCCCGGATGATTCCCCATATTCTTTCCATTCTCATAAAGGGATCCGCCAAAGATATCTACATAGCGGAATCCGCTGTCACACGTAACATTCTCAAGAACAAGTTTATGCCCATTTGCAAAAATTGCATCGTGCAGACGATTGGAAAACCGCAGCGTAATGTTTTTAAATGTCACATCCGTATTCAGGATAAATCCCCCCTTACGGTTGGAAAAAGTATTTCCATTTCCGTTGACGGTCACGCTTTTATCAAAAATAAACGGTTCCGCAGCCTCGGCATTTAAAAAAGCACCACTTCCCAAAATTGAGATTTCATCCCCATTGCCGGCAGCCGCATAGGCATCCTCAAATAAATTGTAGGGATTTCCATAGCTTCCATCTCCGGAATGGGTAGAATTTCCATCTTTAAATTCCGTATAGATCGTTCTTGCCGCTGTCTGCACAGCCTCCTGCGCCTTTACCGGCACGACAGGCTGCACGGTAATACACATGGTGAGCACGATAAAAAATGCCCATAGACGTTTAGCTGCATTGTCTGGTTTCATCTGATTGTTCTTTTTCATCCATTTCTCCTGATAATAAGAACAGGGGGATGAGTCAAAAACTCATTCCCCTGTCACTTCATTGATAGTCTCTGCCATCATCCTAACATGGTTTCCTGTCAGCGTCAACAAATTTATGACCTGTTTTTATACCTATATCATCTGCTGATTTTATATTTTATTATTTCTATCTGTTCTATCTGTGTGATATCAATCTTCTGATTGAAAATATAACGAGCCCCACAATATTTCATTTCACTTGCAGATGCATAGCCATCTCCAAACTCTTCAAGATCTGTACCATCCATGAAAGGATGTTTCTTTTTTTCAGTTCCTTTTCTGTCATCGGTAAGAGGTAACTCTCCTATGGAATATTGCTTTCCGTCTTTTGTTGTTGCAACTACATGATAAAAACACCCTTTTTCTCTCCAGTCATTGACGGGACAAATACTAACCGTATAAGGTGTAATTTCAACAGGGATTGTTTTTTTTGTTTTCTTAACATCCGCTTTTAACATCTTCTCCTTCATTGGAACAACTTTTCCCTTAACCAAAACATTTTTTAATGGCGTATTTGAATTATCCGGTGATTGAAATCCCTTATATACTTTCGGATTTTTCCACGCAGTATCATCGGAATAAAAGCCGCACACATTGATCTGAATACCATCACCTGTATCTATTACATCCACCTTACTGGTAGTATCTAACCCACCTAACCAATAATTTGTTCCTTCCAAAGATTTTGCGTTCGGAAGGAACACCTTTGCACGCATAACCTTCGTATTTGAAGCAACCTGAATTGATGATATGATTATCTTTTGTTCTTTTCTGCCATCATCTTCTCTACTGTTTGATTTTGCATCAAAATTTTTTCCACACGCACACAGACAATATAGCATTGTAAAAATTAATAAGTACAAACTGATTCTCTTCATTCATAATCCTCCAAATACATCCTGTATTTTACCATCCTACTTTCGCATATATAACACTGTCCTTATGTGCAGTTAAACCAACAAAAAACTCCAATGTCTTCCCCTTATATTTTTCAGCAGGTGTAACTGGTATTATTTGTGTTACGTCAAAATTTCCTCCATTAACTCGCAATTGTACTTCATTTCCTCCTGTTTTATACTCAAAATTTCTTGCTTTTACAGTTATAGCACATGCAGTTCCTATAATAGGTGTACCAGAAACAACTGCTCCCATATTTAATTTACCTCCTTCATAATCAATGGAAAGATAGGCCGTATTTTCAGTTGGACCACATTCCCATTTTAAAAAAGCTGATTGAGGGTACTTTCCCATAATAACTTCCTCCTTTTCATTTCCGGCTCCCTTTTGTTCGAGCCGCCCTGT
>OLRG01002654.1_pt1 | contig 12383 bp, 12 predicted proteins | sample 1672331 | NCBI WGS metagenome assembly OLRG01 (sample SAMEA3136672, study PRJEB25190) | human gut metagenome
GTCTGGAATTGTTTAATCCGATTACCTGCACACTTTTCTCCTAAATGCAAGTTCTCATTTGCCAGTTTTAGCACACTATTTTCATCTATATCGCCAACCACAATAATGCAACAATTATCAGCAGTATAAAAAGCCTTGTAGGCAGTATACAAATCTTCACAGCTTATATCCTCTATAGACTCCAATGTTCCAGCAACAGAATATCTTACATTATTATCACTATAGGCACATTTCAAGCCATTAAAATAAACCTGCCACCCAATATCGTCATTGTACATTTTAATTTCCTGACCTATTATCTTCTTTTCCCTTTCAACACTTTCCTCTGTTGTATCTAAAGAGCTTACCATTTTCATAAGCAGTTCAAAAGCCTTTTCAAAATTTTCTGTACAATTAAAGTGATAAGCTGTTGTAGTAAAATTAGTAAAAGCGTTGGCACTTGCCCCTAATTTTTCAAATTCAGAAAATATATCCGCTGAACCATCAAACATTTTATGTTCTAAAAAATGAGCTATTCCCTTTGTCTGTTTTATAGTTTTGCCATTGTAAATAAACTCTGTATTACAAGACCCATAGTTAAAAGCAATCATAGCCTTTTTTTCAGCATAGCCTTTTTTAGGTACAATATAGCATTTCACTCCGTTTTCAAGTTTCTTAGTAATATAATTAAGCATACTGTTCACTCTCCAAACTGAAAACTGTATTTATTTCTAATCTTTTAAATGTATTTTCTAAATTATCTATTTCATTTATGCTTTTTAAAATTTCTTCTAAACTTCTGTTGTCCTCAGCTAAAATCTGACCAATATTAAAATCCATTATTCTAGTCTGACTATCTCCTGTAGTTTTCAAAGAACTTACAATATATCTTTTAGCTCTTGCTATTTCATCTGAATTGGGAGAAAATTTTTCCAAAGCCTCTTTTACACTATTTATTACATTGTCTTTTTCTTCATAATTTATGGCTGACTCAACAACTATATATTCCTTGTATCTGTATAGACTGCTTACAATATAGTAGCAAAGCCCCTGTTTTTCTCTTACATCACTAAAAAGCACAGACCCAGCACCACCGCCTAAAATACAATTTGCTATAACAGCCTTTTCCCAGTTGTCAAACTCTGCATTTATGCCTATACACAATTTACTTTGGTCAACATCAGCTTTTTCACTATAACTTTGGTATGGCATTTCTTGCTTTTCGTCTTCTGGATATTCAAATTTTCTAGGTTCAAATTTAAGATACTTCCTGCATAACTCCTCTGTCTGTTCCTCTTCAATATTTCCTACTACCATAATTTCAACCTTACTATTTTCCATGAGATAGTAGTAATATTCCTTTATATCCATATTTAAAAATCTTTCACAGCCATTTCCGTCTACACCAAAAGGTCTGTTTTTAAAGGCGTAGGAAATCAACTTTTCTCGTGCATATGTTCTTTTGTCATTTTTTTCAGTGTGACCGGAGCCAGCGTAATATTTTCACGGATCGTCTTGTGTGGAAACAGATTAAAATGCTGGAATACCATTCCCATCTTCTGTCTGTGCAGGTCGATATTGGTCTTCGGATCTGTAATCTCATCTCCGTCAAAAATGATCGAACCGCTTGTTGGCTGCTCCAGAAGATTTAAAGAACGGAGAAATGTAGATTTACCGGAACCGGATGGCCCGATAACTACAACCACTTCACCTTTTTTAATATCTGTTGAGATACCGTTGAGTACATTATTTTTTCCAAATGATTTATGCAGGTCTTTGACCTGGATCATTGTATCCTTATTATCGCTCACTGTTTCTCAACCTCCTTTCCAGCTTATTCATAAAGAATGTCAGCAGCATAACAAGTGCCAGATAAATGACTGCTGCCGCCAGAAGAGGCATAAATGCATCGAATGTACGGCTCTGAATGATCATTGCCGCCTTTGTCAAATCCTGCTCCCCGATATAACCGATGATCGCTGTCTCTTTGATCAGCACGATCATCTCATTTACCAGCGCCGGAAGCACATTTTTAAATGCCTGCGGAACAATGATCAGACGCATTGTCTGTGCATAATTAAGTCCCAGGCTTCGTCCTGCTTCTGTCTGTCCGATTGGAATAGACATAATACCGGAACGCACAATCTCTGCAACATATGCACCGGAATTAATACCAAAGGCAATACCACCGATGATAATGGAATCCAGTGAAGAAGAGCCGAACACAACCAGATACATGATCAAGATCTGGATCATCGTCGGTGTTCCACGGATCACTGTCAGGTACACTTTACAGATTGCATTTAATATCTTTAATTTGTTTGTCTTATCATGGTAAGAACGAATGATCGCTACAATAAAACCAATGATAACACCTAAAAGCAAAGCCTCTAAGGTGACAATAATTGTCACCTTGAGACCGCTCACAAGACCGAGCCAACGGTCATCCTTTATAAAGTTCGCATAAAACTTTGCTGAAAAATCTGCCATGATTACTCCTATTTCTTAACGATCACTACCTGTGAAGCGTTAGCATATGTATCTGTGAAATCGGCATTTTCTTTTCTCTCATCTGTTACTGTCATACCTGCTGCACCGAAATCAGCTTTTCCTGCTGCAACTGCCGGGAGAATAGAATCAAATTCCATATCTTCTACTTTTAATTTGTATCCCATCTTATCGCAGATTGCCTGTGACATATCAACATCGATACCTACAATAGCATCTCCTTCGTGATATTCATATGGTTCAAACTCAGCATTTGTTGCCATTACAAGTGTTCCTTTGGAAGTATCTGTTCCTTCTGGAGTTTTGTACTGATATTTACCTGCATCATCACCAATGTAGTTACCGATGATCTTATCAACTGTTCCGTCTTTTTTCAGTTCTTCTAATGCTGCATTCATTTCTTTTAACAGTTTGGAATTACCTTTTTTCACGCAGATTGCATACTGCTCATCATCAAAGATACCGTCAATGATCTTCAGATTGTCATTCTTCTCAACAAACTTCTTAGCCGGCTGAGCATCGATAACAACACAGTCTAATTTCCCAGATTCCAGAGCCTGTACTGCTGCTGCACCCTTTGGATAACGTTTCATCTGTGTATCTTTCTTTACGATCTTAGAACTCTCCAGATCTCCGGTTGTTCCCTGCTGAACACCAATTGTAAGATCTTTCAGATCTTCTGCTTTTGTTACTTCTACTTTTTTGTCTTCGCTTTTCTTGTCACTTCCGCATGCTGCAAGTGAAAATACACAGGCAGCTACTAAAACAACACTTACTAACTTCTTGAACTTCATATTTCTTCCTCCTAAAATGATCTTTCTCATTCATACAACTTGTATCGTATTAAACAAGATTCTGTATAATCATACAGCTATAACCTTCATTTTACCATGTTTCAAATAAAAGGCAAGTATTTTTATGCAAGAAATGCTTTTACAACCGTCATAATTATGATGATTGCACCGAGAATGATACGGTAATATCCAAATACTTTGAAGTCATTTTTCTTAATATAATTCATTAAGAACTTGATCGCTACGATGGACAGTCCGAAGGATACGATACATCCGAGCATCAGATAGCCAAACTCAGCTCCTGTAAATGCAAATCCAAATTTGACAAGCTTCAGTAAGCTTGCTCCGAACATAACCGGAATTGCAAGGAAAAATGTAAATTCTGCTGCCACTTCTCTGGACACACCGATTAGCAATGCTCCGACGATTGTTGCACCGGATCTGGATGTTCCCGGAATCAGTGCAAGCATCTGGAAGGCACCGATCCAGAGCAACATACGGATATCCAGTTCTGAAATCTTCGTAACCTCTGGTTTTCTGTTTTTATTACGATTTTCAACAACAATAAACAGAATACCATAGACGATCAGCATGATTGAAACCGGAAGTGGTTTATAAAATACAGAATCCAGCCAGTCATTTAACAAAATACCAACAACTGCTGCCGGTACACATGCAATGGCTACTTTGATCCACATCTGCCATGTCAGCAATTTCTGCTTATGAGTCTTCTTCGGTGAAAATGGGTTCAATTTGTGGAAATATAATACAACGACCGCCATAATCGCTCCAAGCTGGATCACGACATTAAACATTTCCATAAAATCATGACTTAAATTCGGTGACAATACATCACCTACCAGAATCAGATGTCCAGTACTGCTGACCGGAAGCCACTCGGTAATTCCTTCTACAATTCCGAGAATAATAACTTTTAATGCGTCTAACATAGTTTCTTTCCTTTCTACTATAATATATAGTAATGTCTGGTGGAAAAGCTCCAAACTTTGCCACCTGTTAATTTCTTCGTGTTTTACAATATGTATTTTTCAATAAATGTTGCGACACCATCTTCGTCGTTCGTTCCGGTAATATAATCGGATACTGCTTTTACCTGATCGGTCGCATTTGCCATTGCAACTCCAATCCCTGCTTTCTTAAGCAGCTGGATATCATTATTGCCATCGCCGAAACCGGCCACTTCCTCATGCGGGATTCCCAGATGATCTGCAAACCACAAAATTGCGTTGCCTTTATCTACGCCGGCAGCATTTACTTCTATATTATTGGAAAGTGCTCCGGTCACTTCGATACCTTCTACTGCTTCCAGACGCTTACGTGCTTCTGTCCGCTCTTCATCTATCTTAAATACTCCCTGTACTTTGTCTGTGTCCTGCCCTTTTTCACGAATCAGTTGTAAAATATCCGGCACCGGTGTTCTAGTCGCACGTACATATACCGCCATCTGCGGAGAACGCATATATTCTCCGACTCTGGAAAATTCTTCTGCTTCTGCATATCCTTTTCCACCATAATAGACTTCGCGCAGTGCGTCATAGTCACTGAAAATCTCCATGATCTGCTCAGCTGTCTTCACAGGTACAAGCCGTTCATAGAGGCATCCACCTGTCTGTGTCTCCATGATCCTTGCGCCGTTCGCTGTAATCGCATACTGGACTCCCGGAAATTCTACGACTTCTTTTGGCAGTCCGCCAAGTGGTCTTCCTGTGACCGGCAGAATCCAGATTCCCTGTTCGACAGCTCTTGTCAGTACTTCTCTTGTATGCTCTGCGATATGCTTCTCGCTGTTCAGCAATGTCCCATCCAGATCAAATCCGATAATCCTGCACTTAATTTTCATAGGTTGTCAGTTCCTTTCTCTCTTTTGAAAAGAAATACGGCTGCAGACTGATCTTATCGCCTTCTGCTTCATAGGCTCCTTTTGCATGATCGCGAAGCTGCTCTACAACCTTCTGCTGGCTCGCCGGTGCAAAGATTACGGTATCTTTGTGCGGCACATAGATAACCAGATCGTCTTTTAATTTGTCAGCACACACCTGCCAGATATGGCGAAAGCACACAGAACTTGCCTCATGTACGCCATCCGCAATAATTCCAAATCCGCCGTACCATGTATTTCCAATGACAAATTCTACGTCACGCACCAGATTCTCGCATGCTGTGTGATACAGCTCCTCCACTGCGATCTCCGGTGGGAGCATAGCATCTTTTAATACTTCGTAGCTTTCTTCGCCTCTCTTAATTACAAAAATGATCTTCAGATCTCCGGCAAACCCAATCACCGGTGTGTCTTTCTCTGAGAAATTCTTACCATTAAGTGCCTGCTGATCTGTCAGCTCATTTTTCACCCATGGATAAATCTTATCTTTGATCTTATCATATTGATAGTGTTCTTCTTCATATTTGCGCATCTCATGAATCCCTTTCTTCTTTATACAAATATAGTTTATCTCTTAATTTGGAATATTTTCTTTAGATTAGTTAAATAATATATAAATTTCCATTATCTTTTATTTTACCAAAATTTCTTATAGAAAGCAATTACATCCGCCTTTTCCTCTTCTCACTGCCTTGACGCTTCCTCTGTGTTACGGTATAATATACTGACACTTGCACAGAAACAGAAAGGATATGTATATAATGAATAATAGAAAGAAACGAGTTTTACTGGCAGCTACAGGGCTTCTGTGTGCCGTATCCATTGCTTCTGCCCAGACTTTCGTATATGCTGCCCCTTCTACAAAAGATCTTGAAAAAAAGACATCGGATCTCAAGGATGATCTGCATAGCATGAACAGTGATCTTGCTTCACTTAGCAAGAAGCTGGATAAAACATCTGGTAAGATTGAGAAGATGTCCGAACAGGTCGAGAAAGCCAAACTTGATGTGGCCGCTGCGAAGCTAAACGAAGAGGCACAGTTCAAGTCTATGAAAGAACGTATTAAATTTATGTATGAAGGTGGGAGTGTATCTCTGTTCGAGATTCTGCTGACTTCTGAGAATATGGCAGATTTTCTGAACAAGGCGGAGTACGTTTCTAACATCAGTGACTATGACCGCAACATGCTGGATAAGTTCCAGACTGCGCGCGAAGAAGTTGCAAAAAAGGAATCCGGATTGAAAAAGCAGCAGGCTGATCTGGCTTCTATGCAGAGTTCTCTGAACGAACAGAAAAGTAACTTAAGTGATAAGATTTCCAATACTTCGAGTAAACTGTCTGATTATAATGCACAGCTTAAGAAGGCAAAGGCTGCCGAAGAAGCGATGCGTACTGCCCGCAACAACGATGTATCCGGCAACACCGGTAAGCAGAGTTCCGGCAATGGCGGCGGTACTTCCAATTCCGGCAAGAAGTTCAATGCGAACACTTCCGATGTTGCGCTCCTCGCCGGTATTCTGGAATGTGAAGCCGGTGCTACTTATGAAGGCATGCTTGCAGTTGGAACAGTCATTATGAACCGTGTGGAGAGTTCCCGTTTTCCAAATACGATTTCCGGTGTTGTTTATCAATCCGGTCAGTTTGCACCGACATGGAATGGTGCATTGAACCGTGTACTTGGACGTGGACCTTCCTCTTCCGCTTATTCTGCTGCCAAAGCAGTGCTCGGCGGAGCCAGACATAACAAAGTCCGGAATTGTTATTTCTTCTGGGCTGCCTTTACCGGACATGCCGGGATTAATGTAGGTGGCAATGTATTCTGGTAGATTTAATACTATATATTCAATAATCTAATTATAAAAAAAGAAACGAGCAGGCATTCATTTTGCCTGCTCATTTCTTAATTAATTTAATTTCCCTGAATATTTTTGTCAGTTCTGATGGCATTGCTTCTATCAATGCCTCTGCCAGACGATACTTCATCTTTTCGCTTTTGTTCTCTGCCTGCTTCATTTTATGTACCTCACTATTACCTCTGCTCCACCTGATGAGCTACGGAATCATCTCCCGGTAGCGCAAATGTCTCTATATCCACCATCCGATTCAGTCTTCCTTCTCTCCATATCATCAGGTACACATGAAATTCAATACTGTCTCTTGCTGTAATAAAAGGCTCTTCCCGGAGAATCACCGTTTCTCTTCCTTCTCTTTTTAATTCCATTTTGCGCTTTCTTGCTGCATCCATGATGAGCTTATATTTTTCCATCGACGCTTCATCGTATTTACGTTTTGGATAAACAGCGCCTGCATGACGGAACTTCCGCATCAAGATATCAATTGTCTTGGCGTGGCTTTTGCGGTGCAGTTTCACAGCAATCCATTTTGCCATCACGCGTGCAAGAACCGGATTCGAGGCACATTCGGATGCATATTTCCGGTAAGTCTTAAGACTGTGCACAAGGCTCATATCCTCTGCTTCTGCCGCGATCTCTTCCAGAACTTTGATTCCTTCTTCGTCCGGCGCCCACAAATGCTCTTTTGGAACAATATATTTCTTCGGCGCTGAAGGATAACAGCCATAACTAAGCGGTGGAAATCCGGCAAGTTTCACAAGCCACTGCTCCCTTTCTGTGCAGTAGGTATCACCCAGGTATTTCCATTTGTCCTGTAAAATAGCAATTTTATATTCCAGCTGTCTGAGATATTCATAGCCTCTCACCCAGAAATGCCCGATTTCTCCGTAATCATACAGCATATATTCAAATTCCAGCCGCTGAAAAAATATCGTTACCATTGAATCGCCGCAAAGTACCGCCAGAATATAACGGTCCTTGTCTCGCTTCAAGGTTGCATCAACCGAACCTTCATAACCTTCTTCATAAAATCCGGTCATCTTTGCTTCTTTGAATACAAGAAAGCTCTCGACTGCATCATTCATCAGATAAACAAGTCGAATTTCTTTTTTCTCTTCATTCGGAGGCAACAGCTCAAACTGGTTCTGTGCCAGTAATTCCTCCAACATATCAAATGTATTTAATAACCCCATTTCGACATCCGCTTTCGTAATATTTTTTGATCTTAATATCATTCTAACAAATCATGCCGGAAAATCCAATGAAAAAAACGCACCAGACAGATTTCCTGCCTGATGCGTTCAGTTAGTTTTTTAGGAGTTTTATAAATGAGTTTATAATTAATTCTATCTTTCCATACTTGCGATGTGGTCTGTGTGAAGCAGCATATGTGCTTTGTGAGAATTTGGTTTCTCAAAATATTCTTCATACATCTTAAGTACATCTTTGTTCTCATGTGAGAAACGGATATCTGCATTCTTATCCAGATAATACAGATTCTTTCCTCGCTCAAACGCAAGCTCTTCTCCATCGTGGATCGGCTGTCCGCCACCACCTACGCATCCGCCTGGGCAAGCCATAACTTCTACAAAATCGTAATGGACATCCCCGCGCTCGATCTTCTCAAGCAAGGCTCTTGTATTTGCAAGTCCACTGACAACTGCCGTCTTTACAGTGATATCGTCAATGGCAAAATCAGCTTCTACAACACCGTCGTTCTCCTGGAATCCCTGGCTTCTGACAACTTTGAATGCGTCAGCTTCCGGATTCTCATTCTTAAGCAAGTAGTAAGCGCTGCGAAGTGCAGCCTCCATAACTCCACCGGTTGCTCCGAAGATCACACCTGCTCCGGAACCTTCCTGCATCGGCCTGTCACTTGCAATATCTTCTAATGTATCCGGACTGATATGAGCAGAACGGATCATTCTTACCAGCTCTCTTGTTGTAATAACTGCGTCAATATCATGTCCTGCATACTCTTCATAATACAGTTCCATCTCACGCTCGCCCTTCTTAGCCACGCACGGCATTACGGACAGTGTGTAGATCTTCTCCGGCTCTACACCCAGTTTTTCTGCGAAATACGTCTTCATAGCAGCACCGAACATCTGCTGTGGTGATTTTGCAGTTGAGAGCTGTTTTACCAGATGTGGGAACTGTGACTTAATGAAACGAATCCAGCCCGGACAGCAGGATGTGAACATCGGACGTTCTTTTAACTCTCCGGATGTGAAACGTTTCAGGAACTCCGTTCCTTCTTCCATGATCGTAAGATCTGCTGAGAATGTGGTATCAAATACATAATCAACGCCCATTCTCTTCAAAGCATCCAGAATTTTTCCAACTTTGGCATCTTCTGGTGCAAGACCTAACTCTTCACCCCATGCTGTACGAACAGCCGGTGCAACCTGAGCTACTACGATCTTGTCTTTATCCTCAATTGCTTTCCATACTTTCTCTGTATCGTCACGCTCACGAAGCGCTCCTACCGGACAATGTGTAATACACTGACCGCAAAGTGCACAGTCTGCTTCATCAATACTTCTGTGACCTGCAACATTGATCGTTGTTCTGGAACCGGTACCTTCTACATCCCAGATTCCAAGTCCCTGGATCTTATCACAAACCTGTACGCAACGCATGCACTTGATACATTTGGAAGAATCGCGGATCAACGGGAAATGTTTGTCCCATGGCTGTTTCTCCACCTGCATCTTGAACGGAATATCAAAAATATTCAGATCATTCGCCACTGTCTGTAAACTACAGTTGCCACTTCTTGAGCATGTCACACACTCGCAATCATGCTGAGATAAGATCAGTTCCACTGTTGTTCTTCTATGTCTACGTACCTTCGGGCTGTTTGTATAGATCACCATGCCTTCCTTTACAACATTGTTACAGGATGTGATGAGTTTTTCTTTTCCTTCTAATTCAACAACACAAACACGACAGGCTGCAATCTCATTAATTCCTTTGAGATAACAGAGTTTTGGAATCGGAATTCCATTTGATGCGGCAGCCTCCATAATTGTGGTATTCTCTTCTACTGAGATCTTTTTTCCATCTATTGTAAGATTTACCATAATGTCTCTCTGCCTCCTTTAAATATTCCGTATCCAAAGTGATCGCAGCGAAGGCATCTGCTTGCCTCCTGTTTTGCTTCCTTCTCTGTCATACAGTTTTCTACGCCTTCAAAATCACAGACTCTCTCACATGCTTCACGCTCTGTCAGATTGACTCTTCCACATGGAGTTCTGTCACGAAGGGCTGCTTCCGGAATCTCAACATCACAGGAAATCTCGTGATGGTATCCCAGATATTCATCAATATTGGCAGCAACAACTTTTGCAGCAGCAATTGCTTTAATAACAGATGCCGGACCACTTGCACAGTCTCCACCGGCAAATACACCTGGCATATTCTCAAATGTTCCTGTACTCTTTGTAACGATCTTACCACGCTCAACCGGGATACCTGCTTCTTCAAAATGACGCGTCTCGATATTCTGTCCGATTGCTACGATCAGTACATCACATGGGATATAAATGTCGTCTTCTCCGGTCGGTTTGATGCTTGCTCTTCCATCTTTGATAGAACTGATCATCTGCGGAGTTACATAAATTCCCTTAATATGGTGCTTCTCATCAATATCGAGTGAAGCAGGTGCTTTGAGTGTCTGTAATTCGATACCTTCTGCTACAGCGCCTTCTATTTCCCCCGGAAGAGCTGTCATATCTGCTACTCGTCTACGATATACGATACTTACCTTCTTAGCGCCCAGTCTCTTAGCTGTACGAACTGCATCCATGGATACGTTACCGCCACCGATGACAGCAACTTCTTTTCCGGTCAAATCCATGATCTTGTTCTTTCCTACATTACGTAAGAACTGTACTGCAGATAAGATTCCATCTGCGTCTTCCCCGTCAAGGCCCAGTTTCTTATCTGTACTAGCTCCGATTGTAATCAGCACTGCATCGTACTGTTCTCTTAATTCCTGAATATTGATATCCTGACCAATCTTCAGACCGTATTTGACTTCTACTCCGGTCTTCAGGATTGCGTTAATGTCGTCTTCGAGTCTCTCTTTCGGCAGACGATAGTTTGGAATACCATAACGTAACATTCCTCCAAGTTTCGGAAGCATCTCATATACAGTTGTCTGATGCCCCATTAACTGAAGATAATATGCTGCACTTAATCCTCCCGGTCCTCCACCGAGTACTGCGATCTTCTTACCTGTGCTCTTTGCACACTTCGGCGGCTCTACTTCTCCTGCGAAATCAGCCGCAACACGTTTCAGTCCGCGGATATTTACAGAATCATCTACCATGTTTCTGCGGCATCTTGCCTCACAAGGATGCTCACAGATAAATCCACATGTCGTCGGGAATGGATTATCCTTACGGATCAGGCGGATTGCATCCGCATATCTTCCTTCTCCTACTAATGCAATATATCCCGGAATATCAACATGTGCCGGACATAAAGACACACAAGGTACCGGCTGATTATATGTACAGGTACAACGTCCTCTCTGAATATGCTCTACATAATCATCGCGATATCCGATCAGTCCTTTGTATACCATGTTCGCAGCTTCGTAACCAATCGCACAGTCCGCTGATTCCATAATAGACAATGCTGTCTGCTCCATAGTGTCTAATGTCTCCATTGTTGCTTTACCATCCAGTACATCTTTGATGAACTGGTTTAACTGTCCCAATCCAATACGGCATGGTACACACTTTCCACATGTCTGTGCGTGACATAACTCCAAAAATGCTCTTGCCATATCAACCGGACATAAGCCCGGAGGGCTTGATTCGATTCTTCTCTCCAGATCTTTGTAAAGGCCTTCCATAACGATTTTCGCCTTTTTTGGAGAGGCAATTTCTAACCTACTCATTTCATACATCCCTTCTTTGTATTATTATTGATGCAGTTTTCTTATTATAGCATTTTTTTTCTCATTTGTAATCATGCACAGCAAAAGTAGATAATTTAACGATTTATTGATGATTTTGTCACAATTTATTTATTTCATCTATACTTACTTGTACAGTTTTCTTTAACTTTTTCTAAATTAATCTTCGAATAAGTAACATTTAGCAATAATATAGTTGAAGACAATTACAATTCCCTGCGTAATGATTTTCACAAGAACACCTACAATTTCAACCCTTTCACTTTTTTATGCAAAAAAAGACTATGAAACAACTCTGCTTCATAGTCTTCTGATATTCTTTCAGCAATCTGATAATTAAACCAGCTCGATCAGAACTTCCATTGCTGCATCACCTTTACGCTGACCGATCTTGATGATTCTTGTGTAACCACCGTTAC
>OLRG01002659.1_pt1 | contig 12370 bp, 9 predicted proteins | sample 1672331 | NCBI WGS metagenome assembly OLRG01 (sample SAMEA3136672, study PRJEB25190) | human gut metagenome
CCGATCGGCGAAGAGAGCACCAGAAAGATCCAGAAGATTTCAGAGCGTGTATTCGATGCCCTGCGCCTGCATAAATATGCCCGGATGGATTTTATGATGGATGAAAAGGGAGATTTTTACTGCCTGGAAGCCAATACACTGCCGGGTATGACACCAACGTCACTGCTGCCTCAGGAGGCAAAAGTGCTGGGCATTGAATATGCGGATCTTTGCCAGTTATTGATTGATATTTCCATGAGAGATGAATAGCAGGAAGGAAACGGTATAAATTGATGAAAAATATGACTTTAGAGAATATTGCAGCTGCATGCGGCGGCCAGATTTATTATATGCGCGAAGATCTGGCACAGGAAACGGCAAAAGGTGTTGTTATCGATTCAAGGCAGATTGAACCGGGCTATATTTTTGTGGCAACAAAAGGTGAACGCGTGGATGGCCATTGTTTTATTCCCGACGTATTTGCAAAGGGTGCGTTGGCAGTTATCTGTGAAGTATTGCCGGAAGAGGACCTGGGACCGTGTATCCTTGTGGAAGACAGTTTTATGGCTCTGAAGCAGGCTGCTGCTTTTTATCGTCAGCAGCTGAATATCCGGGTGGTGGGTATCACCGGCAGTGTGGGTAAGACCAGTACAAAAGAATTCATTGCAGCCGTTCTTGCTGAGAAGTATAAAGTACATAAAACAGCCGGCAACTATAATAATGAAGTCGGTCTGCCGCTGACGATTTTTGGGATTCAGGATGATGATCAGATTGCGGTTCTTGAGATGGGAATCAATACATTTGGTGAAATGCATCGTCTCAGTGAAGTGGCCAGACCGGATATCTGTGTGATGACGAATATCGGGCAGTGTCATCTGGAAAATCTTATTGACAGAGATGGCATTCTTCGGGCAAAATCCGAGATTTTTGACTTCATGAATCCGGAAGGAACAGTGATTGTCAATGGTGATGATGATAAGCTGGCAACAATTCATGACGTTTACGGCAAAACACCGATAACTTTTGGTATGAACAAAGATAATGCCATCTGGGCAGATCATATTGAGAATCGTGGATTGCTGGGAAGCCGTGCGGATATTCATATGGGGGATGTGCTGGTGCATGCCAATATCCCTCTGCCGGGTGAGCATATGATCTACAATGCTATGGCAGCAGCGGCAGTGGGAGTTCAGTTTGATATGACGAAGGAAGAAATCACGGCGGGCATCAGCCATGTTGAGGCTGTTGCAGGGCGCAGTCATCTGATTGAGGCCGGAGATAAAGTTGTCATTGATGACTGTTATAATGCAAATCCGGTATCCATGAAAGCAGCGATCGATCTGCTTGCGACGGCACCGGGACGCAAGGTGGCTATTCTCGGTGATATGTTTGAGCTTGGAGAGAATGAGAGGGCCATGCATCGTGAAGTCGGACAGTATGCGGCCGAGAAGGGCATTGATCTGATTCTCTGTGTGGGTGGACTTTCCTCCGAGATGTATGAGGGGGCTGCTGAAAAAGGCGGAGAGGTCAGACATTTCGAGATAAGAGAAGCTCTTGAAGCGGTTCTTCAGGATCTTCTTCAGCCGGGTGATACTGTCCTTGTAAAGGCTTCTCACAGTATGGCTTTTGAAAATATTGTGCAAAATATACAGGAGAACGAATAAATTTTGTTGGAAGTGTTCATAGTAAGCCTGAGAAATAGTTTGCATGTTTGTTAATTTTTTAATTATTGCGGAATGCATTGCAATCTGCAAAAAAAGTGATAAATTATATATGTGAGATTGTCAAAAGACAAATTTAGGAGGAATATATATCATGAGCAAGAATATGCAGGGTTTCGGTATGATGATTCAGAAACTGAAAGCATCACCGAAGAAAATCGTTTTTACAGAAGGTACAGATGAAAGAATTCTTGAAGCAGCATCCCGTCTGCTGGCATCCAACTTCCTTACACCTATCCTTGTAGGCAAAGAAGATGAAGTTCAGGCAGCAGCAGAAGAATATGGTTACAATATCAGAGGTGCTCAGATCATCGATCCTGAGAACTTCGACAGAATGGATGAGATGATCGCTATGTTCTGTGAACTTCGTAAGAGCAAGAACATTCAGCCGGATGAAGCACGCAAGATCTTATCCGCAGGCAACTACTTCGGTACAATGCTTGTTAAGATGGGTGTTGCAGATGCACTTCTTGGTGGCGCTACATACTCAACAGCAGATACAGTTCGTCCAGCCCTTCAGCTGATCAAGACAAAACCAGGCAGCAAGATCGTATCTTCATGCTTCATCATGGTTCGTCCATCTGCTACAGGTGAGAACGAAGTATTAGCTATGGGTGACTGTGCGATCAATATCAAGCCAACAGCAGAAGAACTGGTAGAAATCGCTATCGAATCTGCTGAATGCGGCCGTATTTTCGGTATCGATCCGAAGGTTGCTTTCCTTAGCTACTCAACACTGGGTTCAGGTAAAGGTGAAGATGTTGACAAGATGCGTACAGCAGCTGCTATGGCGAAAGAAAAAGCGCCTAGCCTTCCAATCGAAGGTGAATTACAGTTTGATGCTGCCGTTTCTCCACGTGTTGCTCGTACAAAATGCCCAGGCAACCCAGTTGCTGGTCATGCGAACGTATTTGTATTCCCTGACATCAACGCTGGTAACATCGGTTACAAGATTGCTCAGCGTCTTGGTAACTTCGATGCATACGGCCCAATCCTGTTAGGTCTGAATGCACCAATCAACGACCTGTCTCGTGGATGCAACGCAGAAGAAGTTTATTCCATGGCTATCATTACAGCAGCATTAGCTGAATAATTGTAAGCGTGAGAACAGAATAGAATGACAGAAGAGAGGATATCCCATACGGACATCCTCTCTTTTTCTTTTATAAACAAGATTTTTCTTTAATATAATTTGAGTTTGACTGTTTACATTTTATATTTAATTTCATCATTTGCATTTTGTGTTCATTTCAATCGCTTAAGTAAAGGAAAAAATCAGTTGAAAAAAAGGAATATTCCTCATATAATATATGTATAAGTCGTTTGATATTGTTACTGGGAATCAACATACATTCGGAGAGGAAGATGAATAACTGCTTCTCTCCGAATTTTCATGTGGGAAATGTTTGGATGTTATGATAATGGGGAATTAATAAAGAACAGGAGATAAGGGGTATGGATGAGAATACAGTCGCAGTGGGGAAAGATATTGATCTGGAGACGGTCATTTTGCAAAATGTGGATTTGGTGGAGAACATCGGTGCTTTCAAAGAAGTGGCAGAGCAGTTTCAACAGCTGATGATGATGTACAGTTGTGCCATCAGGGAGGTGCGGACGAAGTTAGAGGTGCTCAATGATGAGTTTCAGGTGCAGCGCAGTCATAATCCTATTTCTTATATTAAGTATCGCGTGAAGAAACCGAGAAGCATTTTGGAGAAGCTGAAACGAAGAGGCTATCCGGTGACTCTGCAGTCTGTGGAGGAGAATCTTCATGATGTGGCCGGTATCCGTGTCATCTGCAGCTATGTGCAGGATATTTATATGGTGGCAGATATGCTGACTTCCCAGAATGATATTACATTATTGGAAGTGAAGGATTATATTGCCAATCCGAAGCCAAATGGTTACAGAAGTTTACATCTGGTTGTACAGATTCCGGTATTTTTTTCTGATGGATGCAAGCCGCTGAAGGTAGAAGTTCAGATCAGGACAATAGCCATGGATTTTTGGGCCAGTCTGGAACATCAGCTGAAATACAAGACGGAAGGAGATGTGCCGGATAGTATTGCAGCGGAATTGAAGGATTGTTCGGATGTGATCGCCAATACGGATCAGAGAATGCAGAATATATACAATACATTAAAGAAGAATCGTCCGGAGAAAGAAAATTAGTATAGTGTTACATATTGTAATGCGGGGTATCTGCGGTGAGAATGGGCAGATACCCCGTTGCTTTTTTGATAAATAATGCTAAGAAATGGTAAAAACATCGGTTGACACAGAGTTTTGGCATAGATATAATAGAAATAAATTAAGAAATCTTGCAAAAAAACCAGAAAAATGAGGAAATGAAATGGCCTTAAGGCGCGAAAGAATGAGACTTGGTGATATTCTCATCAAGCAGAATGTATTAACAGAAGAACAATTGAAGCAGGCACTGGAACTCCAGAAGGGTTCCGGCAAGAAGATAGGCGAAGTACTGGTAGACAGCGGCATGATCACAGAAGAGATGATCGTACGTGCGCTGCAGATGCAGCTTGGCCTTAAAGTCGTGCATCTTTCAGGGGTTGTTATCCCGAAGGAGGTCAGGAATCTTGTCAGTGTCAGTCTACTGAAGAAATATCAGTGTATTCCTTTTGAATTGGATCCGTACAATGCGAATATCCTGCATCTGGCGATGGCTGATCCAATGGATATGACGGCCATTGACGATATTTCCATTGTAACGAACCTGCAGGTTGAACCGTACATAGCAACAACCAGAGAGGTTTTGACAGCCATCGACCGCTGTTATGGAGCATCTGAGACCATGGATGCGGCTCGTAGATTTACAAGAGAGCGTGCACTGCTCAGAGGAACAGCTGAAGATGAAGGCGAGACCGATGTCAGTGATGCACCAATTGTGCAGCTTGTCCGCTCACTGATTGAGCAGGCAATCCGTCAGCGTGCAAGTGATATTCATATAGAAGCCTTAGAAGAAAAGGTACGTGTCCGCTATCGTATTGATGGTGCACTCTATGAGAAGATGGTTTATGATAACAGTCTTCTTCCGGCGATTGCCACACGTATTAAGATCATGGGAGGCATGGATATTTCTGAGAAACGTAAGCCACAGGATGGGCGTATGAGCATTGAGGTTGACAGACAGGAATATGATATTCGTATTTCGTCGATTCCGACGGTTCATGGTGAGAAGCTTGTGCTGCGTTTATCTTCCAAACTGAATCTGACAAGAAGCAAGAAAGAGCTTGGCCTTTCAGATGCTGAAATGGGAATTTTTGACCATATGCTGGCGCATCCATATGGCATTATTTTTGTTACCGGTCCAACTGGAAGCGGTAAATCTACAACTTTGTATACAGCCCTGAGTGAGCTGAATACAGAGAACGTCAATATTGTGACAGTTGAAGATCCGGTGGAAGCCGATATTGAAGGCATCAACCAGATTCAGGTGAATCCGAAGGTGGATCTGACATTTGCTTCGGCTCTCCGTTCAATTCTCAGACAGGATCCGGATATCATTATGATTGGTGAGATCAGAGACCGTGAGACAGCATCAATTGCTGTTCAGGCATCTATTACCGGTCATCTGGTTGTATCTACGATGCATACGAATAATGCGGTGGGTACTTTGAACCGTATGGCGGATATGGGTGTTGAAAGCTATCTGATAGCGGATTCCATGGTGGGTGTCATTGCACAGCGACTGGTAAGAAAGCTTTGTCCACATTGCAAAAAGTCACATATGGCTACCACAGAGGAGAAGAAACTGCTCAGACTGCCGCCGGATAAGGAGAAAGAGATTTATGAACCCGGCGGTTGCCATTTCTGCAATCAGACAGGTTATTTCGGACGTATCGGTGTCTTTGAGATGATGGAAGTCAATGATGATATGCGCAAGTTGATTTCAGCCAATGCGTCTACGGAGAAACTGACAGAGGCGGCCAGAAGAACAGGCATGCACACACTGCGTGAGAATGCCGTTCAATATGTCTTAGATGGTGTGACCTCCGTAGAGGAGATGCTGCGTGCATCCTATGAATAGGAATAGAAGAGCATGTATAGTTTAGATGAAATTTTGCGGATGTCTGTGGAAGAAAAGGCCTCAGATATTCATTTTACAGCAGGGTGTCCGCCTTATTATCGTATTGACGGTGTACTGACACCACTTAAAGGCGACAAGTTGCAGCCAACAGATCTGGAAGCATTGCTGCTGCCGATTTTGGACAGTCGTCATAGAAACGAGTTGGAGACAAACGGACAGACGGATCTGGCTTATGCCATTCCGGGAGTCGGACGGTTCCGTGTCAATGTTTATAAGCAGCGCGGTACTCTGGCTTCGGCCATGCGTTGTCTGCCATTTTCCATACCTGATGCAGACAGTCTTGGAATACCGGCGGAAGTGCAGGCACTGACAGCTAAGAAGAGAGGCCTTGTATTGGTGACAGGGCCAACCGGAAGCGGTAAGTCCACAACACTGGCGTCGCTGGTGGATATTATGAACAGGAAGTATCCGTATCACATTATTACGCTGGAAGATCCGATTGAGTATCTGCACAGACATCAGTACTCCATGGTGAATCAGCGCGAGATTGGCAGCGATTCCAATGATTATACGCAGGCACTCAGGGCGGCACTTCGAGAGGACCCGGATGTGATTCTGGTGGGCGAGATGCGAGATCTGGAGACAATATCCACGGCGTTAACTGCGGCCGAGACGGGGCATCTTGTCTTATCGACACTGCATACCATCGGTGCAGACAAGACCATTGACCGAATCATTGACGTTTTCCCACCGAATCAGCAGCAGCAGGTGCGCATTCAGCTGGCATCCGTGCTGGAATGTATTATTTCACAGCAGTTGATCCGCCGGGAAGACGGAAGAGGACGAGTGGCTGCATTGGAGGTACTGTTTGCCAATACGGCGATTCGCAATATGATCCGTGAGAACAAGACTTATCAGATTATTTCTACGATGCAGACAGGCAAGCGTCAGGGCATGCAGACCATGGATGATGCCATTTATGAATTGTTTCTGCGCGGTGATATCAGTGCGGATTCTGCGGTTTCCTATGCACAAAAGCCTGGGGAGATGAGTGGCAAAGTCAATTTTGATATGCCATAAGATGCCGTTAATGAAGATTAAAGAATGAAGAGAGGACGAAAAAATGCCGGGATTTTCTTATGTGGCTGTCGATCAGGCAGGCAAAGAGATAAAGGGCAGTATAGATGCGGAAAACAGTGAGAGAGTCGCGGAAACCCTCAGAAGAGACGGGCTGCTGCCTTTGTCGATCAAAGAGCAGGGTGTACTGAACAAGGAAATTGACTTCGCCATCGGCAAAAAGGTTAAGCCAAGAGATCTGAGTGTTTTCTGCCGTCAGTTTGTCAGCATCACAGAGGCTGGCGTTCCGATGAAAGAGGCTTTGCAGATGCTTGCAGAGCAAACAGAGAATAAATGGCTGAAACGGGCGATTGCGGAAGTCCTGACCAATGTAGAAAAGGGTAATACGCTGGCGGATTCCATGATGGCATTTCCGGATATATTCCCGGGAATGCTGGTGAATATGGTTCGGGCCGGTGAAGCATCCGGCAGTCTGGAACTGTCTTTCTCACGTATGGCGACCCATTTTGAGAAAGAGGCCAAACTGCGGGCCACCATCATGAAAGCGACGATCTATCCGATTATTTTGATCTGTGCGGCCATTGGCGTCGTGGCAGTGATGCTGCTATTTGTTATTCCTATTTTTATTGATATGTTTGCAGATCTGGATGTGCAGATGCCTGCCCTTACCCTTGCGGTAATGGGTACCAGCAGTTGGATGGCATCCCATTGGTATGTGATCCTGATCATTGCGGTTATTGCAGCTGCAGCCTATCGCCTGATTTATCAGACCGATCAGGGACGGCTTGCGATAGACAACGTCAAGATGAAGATGCCGCTTTTTGGCAAACTGACAGAAAAAACAGCCTGTGCACAATTTGCCAGGACGATGAGTACGCTTCTGTCAGCGGGACTTTCAACGACCAGTTGTCTGGATATTGTTGCGGGCATTATGAAGAATGTTCATTATGCCAATGCTTTTTTGAAGGCAAAGGAAGAAGTGATGAAAGGTATCCCTCTTTCTGAACCTTTGCAGACAGCGGGCATTTTTCCGCCGATGGTTTATCATATGACGGGCATCGGTGAAGAGACCGGTAATCTGGAAGAGATGCTGGAGAAACTGGCTGATTATTATGATGAGGAAGTCGAGATGACGACCCAGAGTATTCTGGCAGCCATGGAACCATTGATCATCGTCTTTATGGCATTGATCGTCGGTACACTGGTCATCGCCGTCATCCTGCCGATTGGCGCTATGTATGAAGGCCTGGACAACCTGTAGAAGATCATTCAGTTATTCTGTACTTCAAAGCAGTTAAAAGTAATTAATGGATTCTTTGCGAAAAGCATTTGAATACGCGATTGGGAACCGCGTAAAAAGTTTCCGACAGTAACATGAAGGTGATACGGCTGGCATAGGGAACCGTGTTCATCCATAAAAGAAAGAGAAATAAAGAAGGAGATAAACGTTATGTTAAAATTTCTTAAAGACAAGAAGAAAGATAATAAAGGTTTCACTCTGGTAGAGCTTGTTATCGTTGTAGCAATCCTGGCTATCCTCGTTGGCATCCTTGCACCACAGTATACCAAATATGTAGAAAAATCAAGAAAAGCAGCCGATGCTTCAAACCTTGAGAACTTGGTAACAGTTGTAAAAACAGCAGCTTCTGACAGCACAGATAAAATTGCAGCTGGTACATATACAATTACACTTTCCAATAATGCAAAGGTTTCTGTTACCAACAATGGTCAGACATCTGCAGCGTTAAACGAAGTGTTTAATGAATTCGCTGGCAATGATTGGGATAATACAAAACTCAAATCAAAGAAGTGGAAGAATGATAATAAAGGAGATCAAGATGTTAAAGACACTATTAGTGCCACAGTAGAAGTTGGGGCGGATGGTTCTGTCACAGTTACATATAATCCTACAACTCTTAAAGATACTGCTGGTAACTAGTAGATCTTACATACTAAAATTTTTACTTAGTGTGACGAAACGCTCATCACCTTTGGATAAACATAAAAAATTAGCAGTCTCACAGCAGGTGCTTCCATACCGGCCGGTACTTAGGTGCTGTCCTTTAGCACCTTATGTACCGCTGCCAGGGATGGGCAGCGCGAGCGTGCCTGCTGTGAAGCTGCTAATTTTTATGTTCTCAAAGCCCTTGGGAAGCGTTTCGCCCAACAAACAAATTTTGCAGCTATAAGAAAGGCCCCCCTATGCTTCTTTTTTTAGAACTTATCCCGTACATCGTCATCTTCATATTCGGTATCACCATCGGAAGCTTCCTCAATGTGTGTATTTACAGGATGCCGCTTCACGAGTCCATTGTGACAGCGCCATCCCATTGCATGACATGCGGGAGCAGGCTTCATTGGTATGATATGGTGCCGGTATTCAGCTGGCTGATCCTCGGCGGTAAGTGTCGGAACTGCAAAACAAAAATTTCAGCACAGTATCCGGTCATAGAGGCGCTGAATGGCGCTCTCTATGTCCTGGTATGTGCAGTGAATGGCCTTAATGGCATGAGTGCGATTTATTGCCTGATGACGTCAACCCTTATCGTGCTGAGTCTGATTGACTGGCGGACATATGAAATCCCGATATCTGTTAATGTTTTCCTGGGTATACTGGGCATTGCGGCTGTTGTCGTGCAGCCGGAAGCATGGATGACGCATTTGGTCGGAGCCCTTTGTGTCAGCGGTATTTTGCTGGTGATCTATCTGGTCAGCGGCGGGAGAGCCATTGGCGGCGGCGATATCAAATTGATGGCAGCCTGTGGTCTGATCCTTGGATGGCAGCTGATCATTCTGGCATTTTTCCTTGGATGCATCATTGGCTCTGTGATCCATCTGATTCGTATCCGGGTCAGCGGGGCCGGGCATATGCTGGCGATGGGGCCTTATCTGTCAGCGGGCATTTTTATAGCCGCATTATGGGGAAACAGCTGGATTCACTGGTATATGGGTATGCTTGGAATCTAATGAAAGTATCCGGCAGATTGATATCACAAAAAGTAACTGAAAAATGAATCAATTCTTTTCAGTTATAAAATTATATGGTTTATTTGAAGGCATCTGAATGACTGCATTAGCAGTACACATCATAAGGATGGTAAAAATAAAAAATATAATTTTGCAACTGAACATTTTTATGAGGAGACAAAAAATGGCGAGATTTATAAGTGTTGAAATAGATGCTTCCCAGCTGCGGGTGGCGGAAATTGAAGAAGTCGGAAGAAAAGAGCGAATACTTCAGTGCTTCAGTATCCCGATGCCTCAGGGAATGACAGAGGACGGAGAAGTGCGTGACACCAAAAACCTGGCAGAATTGCTTGTTCAGGGATTGGAAGCCCATGCTATTAAATCCAAAAAGATTTATTTTGTAGCGGGTTCTTCACGTATTGCCAGTCGCCGTATCCAGCTTCCGATGGTGAAAAAGAATCAGATACAGGAACTGATCCAGACAAACAGCAGTGAATATTTTCCTGTGGATATCAGCAAATATGTTTTATCTTATACGATTCTCGGAGAGATCAGTGAGAAAGCAGACAGCAGCGAAGAAACCAATCCTGATCGTAAGAATGCCCGAAATAAAGGCAATAAACAGTATGATCTGATGGTATATGCAGCACCAAAGTCCATTTCTGCGGCTTATAATGAGCTGGCTGAGAATGCAGGACTGACGATACAGGGCATTGGTTATACTGGTGACAGCCTGTATCAGGCGGTTCGGGATATCTATGCCAAAGGCGTCCATTTGTTGGCGAAGATTGAGAAGAAGTATACCATGATCAGTATTATCAAAGATGGTGATCTGGCCCTGCAGCGAATGGTGAATTATGGCGTGGATATGGCCATTGATACAGTAATGCAGGAAACGGTTTTCGGTGAAATTGAGAATGAGTGGCAGGCACTGGATGCACTGTATACGGGTAAATGTCTCAATGCACAGCTTGATGCGGCACCCGTTGAGGGGATGCCGGAGCTTTCGGCTGCAAAAGCGGAAGTCACAGAGAGTTTTCGATATCTGATTGGAAATATATCCAGGATTATGGATTACTATATATCCCGAAATCCGGGAACTGTTTTTGACTCTGTGGCGTGCTGTGGTCTCGGTGCAGGCATTGAAGGTATTGCGGAATTGTTCAGCCACGAACTGGCCCAGCAGGTGCAGATCCTTCAAAATTTTGAAGGTGCAGACAGAGTCCGGGACGGCGAACAGCTTTATTTGTATGCAGCAGTAGCTGCACCTTCTGTATCAGGCCTTAACCTGATGGAAAAAGCAACGAAGAAGAAAAAACGTGAACAGGAGACGTTAAGCGGTGCCCTTGTGATCGCGGCTATCGGTATTGGTGCAGGTGTGCTGCTTTCAGCAGTGGGAATCGGCAGCCATGTTTATCAGAATCTGACAAAAGCCAGTCTGGAGAAACAGATTGCGGCAAAACAGGATATTCAGGATATCTATGACGCGTACAGCAGTGCAAAATCAAGAACAGCCAGTTATGAAGGCCTGTATGCTTATACAGATACACCGAATGAACAGCTTCGGGATTTCCTGGAAGAAATGGAACAGAAAATGCCGTCGGATCTGACCCTGGACAGCTTTACGTCGGATGGTACAGGGGTCAGCTTTGATCTGCATGTATCGAATAAGAATGAAGCAGCACAGGTACTGATTCAGATGCGAACCTTTGAAAGTCTGACATCTGTGACAACAAACAGTCTGGAAGAGGGCGAAAATGGTGAGGTTACAATGACCGTGACATGCACATATGCACAGCCGGCAGTCGTTGATAGCAATGCACAGTAAGGAGCGACAGAATGAATACAAAATTGTCAATGAGAGATAAAAAGTTATTATTGATTTTTCTGGGCATTGCTGTCTTTGCCTTTGGCTATTTGCTTGTTTTTCGTCCGCAGATGGATAAGGCGGAAGCCCTTCGGGCTGAAAATGTGCCGTTAAGAGAGAAACTGAATGAGCTGAAAGAAATTGAAGAGAATAAAGATTTTTATGTATCTGAAACGGCCAAATATAATGATCAGGTGAATGCTTATCTTGCAATGTTTCCGGTTGATGTGAAAGAGGAAGACGCCATTTTACTTGGCAAAAGAATGGAAGATAAATTGGGGATATCTGCTGCAGGTATGGATTTCTCGGATATGCAGCTGGTTGCTTCCATGGACGGTTCTGCTTCGTACAGCAGTCAGGATGATCAGCAGACATTATCTGAACAGGCCAATGAGCCGACACAGGATCAGATCAATCAGATTGAGGGAACAATGGATCAGAGTGAGTCGGGACGGACAGATATCGACGTATCATCGGAGGATGTATCACTGTATCGTATGCAGAATACGATCACATTTAACTGTACATATGATGAACTGAAGAATATTGTTGATTTCCTTGCCTCAGAAAAGACGAGAATGACAATTGACAGTGTCAATGTGACATTTTCATCCTCCACAGGGGAACTTGGCGGAACCATCGTTGTCGATATGTATGCCATGACGGGTACAGGCCAGGAATACAACGGTGTTATCCTGCACGGAGCCAAATTGC
>OLRG01002660.1_pt1 | contig 12368 bp, 8 predicted proteins | sample 1672331 | NCBI WGS metagenome assembly OLRG01 (sample SAMEA3136672, study PRJEB25190) | human gut metagenome
CCAGCACCATGTCGTTGTAGCTCATGCGGGCGTAGCTGATCTTGTTCTCGGTGTCTGTGAGGTCAGCCTGCAGCTGCATGAAGTTGGCGTTGGCCTTGAGGTCCGGATAGGCCTCGGACACGGCGAGAAGCCCGCGCAGCGCCTGGGTGAGCTGACCGGAGGCCTCCATCTTGGCCTCTGGCGTGGTGGCGGTGGCCACGGCGTTGCGGGCGGCGGTCACGGCCTCAAGCGTCCCGGACTCGTGGGCGGCATAGCCCTTGACGGTCTCCACCAGGTTGGGGATGAGGTCGTTCCTACGCTGAAGCTGCGCGTCGATGGTCTGCCAGGCGGCGTCACACTTGTTGTTCTTCTGGACGATGCCGTTGTTGATGCTCACCCAGATGAAGAACAGGACTACGACCAGGGCAACGATAACGATTGCAACAATCATGGTGGTCCTCCTTAGGGGCGGCCACGGCCCGTGAGCCCAATGGCCCGGCAACAGGGGCTCTATGGCGGAGGAGGAGGGATTCGAACCCTCGGAACGGGGTTACCGCTCGACGGTTTTCAAGACCGCTGCATTCAACCACTCTGCCACTCCTCCGTGGTTTGAGCGGTACTATCGTACCCCATGGAGGCGCGTTTGAACCCCAAGACACCCCGAGGAGCCCAACACATGACGGATGACGAGAAGTACATGCGCCTGGCGCTCGCTGAGGCAGACGCCGCCGCAACCGAGGGCGAGGTGCCCATCGGAGCCGTGGTGGTCTACGACGGCCAGGTGGTCGCGCGGGCCCACAACCGCCGCGAGCTGGACCTGGACCCCTCGGCCCACGCGGAGTTCAGCGCAATGGTGGCGGCATCGCGCGCCCTCGGCCGCTGGCGACTCTCCGGCTGCACCGTCTACGTCACGCTGGAGCCCTGCCTCATGTGCGCCGGCCTCATGGTCAACGCCCGCATCGACCGCTGCGTCTTTGGCGCCTCCGACCCCAAGGGCGGCGCCCTGGGCACCCTCTATGACGTCAGCCATGACCCGCGTCTCAACCACGAGTTTGAGGTCACGCCCGGCGTCCTCGCCGACGAGGCCGCAAGCCAGCTTCGCGCTTTCTTCCGTGCGCGCCGAGAAGCCCGCAAGGCCGCAAAGGCCCAAGCCGGCGCGGAGGCCATCACAGACCCGACGGAGCGGCCGGCCTCCTAGCGCCTACCGCTCCGGGTTCTTCTCGCCAGCTCCGACCTGGCGGCCGCGGTGGCGGAGCCAGGTTCGGTGGGCCCACCTGATGACGGCGACGGCGCAGACGAGGTCCGCCCAGGCAAGCGCCACGCTCACGTACTGGACGCCGGGGACCTTGACCGGGCGCACGAGCTGCGCAGAACCGTCCAGCGCGGCCTCCTGGTTGTAGGCCAGGTTGGTGGCGCGCGCGTTCAGCCACGTGTAGAGCACGTCCTTGGTGGCGCGGCGCAGGTTGCCTGCAAATGCGGACGCGTCCGCGGCCTCCAGTCCACCGGCCGCCACGGCGGACGAGAGCTCCCCCTGCGTATAGCCAAACTCAAAGGCGCCGTTGCGGAAGACGCCGTCCATGAAGAGGTCTCCGCCCGCGCGCAGCATCTGGTCGGCGTTCATGTAGACGTGGTGGTCGGCGTAGTCGGTGATGACGCAGCCGGCAAAGCCCCACTCGCCGCGCAGCACGTCTGTGAGGAGACCGGCGTTTCCGCCCGTCCAGGTGGCCCCCAAACGGTTGTACGAAGTCATGATGCCCGTAGCCCCGCTGCGGACCAGCATGCGGAAGGCAGGCAGGTAGACCTCGCGCAGGGTCTGCTCGGTCATCCACTCGTAGAGAGAGTCGCGGTAGGTGTCCTGGCCGTTTGCCACCAGGTGCTTGACGAAGCAATAGGTGCCGGCCTCCTTGGACCCCGCCACCACCTGTGCCGCCATGGCACCGGAGACCAGCGGGTCCTCGGAGTAGTACTCGTAGTTGCGCCCGCCCAGGGGCGTGCGGTGAACGTTCACGCTCGGTGCATACCAGCCGTCGACGCCAATGCTCGCGCACTCAAGGCCCACCTGGCGACCGTACTCGCGGGCAAGTTCCTTGCTCCAGGTCTGCGCCAGCACGGTGGCGCCCGGATAGGCCACGCCGGTGCTCAGCTGGTTGAACGAGCCCACCTGGGAGGGACCGTCCACCTCCTTGGTGCGGGGCTTGCCAATGCCATCGATCTTTCCCGTGGAGATGTAGCCATGAAGCACGATTCGCTCCATGTCGGCAATGGATACCTGGTCGAGAAGGTCGTCCCAGGCCTCGTCCGAGTAGTTCAGGCCCAGCTGGCGGCCCAGCTCCGTGAGCTCTCCGCCCTCGGAGAGCAGGTGGCTCTCGCTGGAGGTGGTCGTCAGCGGGTACTCCGTCTTGACGCGAGAGGCCCCGTCGTCCTCTGCCGCCGCGCCAACGCTCTCCCAAAGCGCCCGCCCGTCGGCGTAGAGGTTGAGCGCGGCGACGTTGTCCGCCATCTCGCGGTCTGCGTTCCCGCGGCGCGGGAAGGTGCCCGCAAAGTCCGCGCGGCTGAGCCATGTGATGTTGGCCCCGGAGTTGGAGCCGTCGATGGAGACGCCATCCCAGGCGGAGTCACCGGTGAAGCGGTTCTGGACCGCGGCGCCGGTCTTGATGTCGTCGGGGCACTGGATGGTGCGCGGAATCCACAGCATGGTGCTGGCAAACTCGCAGTCGGCCACCGTGTGCGCGTCCCGACGCAGCTCCACCATGTACTCGCCGCGCTCCAGTTCGTAGCCGGCAAATCCGTCCCCGTCGGCGTCGCTGTAGTCGTATGACGCCACGTCGTCCATAGAGAACGAAAGCGAAATCTCCTGAGTCTCGCCAGGCTTGAGCAGGCGCGTCTTCTCGTAGGCGACAAGGACCGCCGTGCTCTTCTCGATGCCGCCCTTGGTGTAGGGAGGGGTGCAATAGAGCTGGACCACGTCGCACCCGGCCACCTTGCCGGTGTTGGTGACCTTCACGCGGATGCTGAAGTCGGTCTTGCGGCCCACGGTGGTTCCCTGGCCGGGAGAGCGGCCCGTGACCTCCCACTTGAAGCTGGTGTAGCTCAAGCCGTAGCCAAACGGGTACTGGACCACGCCGTCATAGCCCTGGCCATACTGGTTGCTCACGCCGTCCCAGAAGCCCTCGGCATCGGCGGTCTCATACCAGCGATAGCCCACGTAGATGCCCTCGGCGTAGTCGCAGAAGCGCACCGCGTCATAGGGCTCGGAGACGCCCACGTTGGCGTTCATGGTGCCGTCGGCCGGGTAGAGGCCCTGGCCGTTGGTGTAGATGCCCTCGCCCATGGCGCCGGAGTTTGCCCAGCTTGCAGCCGTTGCAAAGTCGAAAGCGTAGGTGTCCGTCGTGCGTCCGGAGGGGTTGGTGCGCCCCCAGAGCGCATCCACCACGGCGCGCGATCCCTCGCCGCCCGTGCAGCCCACCAGAAGCGCGGCGTCAATGCCAGGCGTGGTCTCGAGTTCGCCCAGCTCCATAGCGTTGGTGGAGTTGACAAGCACCACCACGTGCTCGTAGCTCTTGCCCACGTAGCGCAGCAGGTCTTCTTCCTCCTGAGAGAGCTCCAGGTAGCTGCGCGTGACGTCGATATCCACCACGCCCCCGCGCGAGTCCACCTTGTACTGCGCGCGCGGGCAGTCGATGCTCTCGCCCGCCGTGCGCGAGATGACCACCAGCGCCGTGTCGGAGTACTTCCGCGCATTGGACAGAAGCTCGTCGGAGTAGCAGCTCTTGTCGTAGATGGAGGGCTCGTACAGGCGGCAAAACTCGGAGGCGCGACTGGAGAGGGCGCCCGCACTCTTGTAGGGGCGCTCGCCGCAGAAGCCACGGTACATGTCCGTGAGCTGCGTGTTGTAGGAGACGCCCGCCTCGCTGAGGGCGTCGAGAAGGCCCGTGGTCTGGCCCGAGACCTGGCCGGAGCCGGAGCCGGAGGCCACCCATTGCGTGGACGCCCAGCCAAAGACGTTGACCTGGGCGCAGTCCTCGGGCAGGGGCAGGGCCTCGTCGTCGTTCTTGAGAAGGACCAGTCCCTCGCCCTCGATGCGCTGGGCAAGCTGGGCGCCCGCCTGCATGGTGGCATCCTTCTCCTCGGAGGTGACCTCGATCTTGTCGCCGCCCAGGTAGGACTCCACGGTGTCGCCCATCATGGCCATGGCCACATTGGCGGCCACCACGCCGGCGACGGCCGCCACGGCCAGCATGCGGCCGCCCACGCGCACCACGCGGCGACCCATGGCCCGGCGACGGGCGCACTTCTCGCCGTCCTTGCCTTCGAAGCCGCCCGCGTCCCTCTTGAGCTTGAACAACCGTGACCTCCCGCCAAAACGTCTGCAAATCATGATAGTACCTACGTCAGCGCCCCCGGCAGCTGCGCGTATTGACTCTGTAAAGGCATGTTGACGTGGGACGGCCGCGGCGCGGCTCGTGTAAAATAGCGTGCGGTCGGCGCAGCGTGCGCCGCCATCAAGCCTGCAAAGAGAAGGGTCCGCATGAAACCTCGACCTGCCAGTCGATGACCCAAGCGGTGTGCTCCCCCGAGGTCACGCCGTGAGGGTGTGATTTTGCGCGTCAACGGGCACCTGGCCCCACGGACGCAAGACGCCAACGACCCGGCCTGCGCCGGGAAACCGTTAGGAGCACAGATGATCTACCTGTCCCAGCTCATGGGAAACCCGGTCTACGCCGCTGATGGCGAGAAGATCGGTACCGTCTCTGACCTTGGCATTGCCACGGGCGAGGTCTTCCCCCGCGTCACGAGCCTCGCCTTCAAGGGCCCCGGCCGCACGCCCTTCATGATCTCCTGGCGCAAGTACGTGGACACGTACGACGAGAAGGAAATCCACCTCAAGGTACCTGCCGTCGAGATTCGCTTCTCGTACCTGCAGCCCGACGAGGTCCTCATCGCCCGAGACATCCTCAACAAGCAGATCGTGGACACCCGCGGCATGCGCGTGGTCCGCGTGAACGACCTAAAGCTCTCCGACACCAGCTCCACCCAGCTGCGCCTGCTCGGCGCCGAGGTGGGCGCGCGCGGCATCCTGCGCTCGCTCTCCCCCGCCCTGGAGCACGTGGCCCTCAAGGTGGCCCGCACCTTCGGCCACCCCATCCCCGAGCGCATCATCGCCTGGAGCTACATGGACCTGGTCGAGCGCGACCTCTCCAACGTCAAGCTCTCCGTGTCCCACAAGACGCTGGACGACATGCACCCGGCCGACATCGCCGACATCATCGAGCGCCTTGACCCCCGCCTGCGCGGCCAGGTCTTCGCGCAGCTCGACGACGAGCAGCGCGCCGGGGCCATGGCAGAGTTCGACGACGATGCCATGGCCGCCGAGCTCATGGGCGGCATGAACGAGCGCGAGGCCTCCCGCATGCTGTCCGAGATGGACCCGGACGACGCCGCCGAGCTCGTGAGCGAGCTTGACTACGACAAGGCCGAGAAGCTCCTGCGCCTCATGGGCGTCCAGGAGCAGCGCGCCATCCGCCAGCTGCTGGGCTACCGCGATGATACCGCGGGCCGCATCATGACCTCCGAGTTTGCCGCCCTGCCCGAGGACAAGACAGCCGCCGACGCCGTCGAGCTTCTCCGCAGCCTGGACGAGGACTTCGAGAGCGTGCGCTACGTGTACCTCTCCGACGAGGACAACAAGCTCTCCGGCGTGGTCACGCTCAACGCCCTTATCGTCGCCGAGCCCGAGACCCCGCTGTCAGACATCTGCACGCGCGAGGTGATCACCGCAAGCCCTGAGGACGACCAGGAGGACGTGGCCGAGGACATCGCCAAGTACAACCTGCTTGCCATGCCCGTCGTGGCCGACGACGGACACCTGCTGGGCATCGTCACCGTCGACGACGCCCTGGACGTCCTGGAGGAGGAGCACGCCGAGGACCTGCAGATTGCGGGCGGCATTGCCTCCGACGACGAGAGTGCCCATGGCGGGGACCTGCTGTGGCTGCTGCGTCGCAACGCCTGGTTCTTCATCTGGATGCTGGGCGTGGGCCTCTTCGTGACCCTCTCCTACCTCACGCCGGCCTTCCAGGCGCCTCTGTCGGAGATGCTGCTGGTCTGCTCGGCCCTGCCCATCGCACTGGTGCTGGCAGACGACTCGGTGAGCTACGTCACCAACTTCTTCCTAGAGAACGACCCCGACGATGAGGACTCCCCCTCCATGCTGGGCTTCACCATCAAGAGCCTTGCCCTGGGCATTGCCTTTGCCGCGCTGGTTGTCCTGGTCGAGATGGCGCTGGACAGCGTGCTCGTCGCCGCCGTCCACGCCCCGGCGGACCTCTCCGGCCAGCTGCGGGCGAGCTTCGCCGCTGCTGCCATTGCGGTTCTCGTCGCGTTTGTCCTCTGTCCCATCTGGCTGCTCGTCCTGCGCAAGCGTGACGAGAAGAACCAGGATACCTCGGGCTTTGCCCTCTCCGTCATTGCCATGATCGTCGCCCTCGTGGTGTTCTGCCTCGCCATGGGCCAGCTTGCAAACGCCCTTGGCATCCTGGGGGTGTTTGCGTAGTGGCGCAGCAGGAGGAGCCCCGCATCGAGGAGGCGCAGCCGGAGCGCCGCCACCTCGACCCCAAGCGCGTGCTCGCGGCCATGGGTCCGGGCATGGTGGCGGCACTTGCCGGCGCCGACGCCGGCGGCGTGGCCACCTACTCCAGCGCCGGTGCCCTCTTTGGCTACGGGCAGCTCTGGACCGTTCCGGTCATGTGTCTGCTGCTCATCGTGGCGCAGGAGACCGCGGCGCGCATGGGCTGCGTCACCGGCAAGGGCTTTGCGTCGCTCATCCGAGAGCAGTTCGGGGTTCGCATGAGCACCCTGGCAATGCTTGCGCTTCTCATCTCAAACACCACGGTCACGCTCTCCGAGTTCGCGGGCATTGCCTCGGGCTTCGCGCTCTTTGGCATTCCCGCCTACGTCAGCGTGCCCATTGCGGCGGTGGCCATCTGGGCCCTCACCATGAGTGGTTCCTATCACCGCATCGAGAAAATCTTGCTGCTCATCAGCTGCGCCTTCGTGACCTACGTGGTTGCCGGCGTCATGGTGGGCCCCGACTGGGGAGACGCCCTCAACGCCACCCTCATCCCGCGCTTCTCCACTGACCCCCAGTACTTCAGCGTTCTGGTGGCAAACATCGGCACCACCATCGCCCCCTGGATGATCTTCCTTGCCCAGAGCAACGTCGTCGAGAAGAACGCGCGCGCGGAGGACCTTCCCTATCAGCGCATCGACACCGTGACCGGCTCCGTGGTGGCAAGCGCCATTTCCTGGTTCATCATCCTCACCACCGGCGCCGTGCTCTTCCCCGCCGGCATAGCGGTCAACGGCGCCGAGGACGCGGCAAGCGCCCTGGCCCCGCTCGTCGGCCCCTACGCCGAGGCGCTCTTTGGCGCCGGTCTGGTGGGCGCGAGCTTCCTTGCCGCCTGCGTGCTTCCCGGCATCACCTCCAGCGCCATCTGCGAGGCATTTGGCTGGGAGCGCGGCGCAGACCGCAGCTGGCAGGAGGCCCCGGTCTACCGCGGCATCATCACTGCAATCATCTACCTGTCCGCGGTCATCGTCATCGTGCCCAACGTCAACCTCTTTGGCATCATGATGCTGGCCCAGGTCATCAACGGCGTGCTGTTGCCGGTGCTTCTGGTCTTCATGGTGCTCATCGCCGGAGACCGCCACGTCATGGGCAGGTTTGCCAACGGCCGCATCTGGAACGGCCTCACGTGGTTCACCATCATCGCCGTAGTCGTCCTGACCATCGTGATGTTCGTGCTGCAGGCCATGGGGCTGTAGCTGGCGGGCAGCTGTCCTCGCGCCAAAGCAAGCGGCCCGGACTTCCGCGTGGAGGTCCGGGCCGCTTTTCTGTTTGATGGGTTGCCGCGGGGCTTGTGCCGGCTACTTGCTGGCCTTGTCGAACTCCTCCTTGAAGGAGCCGAACATCTTGCCCATGCGGCCGAGGCCCTTGCCGACCATGCGGGCAGCGTCGGTGCTGGCCTGGGCGGCCTTCTTCTTGGCAGCGGCCTTCTGGGCCTCCGTCAGCTTCTTGACCTTGGGCTTGGCGGCCGCGTCCGCCTTGGGAGCAGCATCGGCCGTCCGGGCCGCGGACGTCTGGGACACCGGGACGTAGGTCACGGGCTCGCCATTGGCGGCGCGCTCCCCCTCGGAGGCCCGCAGGGTCCCCGTGGGGGCAGAGACGCTCACGTCGGCCGCGGGAATCTCGGCCGGGTCTGCCGGCTGGGGCTCCTCGGCGGTGGCGTCGGCGATGGCTCGCTTGGCCTTGCCAATGAGGCGCCCCACCTGGAAGGAGCCCTTGTCCACGGCCTCGGACGCGGCGGCGCTGGCCTTGTGGCCGACCTCGGCGCCCTTGACCTTGGCGCTTGCCCAGGCCGTGCCCGCCTTGGCGGCGACGCCACCGTCCACGGCGAGGTTCTCGGCGTCATCGGAGACCACCATGAACTGGTCCGCGGCCGAGTAGCCAATGACCATCTCGGCGGGAATCTCAAAGCTGCCCACCAGGGCGCGGGCCATGCCGCCATCACCGATGTAGAAGGTCTTGGCGCGGCCGGTCTTGAGGTCGAACTCCACGTCGTTGACGTAGCCCAGGACCTTGCCGGAGCGAGTGCGAGCATCCATGCCCGCCCACATGATGCACTTGTCCCAGTCAAGGCCAAGGCGCTTGCGAGCGGCATCGCCAAGGCCATCGTCAGGACGGGTCACCACAATGCCGCGCTCGCAGGGCTCAAACGAGTCCCACGCCAGGAAGGCATCCTCGCGCTTGACCATGCCAGCGACGTCCGGGCGCGCCACGAGAAAGCCCACCAGCTGGCGACCATTGGGCGAGAAGACCGACATGTGGATCTTGCCCAGCTTGCTGAGCTTCTCGGCGGGAGCGTTCGGGTTCTTCTTGTCCTTGCGGGCCTTCTTGGTCAGAAAGACCCTTACGCCCTGGTACGCGTCGATCTTGGCCACGGGTTAGGCCTCGGCGCCAGTCTCGGGAGCCTCGGCGTCGACGACCTCGACGCGGACGGCCTCGGCGGGAGTCTCGGCAGCGGGAGCGGCCTCGGCGGCAGCGGCCACCTGGTCGGCAACGGCGTTGACGGCGTCCTGGACCTGGGCGGAGGTGGTGGTCACCATGTCGGAGAGGGAGTCGCGCAGCTGGTCCATGCGCTCGCGGGCGAGGTCGACCTTGGCGCGCAGCTCGTCGGTCGTGGCGTCGACCGTGGGACGAAGGCCGCTGAGGCGATCGCTGACGACGCTGCCGCCCTTCTCGTAGGCGTCCGCCGCGGCGTCCCAGGCGTCATTCATGGCGTCGGCAGCCATGGCGCGGCTCTCCGCGCCGGAGCGGGGGGCCAGCATGATGCCGGCGACGGCACCCACGGCCGCACCAAAGACGCTTCCCAGGACAAATCCAGCTGCACCCTTGCTCATAGCTGCCTCCTTTGGCACCCGCGCATGCGCGAGTGCTCGTTGTCGGTCGTTCGTTGTTGGCGATTATACCCAGCCGAGGGGCTATGCCTCACCCTCTCCGGGAACGGCATCCGTCTGCGGCTCCTCCACCTGCTCGCCGGCGGTGGCGTCGGCGGGCTCGTCGGCGTCCTCCTCGCGGGCGTCGGCGGCAGCGGCGTCCTCGGCGTCCTCGGCGGCCTCGCGCTCGGCAATCTGCTCGGCGTTCTCCACGAGCTCGCGGATGCCCGAGACGATGGCCGCAACGTCGGGCTTGGGGTCGGCACCGCCCGAGTAGGCCCACTGCAAGATCCAGGCCGCGCTCGAGAGGGCCGAGGCAACGAGGACGTCATCGGGGCAGGCAAGCTGCACGTCATAGGTGCGCGGCTCGCCCGTGACCTCCCACGTGCGCCCACAGGAGACGTCGCCGCCCAGGCCCGTCTGGGCCATGAGCTCGATTGTCACATGCTCGAGCAGGTGCGCCACCTCCGTGGAGCCCATGACGTCGCGAAACGTCTCGCCGGAGTCTCCCAGGCAGGCATGCTCCGTGATCTGGGGCAGCAGGTTGTAGACGTGGGTGGTGCCGACGAGGTCCTCGTCGGTCATGAGGGGGCCACCGTTTGCGATGGTGACGCGGGCGGTGAAGTGCTTGGGCGCCACGGCGACGCGGCGGATGTCGATGAGCTGAGCCATGCTTGCTCCCTTGTGGTTGTGCGAGGTTGCCGGCGCTTGGCCACGGGGCCAGGCGGGCAACGTACCAGACGCGTGTGCGCCCTCACAAATGGTAGCCGAATTCTCCCCTCGGGCGCGGGCGGGGGCTAGCGCCGCTCGTCTGCATCCTCGTCTTGGGCCTCGGGCGCCGGCGCGGTGACGCGCAGCAGCGCGATGCGGCGGCCACGCATGGACTGCACGCGAAACGTGTAGCCCTCGACCTCGAACGCGTCGCCGGGGCTGGGTACCGAGTCGGCAAGCTCGAGGATGAAGCCAGCGACCGTCTCGTACTCCTCGGAGTCCTCGATGGGCCAGCCAAGGTCGCGGGCATCGTCGATGGAGAAGCGGCCGTCAACGAGCCACTCACGCTCAGACAGGCGCGTGAGGTACTTGTTGTCGGGGTCGAACTCGTCCTCGATCTCTCCCACGACCTCCTCGACGATGTCCTCGATCGTGATGACGCCGGCCGTGCCGCCGTACTCGTCCACGACGATGGCCATCTGGTCATGGCGCTGCTGCATCTCGGACAGCAACGGGATGATGTCCTTTGTGTCGGGCACGAACACCGGGTCGCGCACGTAGTCGCGGATGGGCCGGTCCGCCTCGCCCTTGTCGACGATGGGGCCAAGGAGGTCCTTGATGTGGGCCACGCCCACGATGCGGTCGACATCCTCGTGAAACACCGGGATGCGCGAGTAGCCCGTGCGGCGCATGAGCGCAAGGACGCTGCCCAGGGTCTCGGTGTCCTCGACGGCCGTGAGGTCGACGCGCGGCACCATGACCTCGCGGGCGATGGCGTCTCCCAGGTCGAAGATCTCGTGAATCATCGACTTCTCCTTGTCGGAGAGCTCGTCCGCGTCCGTCACCATGTAGCGGATCTCCTCCTCGGAGACCTCCTGGCGGTCGTCGGCGGACTTGATGCCGAGAAGTCGGCTCAGGCCGTCGGCAGACTTTGACGTGAGCCACACGAGCGGGGCCACCGCGCGGGAGAAGCCGCGCAGGAATGGCGAGACCGACTTTGCCACGGACTCGGCGTTGGCCAGCGCGATGCGCTTGGGAACGAGCTCGCCGGCCACGATGGAGACATAGGAGACGATGACCGTGATGACGATGGGTGCGACCGCGGTGCAGATGCCAGCCGGGGCGCCCAGCGAGATGAGCCAATCGGCAAGCGGGTCGGAGAGCGTGGTGGAGGCCACCATGGCCGAGAAGAAGCCCACGAGCGTGATGGCCACCTGGATGGCAGCGAGGAACTGGCCGGAGTCCCCGGAGAGCTCGAGCGCCACCTTGGCGCGCTTGTCGCCCTCGTCTGCGTCATGCTCGAGGACGGCGCGCTTCGCCGCGACGAGCGCGGACTCCGACATCGAGAAGTAGCCGTTGGCGATGGTGAGAACGAGCGTGAGGATGATGCTGAGCGCTACTCCCATGACGGCACCTCCCCGCACGTTAAGGTTGCAAGCGGGCTTGCAACGCGGCGGGCCTCGTGCGGGCACCTACTGTGACAGTCTCCGGTGTCGTTCTTGGCGTTCATGTTCTCCTCGCTCATGGCATGCCGGCATGGCTGCCGGCTCTGACCGGAATGCCCCGGCCTGGCCGCCGGCTCTCTCGCCGGCTGGGCGCGCATCGCGCGTAGGGATGAGTATACCCAGCGCAGGACCTGCGGCGTCTTGGGCGGGCTCACTCGTAACACGGCGATTGAAAATAGTTATGTAAGTTCATATCTCCCATGGTTTGCGGAACGTCTATGACAATAAGCACCACTTGCGGGCGAGATTTCACCGTTTACAGATGACATATTGCTATAGATAATCTATTGTTCTGACATATTAGCTACGCAAACTGAGCGGATGTAGCCGCTCTCCCATAGGAAGGATATGCCATGGCACGCTGGACCCTCGACGAGCTCTCTCGCCTCATCGACCACACGAACATTCACGCCGACGCCACGGAGGAGGACCTCGCCAAGCTCTGCGACGAGGCCAAGGAGTATCACTTCAAGATGGTCGCCATCAACCAGGTGCCCGTGAAGTTCTGCTCCGAGCGCCTTGCCGGCACCGACATCGACACCGGCGCCGCCATCAGCTTCCCGCTGGGCCAGACGTCCATCGCCTCCAAGGTCTTCGAGACCAAGGACGCGCTCGCCAACGGCGCCAACGAGATCGACTACGTCGTGAACCTCACGCAGGTCAAGGCCGGCAACTGGG
>OLRG01002669.1_pt1 | contig 12351 bp, 10 predicted proteins | sample 1672331 | NCBI WGS metagenome assembly OLRG01 (sample SAMEA3136672, study PRJEB25190) | human gut metagenome
AAATGGGGTATCGAAGACACATAAAATAATATGTCAAGTTTTTGTTTGCAAAACAACCCTTAAAATGTGCAAATACTTCATAAAAATTGTAAAAGTATTGTCATTTTGTTGTCAGTGACAACTACTATCACCCTTTTCACTATTAACACTTTCTTTCCAAGCACTATCATTTCCAACTAACCTAACAAAACAATTCATTACACTTCGCTTTATACTTCTTAAATTATCATAGTTCTGATAATTTTCTTCTATAATAAGTTTTTTAATTGAATCTGTATCCACTTCACCAGTATATTCTGCATAATCCAACAATAGTTTATCGGCAAAATCCGAAACAAATTTCATTTTATCATCGTATGATAGTGGTTGAAACTCATATGTCATATCAAATCTTGAAAACAAAGGTTCTGGAATCATATCTTTAAAATTGGTGCTATTTAAATTAGCCGTAAATACAATTATATATCCATCCAAATCAACAACCTTGCCATCCAAATCGGTATATTGACCGTCTTCTAACATTTCATAAAAGAATGTAAATATAGCCTCATCGGCCTTATCCAACTCATCTATTACAATAACTTTTGACTTACTGTGCATTATTTTATTAGTTAATTCCCCACCTTGTTCACTACCCACATATCCCTTAGGTGAACCTATTAAACTCCACAAAGAGCCTTTCCCCGAATAATTGCCAAAATTTATTTTTATGGGTGATTCTTCGGGATACATTTCTCTTTGCAGTATTCTCCCAACTTCTGTTTTTCCAACTCCGGATTTGCCACATATCAATAAAGAAAATACTTTCTTTCTCTTTATTCTATGTAATAAGATAAATGCCTCCAGTTGCTCCTTAAAACTCTTTTTAAAATTCTCATGTCCATATAATTGCAAATTAACTTGTTCTATAATAGAATCAAATTCATCTTTTTTACAATTAACAACAGAAAACGTCTCCACTTCTTTATGTATCTCCTCTTTTGCTATTTCAACCACATCCGGCACATTATCACAAGCTTCATCTCTTTCAAAATAATAGCTAAATAATTCACAGGCTTCGCGCAAAAAAGTTTTCTCTACACAATATTCAATATTTTCTTCATTTTCTTCATTTAAAGAATTAATCCATCCCTCATATATGATTCGCAAATCATTTCTAACAAGAGCAGAGAGCACCATTACCGTTATATCAATAATAAAATGTTCAACACCATTTATTCCCGTATACTTTAAAGCTATAGTGTGATCCGTCAAATAAGAAATAGGATAAATTATATTCTCTCCATCCGTAAACTGCTTTGCGAATTCATTAAACTTTCCTTTTTCATAATATAATATTTTTTTCTTTTTCATATCTCTATTTTGCATTAATTTCCTGAATAACAGCAATTACATCAATAACCTCCTGATATTCCTTTAATTGCTTTTGTTTATTATTTACATTATCAACAGCACCCTTTGGGGTTTCTGACGAAGGATGTAATGTGTACTCGTCATTCTCATATATATATGATTTCTTCTGTTCATTATTTTCCGAAAAAATTTCTTGTAAACTTAACCTTTTATCATACTGACGTTTTCCCCTATAAATTCCTACTATAGTTACGCTGCCAACCTGTAAATCATATATATTATACGAGTTCTCGAAATCATTTTCAAACGTCATCGGAATCGTTAACATATATTTTTTATTACCGACAGAACAGCCCAATTCATAGACACAGTCCTTTAGCAAAGAATTTATCATGGCCGATAAATCAAATTCTATTTTCATATCATCTGAATTACTACTAATCTTTGTATCTTTAAAAGCTCCATTTAATATCATTTTAGTAACAGCATAAGATTCTTCCGCATTCAATAATTCTAGTGTTGCATTCTTTAATAAAACCAAATCACCCAAATTCATACTTGCATTTTCTTGGTACACATTTGCTTTAGAAATAATACTCGCAAGCATATTAGATTTAGTAGTCTTCACATCAAAATTTTCTAGAACCTTATTCTTTATACCATTATGCGTTTGAACATTATGAGATAAACCCAATTCAGATTTCACAGTCTCCAAGTAATTCAGATTACTATTAATACCAATATTAGCTTGTTTTTCAATGGTAGACTCCAACTCATTTTCCTTTGTTCCACCAGTAATAATTCGATTATTTAAAAGCATTGCTATCTCATATACTTTTTCAGTATTTATATAGTACAAGCTAAATATTTTCTTCTTCCCGTCTTGTTCATCGTCTTTACTTTCGGCAACATTTGCCTTTATTCCTTTTATTTTGCTATATATCAGCATATAAAGTACGGTTATCATATAAATAACAACTTTAAGCTTTGACGGTAAAAACATTACATCTATCAAAACAAGTATTAGGTATTCAACAGATGCCAATATTAACGCATAATATAATCCGCTTAATTCCTTTTGACTTTCTCTTTGTATGCACAACAGCTTCAAAACTACTGCCAACAAAACCGGTGCAGTAAGAATATACGGCAAATAAAAATTTATTATATTAAATATTTGTACGATATCCACCAATATGCACACTATAGAAACCGAAACTAATAATATTGCGATATAGTGCTTCCAATTTTCAATAATGCTTTCTTTGATTTTTTTCAAATTCTTCCTCCCATTATATAAAACCCTAAAATATATTCGGTTGTAACTTGCTGAATACTATTATTTAGGGATTAAACACTACTTGTCCCTTAAATTCTTCAAAAAAGTTCATCGGAATACTTCGTTGACATTTAAAACTTTTTTCCGCAACATATGTAAAGCTTTTTCCCAATTCTTCTCCGGGACACATTATTAACCCATCAATTGCACCATCCATAGCATTCGTTAATGCAATAAGATATCTAATAGTTCTCGTCGTAAAATTATCATTAATCTGTTCTTCAAACTGTGGAGAATATTTCCCAAGATCAATCGTCGGCGAATCTTGCACTTTAACCTCCAACATTTGATTTCTTATATCTGGATATCCACCTTCAAGACTATCTTGCTTACCACTGTACCCTAATTGATAAGCCACCATTCTTTCTAATTGTTGTCCTCGTTGTTTTGTAGATAATGAAATATCCAGCTTTTTGCCAATAAGTTTATCAGAAATGCGTTCGTCTATAATCTCAATCGGTAAAACTTTATTCGGTTCATCTTTTATACTAACATCTGCATTTACAGTTTCATCACCACTAGCCAGAATTTCTTGTGGCAAATTTGAATCAGCTATTACCATACCTCCATCGCGAATAATATATTCACGTTTTTTATTGGAAATAATAAGTTGTTGTTTAACTGTAGGTTTACCGAATTTTCCAAATCTATTTTCAATATAGTCTGGAGTCATTACAACTATAGATTCAATACAATTATCCGCATTTATCTTACCAAGAACAAATCTTACATCACTTGCCAACAAAGTTTCCCCATTTTTCAAATCAACCTGCACTGAAGCACTGTTCGGGTTTCTATTCCATACTTGCAAGTTGTACGAATTACCCGTTGTGACAATATATGTATCTATATATTCTCTTAAGAAAGCTGGTACTCCTTTTTGTTTCGGCGGCACGATTTCATACTCATCCGCCGCTTCCGGCATATAGTTTGATAATAGATGATTGGTTACAATCTTTCTAAAATTTGATCCATCTGTTCTTGATTTTCCTGTCATTGGTATAGTCTGACCAATCAATGGTCTCAATGCTTCTACTAACTCTTCTGGTGTAGATATAACACTTTTACATTTGGGCGGTTTCTTCCCCTCTTCAATATAATTCATTAGCAATTCTCTCTTCCTTTCCTATAAACTTTCTATTTTTAATATTTCTTCCTCTGATAAATCAAATGCATCATAAACAATCTTATCTATTGCATTTTCTAATTTACCTGATGCCCCAGCCAGCAACTCATCTACATAGCCAGCTATGACTATTGCATCCTCTTTTTTTATTCTCGGAATAGGCCATCTATTCAAATTCGATGTAGTATACCTATATTTCTTGGAATATAAACAACCACTTATCATTTTTTGATAATATTCCATAGCCTTCGAATTTAAAACTCCTAACGCAAAACAATAATATTGATGTGTGTTTAAATCTAAATATTCCGATGTAAAAATTGAAACTTTCCTCGTTAGGAAGAATGTATTCCCTTGACACAATTTACCTGACTCATCTAATGCGAATGAATTATTGGATACAATATCCCTCGTGACAATTTTTGTTTGTTGAAATTTTGACAACTTCTGAGGAACCCAGCACTCATACCACATCCTACTCTTAGATTCTGCCAAATAAGAACGTTTTTTTAATACATCTGAACATTCTTCAAGATATTCTGCTGTTTTAGGTATTTCTTCCAACGGAATAGCAACCATATTACCATCAATCTCTCTATGCGGATATAGAATATATCTATCTTTTGAGTTATTCCCCCACGAAATATTCCATTTATTCACATTAAAACTCTGTATCAATGGATAGACCGTGATGTCCTCAAATGCATGCTCATCAATAAAGTTTTTGGTCATTGGTTTCACAAATACCGTATCTGCGGTTGTCTTTATCCCTACGCATACATCAAATATATCAGCAAGAGAACATAACTTTTGTTCATCCATTTTTGTTTTAATAGTGTTCTCGTCACTTGTAGAAAAGTTCCATGTTTTTCCATTATCAGGTATCTTAACCTTTGAACGAGACACTTCAAAAACTTGTTTATCTTCATTTCCATAGTGAACGAATCTTTTACCACAAGTCAACTCATTTTCGACATACTCAAACAACTCATTAGCATTCAGACACTCATACTGACCATTTTGCTCAGCAGTTTTTATTCCAATGTAATCCACCTCACAGTTATCACACTTACCATTTTCACACATAATAATTGCCGGCAAAACAGCAGCACCAAAAAATTTCGTATCATACAGATCTACCAATTTTCTGACGTGTCCTGTTTGTGATAAGTATTCACGTATACCCACACCATAATTAGCCGTCAAATACTTGTTACTTGTAATCAAGCACATCCTTCCATTTTCATTCAATAACTTATCACCTTTTTCCAGAAAACAAGTAAAAATATCAAATCTTCCCGTAGCACTAACAAAATTATTTTTTATAAAATCCCTATATTCAATAGATAAATTTTGTAATCGGATATAAGGTGGATTACCAATAATATAATCTGCTTTATCACTCACGCATAAAAAGTCCTGGCAATATACAGGTAATTCTCTTATCAAATCTAATACATCATCCATTTCATGAACCAAATTTCTTTTTACTAATGAAGAAACCATCACTATCTTGGTAACAAATACATTTGATGGTTTTGTATCATATGCTCGTATCAATTTATTTTCCAACAATTTGTCTTTATATACACTTGTAACTTCATTTACGTACAAACCATCTATAAATCTTTCTATGATCTGTTTTATAAAAGTCCCCGTTCCACACGCTAGATCAACAATGTTTTTTACATAAGATACCGTCTCATCATATCCTATGATATCTAACATATACTTAATTATTTCATCAGGTGTCCTTTCACTTCCTGATTTCTTCCGAGATTCTAAATCTATTCCATCTGTCAATAATCCAAACAGAATTTCGTCTAACTCTTCCTCTGTTTTGTCAGCAAATGAAATTTCATTATTATTCATATCAGAGAAACCCACACATATTTTTTCAATCTGTTTCTCATTAAATTCTATTCTACTCCTATTCAATATTTCAATCAGCACAGCTGTAGCCGTATATATTGCCGATATGGAATAATTTAGCATTTTATCTTGTGCAGATAGCTCATTTTCTACTTTTCCAAACATCTTGTCGATAAACTTTGTCTCATCATCTTGAACATTCAAATAATAGATATGTCCATAATTTCTTTTATAAAATCCGAAATTCTTATTTATAATATAGTATGAATTTTCTAATACACTCATAGCATCCATAATACAAACCTCCATCTAGTCTTCTGTCAGTTCCATAATATCTTGTAAATCGCACTCAAGAGCATTACATATTTTCAATAAAATATCTGTATTCACATTTTCATTTTTTCCCAATTTAGCAATAGATGTTGTACTAATATCAGCCTTTTCTGCCAGATCTTTTTTAAGCATCTCTCTATCAATTAATAATTTCCATAATCTCTTATAACTTATCTTCATGTATGCACCCTCACATCCGAACATATTTTCTCAATTGTAACATTCAACTACCGCTTTTGCAATGATATTTTCGTGTTCGCTAAATCCATAACATCACCTCCCTCTTCCAACATCCTTAACTTTCTCCCCAATCCATTCCCAAAACTTCTCCAGCAGATTCATCTCGCCAATCACAAACTGCTTCATAAACTCATACGCCTTTTCCAGCTTATCCTTCAGGCTTCGGTTCTCCTCCCGGAGCATCTGATTCTGATATCTCAGTTCCGAAAGATGGTTGAGTATTGGGCACGTTTACGAGACAAGCTAGAGGATGGAGAAATATCAGAAACGGAATATTATCTTAAAGAGGTAAAGTACCCAATGAACCCAACAGACCCAAATAAAGAGTATACTGTTTCGTTGAATCTTGATGATGACGACCAGCTACTTGTTCAAAATATGGATGAATATGACGATGCAGAAGAAACTGCTGAATTGTTAAAAAACTTGTTTCCGGATTTCTCTTATGTGAAGAGGAAAAGGAAACCGAAAAAGGATTAAACATTATATTTCAAATGAAAGGAACGAAGATTATGTCTGTATTTCAACTTTTTTGGAACTTAATATTAGGAATATCTGGAGGTATAATATCTGGTATTATTGTTTCACGAATTTTTTTGATTCAAGGAGATTTCCAAAATCAAATAAACTCTTTTGATCTATTGTTACGAAAATTGGGATATACCAGTGGTATGCTTTTTGGAATACGTACTGTTCAAGAATTCTCATATGATTCTGACATTAAAATGCATAACGAAATGAAAAAAGAAGGTATATCAACTGAAGAAGAATATTATAAAGCACATATAGATGTAAATTGGATATCTAAAGATAGATTGGTCAGCGATCTTTTGAAAGAATGCCAAAAAATGAATACATCATTAAAAGATGAACTTATGGACTTACATATTAACGAATCTGGTTTACAAAAGCCACTAATTTCCGGCAAGTTTCCCATAAATTTTCGTTTCCGATACAGTATAGGGAAACCAGTCACTCACCCTCCCCACCTGTTGAAAGTTCCTATGTACAAATAAGTCCCAGCCAGTACACAGCATTCGGGCAATGGTGATTGCTCTAGCGAGCCATTTCAGGCGCGGTTTTAGCGTAGGCGAAATCCACTGCTTACGGAGACTTAATCGTGAAGGCTCTCCTGAACGATTTAGTCGCAGTTAGCAGTTAGTTCGCTGGAGCGTTGCGCCGGCGAGTGAGCAATCACCATTGTCCGAATGCGTCCGCCTTGAACAACTTTCAACACATTAAATAGCAATTTGGGGTTAAAAAAAACAGATGCTGTCGGGATGCCATGCTGTCTCATATTTCAAGTCGTTCCCGGCAATATCTGTTTTTTACGATTTTTATGGACACCTTAAAAGGTGCCAGTTTACAACTGCTTAATCAGGCAACTGCAAACTTCTGTAATGTACGGTTAAATTCCTTGCTCTCGCCATGGCACTGTACAGTAAGAACCCTTGTAAGATCCATGCTCAGAACTCCCAGAATGGATTTTGCATCAATGATGATTCTGTTATAGAAAACATCTATGTCAAAATCACATTTACCTGCTGCCCTTACGAATTCCTGAACATCTTCCTTCGCATTCAGCTTAATCTGCTTCTGACACATCGTTATCACCCTTTCTGTTTTACAGGAATTATAGTTTCCTTTTCTATCAAAATCAAAGACTCTTGAAAACGTTTTCCTTTGATCGAGGCAAATTATGCACCAAGTCTCCATATTTGTCAAGTTTTTTTCTCGCACACTTTTTTATAACATTTCAGAAATAATTATACCGATTGCACAAATATGCAATCGGTATTTTGGTAGTTATGCACTATTTTATTGTTATGAATGTTCTGGAACAACCTGTATAAGCGAAATTATTTCTCTCATATCTTATGAATTTCAAAATCATTTTGTAAATTATTCTCATCTGGAATTACCATCGGATACTTTCCGTCAAAGCATGCCTTACAAATAGGAAGTCCACCTGCCATGCCCTCCAGATAATCAATCTCCATATAACCAAGGGAATCTGCCCCAATCATCTTACAGATCTCTTCTGTGGAGTGCTGTGCTGCGATCAGCTGGTCATTGCTTGGCACATCAGTTCCGAAATAGCATGGATGTAAAAATGGCGGGGAACTGATCCTTACGTGTACTTCAAGAGCGCCTGCTTCTTTCAGCATGCGGATCAGGTTTGCTATGGTGGTTCCACGGACAATAGAATCGTCCACAAGCACAATGCGTTTTCCTTTTACAACAGCATCCAATACGCTCAGCTTCAGATGAACGCTGGATTCTCTCTCTTTCTGAGTAGGTTTGATAAAAGTTCTGCCGATATAAGAGTTCTTATAAAATGCAAATCCGAATGGAATACCAGATTCTTCAGAAAATCCTTTGGCAGCAGGAAGACCGGATTCCGGAACACCGGTGACAAGATCTGCCTCCACAGGATAAGATTTTGCAAGGGATTTACCGCCACGGATACGTGCATCATAAACCTTTACACCGTCCATGGTACTGTCCAGTCTTGCAAAATAGATATATTCAAAAACACAGTGGGCACGTTTTTTCACAGTATCTGCAAGCGTCATGTCTGACTTCACGCCCTTGCGGCTGATCGTAATCATCTCACCAGGTTCGATATCACGGATAAACTCGGCACCTACAGAAGTAAGTGCACAGCTCTCGGAAGCCAGCACGTAAGCATTGTCCCTTTTTCCAAGGCAGAGAGGCTTTAAGCCATAGGGATCACGGACTCCGATCAGCTTACGGGGACTCATGATCACAAGACCGTATGCGCCTTGCAGCTTCCTGGCTGTATTCAGAACTGCCTCCTCTACACAGCTGGTATGTACCCGCTCTCTGGCTACATGAAATGCGATCACTTCTGAATCAGTGGTAGTATGAAAAACTGCTCCGCTCTGGATCAGTTCCCATTTCAGTGTCCCGGTGTTAACAAGGTTTCCATTGTGTGCCAGTGCCAGACTTCCTTTTACATAAGATAAAACCAAAGGCTGTGCGTTCTCCGCAACGGATGCTCCTGTTGTGGAATAGCGTACATGTCCGATTCCGATATCACCGCTCATCTTATGGAGTGTATCCTCGCGAAGCACCTCGCTTACCAGTCCAAGATCTTTGTGAAACTTTACATTTCCAATAGGTCCCTTGGTGTCCGATACTGCCAGGCCACAGGCTTCCTGACCACGGTGCTGCAAAGAAGTCAGACCATAGTAAATAGAAGACGTCACATCATTCCCATCCAGGTCATAGATTCCGAAGACACCACACTCTTCTTTAATCTCTGCCATTTGTTTTCCTCCTCGGTACTGAGTTTTATTTTAATGATCAAATCCAATCTCCAAAATGCATCTCATTTCGTCGATTTGGCGTATCGCCAAATAAATTTACAGCCAAGGACGTATCGTTATGCAGGCTCTGGCCGTAAATTTGCCTGGCTCTGAACAAAAATTATAATGGAAGAAACCTATTTGTCAAGTATGCCTATCCTAATTTGAGCAAGAACTTTTTTCAGTCAACCGCAAAATCTTTTTGGAATTTTTTTCAAAAAACCTATTGACATCTGTTTTTTTTTGAGTATACTACAGAACATAAAGCAAAGGCGCTTTGGAATACAGAAATGTATCCAAGGCGCCTTTTTCTTTTATCAAAAATAAGGATGAAGAAAGACATGAAAAGTGAAAGGAGCGTATCCGTTATGACACAGAATATTCCCGAAATCTATGGAAGTCTTGTTTTCAACGACAGGATTATGCGCAGTAAATTACCTAAGGACATGTACAAAGCACTGAAAAAGACCATCGAAAATGGTACTCACCTGGAGCTTGATGTTGCAAACTCCGTTGCAGTAGCCATGAAAGAATGGGCAATCGAAAATGGTGCTACTCATTATACACACTGGTTCCAGCCTATGACAAATGTAACAGCTGAGAAACACGACAGCTTCATTTCCCCAACAGGCGATGGACAGGTGATCATGGATTTCTCCGGAAAAGAACTTGTAAAAGGTGAACCGGATGCTTCCAGTTTCCCATCCGGCGGTCTTCGTGCTACTTTTGAAGCAAGAGGATACACAGCATGGGATCCAACATCACCGGCCTTCATTAAAGACGGAACCCTTTACATTCCTACAGCATTCTGTTCCTACAGCGGTGAGGCACTTGACAAAAAGACTCCTCTCCTTCGCTCTATGGATACCTTAAATAAAGCAGCCGTAAACATGCTTCACGTTCTTGGAAACAAGGGAATTAAACATGTTTCCACAACAGTAGGACCTGAGCAGGAATACTTCCTGGTTCCAAAGGAGCTTTATAAAGAAAGAAAAGATCTTGTATTCTGTGGACGTACCTTACTTGGTGCTCCAGCTCCTAAGGGACAGGAAATGGAAGATCACTACTTTGGAACTCTGAAGCCAAAGGTTGCAGCTTACATGCATGATCTTGATGTAGAACTCTGGAAGCTTGGCATTCCTGCAAAAACAAAACATAACGAGGTTGCTCCTGCACAGCATGAGCTGGCTCCTGTATTTGATACCACAAATGTAGCCGTTGACCACAACCAGCTGACAATGGAAATCATGAAAAAGGTTGCTGACAAACATGATCTGGTTTGCCTGCTTCACGAAAAACCATTTGAGGGAATCAATGGAAGTGGTAAGCACAACAACTGGTCCATGATCACAGATGATGGCGTAAATCTTCTGGATCCTGGAAAAACACCATCCGAAAACATTCAGTTCCTGGTATTCTTAATGGCAGTTATTAAAGCAGTTGATGAATATGCTGATCTTCTTCGTATCTCCGTTGCAAGTGCTGGAAACGATCACAGACTTGGTGCCAATGAGGCTCCGCCAGCAGTTGTATCTATTTTCCTTGGTGATGAGCTTACCGAAGTTCTGAAATCTATCGAAAATGATACTTACTTTACTTCTCACGGCGCTGTACAGATGGATATCGGAGCAACTGTTCTGCCGCACTTTGTAAAAGACAATACTGACAGAAACCGTACTTCACCATTTGCATTTACCGGAAACAAATTCGAGTTCCGTATGCTTGGTTCTGCAGCTTCTGTTGCAAACCCGAATATTGTATTGAATACAGCTGTTGCAGAAGCTCTTGACCAGTTTGCAAAAGAGCTTGACGGTGTAGCTCCGGAAGATATGGAACATGCAGTTCATGAACTGATTAAGAGAGCCATTAAGAAACACAAACGTGTAATCTTCAACGGTAACGGTTATACAGATGAGTGGATTGAAGAGGCTGAAAAACGTGGTCTTTACAACCTGAAGTCTACCCCGGATGCTCTCCCAATGTGGATTGCCCAGAAGAATATCGACCTGTTCACAAAGCACAGCATTTTCACCAGCGAAGAGCTGCACTCCCGTTATGAAATCTGGCTTGAGAACTACTCCAAGACCATCAACATCGAATCTAACACAATGGTTGAAATGGTTCAGAAAGACCTTCTTCCATCTGTTATGTCTTATATTGAAGAAATTGCAAGCACAGCAAGCCTGAAAGCTTCTGTTGTTCCTGGAATCACCTGTGAGAGTGAAACTGCTCTTATCACCAAGCTTTCTGGACTTCAGGATGCTATGACAAAAGGTCTTGAGAAGCTGAAAGCTGATACAGCAAAAGCAAGAGCAACTGATGATGTTCTGGAAAATGCAAAACTGTATCAGGCTGAAGTACTTGAGGACATGGAGGAACTGAGAAAATCTGCTGATGAAGCTGAAACTCTCATTCCGGATGATCTGCTTCCATATCCTACATATGGAAAACTTCTCTTCTATATCTGATCAGATTTACAGAGGAGAATTCTAAATGAAAGAAACTGTTCCTGTTTTTGGAATTTGTTTCTCACACAGGTAAATACAGGGGATATCTATTATGAAACTCTACTTCATAATTCATTATCGATTTCCTCATCCATTAATCACACGATACGGATATCCCCTGTTTTACATATTAATTTTACAACTGAATATTTCGTTACTGTTCACTGGTAACATTCCGCAAGGTGTTTTTTGTAAACAAAGTTCACAGAAAACCCGAGAATTAAGTTTGCGCAGCAAACGCTACTTCTT
>OLRG01002670.1_pt1 | contig 12349 bp, 17 predicted proteins | sample 1672331 | NCBI WGS metagenome assembly OLRG01 (sample SAMEA3136672, study PRJEB25190) | human gut metagenome
TATTGATTAATCTTATATCAGTTTTTTGTGTTTACACAAAACTTGAAACAGTCTCCAATTCTTTGCCGAATTTCTTTTTCTTCTTTCTTCTTTTTATCATATTTCTTATAAAATTCAATTGGAATTGTGCTTGGAATCGCATGATACTTTTTACAATATTGTTTTATAGACCATCTATCTTTTTTCTTTGATGCCTCACATTCTTTTTTAATTTTATGTTTGATAATGTTGTCATAGTCAAACCAAGTATCATCTTCTGCATATTCGTGCAAAACAGTTTGTAATTCATTTTCCAAATTGATTTTTACCCCATAAACATCACAACAGCCATCAACGGACACTTCTGTTTTTTGAACAATCTTATTGCCACATAATGGGCATGCTCGTTCATTTGGATTTTTTGTTGTATATTCACACTTTTTACATTTATAAATCACTTTTTACCTCATTATCTATATATTCCTATATGTTTATTATACACTAATTATATTAGAGAACGCAACTTATTCGACCAATCACTTTAGCAAATCTTTGTACATCTCTGCTTTTTCTTTCATTCTTCTGATTTTTGCTTCCTTGTGTCTCTTGACCATAACCTCAATCACTGCACCTGCTTTACCTACGATAAAAGATACCATTGTCATGTATCCTAATAGTGTTACAATCTCATGCCCTGGCATTGTTAATAATGTATGTAATAATTCCATATTCGATTCTCCTTATTTGTTGAAAAAGATATCGGCACAATCTCTCATTCCCTGCAAATAGATTTCTCTGCAAAGGGTTCGATGATTTGTCGATACCTCGCCTATATATTCTTCTAATTGTTCTGTTTGTTCCTTATTTAAGCAAGATTTTAATTCCTGCAAATGTTCTTCTTCTGTTTTTGCTGATTCTGCATAATCCTCGTCTAATAGTTTTGTGCGCTCCTGCACTTCCTTTATTAGTTCCTCTGTTAGATAATTGTGCATCATCTCATTGTAGATTTCTCTTTTCATCTGTTCCATATTTCCGTACCTCTTTCTTTTTTATCCTACTTTATCACACTTAATCCTACTTAGCAATATAACACACTACCATGTGATAAGATACGGTTAAGCGAGGTGGACAATGAAACCATTAAAGAAGAAAGTAAGTATCACGTTAGACAGTGATCTGGTTGAGATGATCAAAACGATGGCAGAGGAAGATGATAGATCGTTCAGTCAGTATATCAATATGATACTGAAAGACCATGTAAACCGTGAAAACGAAGGGACTACGAAAGAGTAGTCCTTATTTTTTTGCCGTGGGGATTTTTGGTGTTTCCTCTAGCCCATATTTGAAAAGAGGGGTAATCGCCTGTAATATCGTCACATTGCACAAGTTTTTCTTGTATTTTTGTGCATATTTACCTACTTATTCTTCGTTAGAGTCCTAATCTAGCGTTGTTTTTGGAAATAATTGGTGCAAATATCGACATAAAATTTTGCTTTTATCACTCATTTTAAATTGATTTGAAATACTGATATTTTATCAAATGGATTTTGGAAGATATTTCCAGTGATACTGGCACAATCTATACGTCTGTCTGTGCAACCATCAAAAAACCTAGTAATCATAAGGATTTTTTGCCCTTAGAACGGTAATTTTTTTGGATGTATCACTCCCAACTATTTCCAAATTGTATTCACCCAACATCTGCGTACCCAAATCGAGTACCCAGACGGTACTTTAGCCCCGCTTAAAATTAAGCCCGTTCCTTATCTTTCTCTACATTACCACTAGCACCATTCTCTTCGTCTAACCTCTTCAATTCTGCAACACTGTCCGTGATCAGATCACTCTTTTCCATGACACTCTTTCTACTAATCGCACCGAGTTCTCTCATGGCTTTTAAGTTAGACACCATTTCCGTTGTAGCAACTGGCATATTTACGTTATATACGACCTCAACATCATTTGATACTTCAGTACCCTGCATTTTCAAGATCATTTGGAATCTTCTGAACCTTTCTTGGAACCCTTTGTTCAACCATTTCTTCGTCTCATCTGCATTGATATTTGCCATGTGAAAAAGAATCTTCATGGATACTTCACTGATATTTGCAATATTCGTTGAACTACCTAACACACTCGGAATGCAAGCGATATCATTCAACATCTGCTTGATATTGTCAAGATATAACTTAATCGTATTGTAATCCATTGTTGTACTAACTACCTTGTAGTCCCCATTATCAAGATTCATCACATATCCTGTTGCATCAGCAGGAATCGTTGATTCAATTCTTTGACCTACAGCCACAGGCATTGGATTTAAACTGTTAATATAGATTGCGTCGCCCATCTTACTTAAGATATCCTCTAACTCATCCATGATCGGCTTAATGTCTGTTAGCATACTTACGCCAAAGTTATAATCCATGTCACTAAAATTGTGATAATGAATAGGCAGACCACACACATTAATCTTACTATCTTCCATATGTAAGTAACCACCATCATTGTTCCAATTCTCTACATAAGTAGGGTAGTATACGTTGTAGAATGTAATATTAGTAAACACATCTGTCCATGTCTCGACAAATGCAATGTAATTCCCACGATCATCATAGACAGGATAACAGTCACCACTATCAAGCACCTTACTTTTAATGATGCCATCCTCTACATAGACAACTTCGTACGCATCACCAAACTTGTTAACTCTGTCCAGAATCTGGTAATCTACTGTCTCGTACTGCCCTAATTTATATATTTCATTAAAATTCTTGATTGTATTTTCATTGCCACTGAATGATACCTTCTTGCCAAGTAAGTACGTCGCATGGAATCTCAGTACCGTTTTAGCATAGTTTAAAATCGTCTTTCTGGTAATGAGTTCTTTTCCTTTATAAGCACAGTTCTCTCTTCCAAGTACCTTATGTCTGCCTGCAAGATAGTCACGATTCGCAATACATTTCGTAATTCTGTTCACATGATAAGGTTGATTGACTTCCTCTACAAACCATTTGGCAGGATTCTCATACTTATTTTTATATTCTTCGATTGCCACGTTGTCTCTCCTTTCTGTTCTGTTTCTTCTATATAATATCGTCTAAAATGGATACCATAATCCATTCTTCATTCCCTGTATACACAAACACAAGCCCATAACCAAGTCATCATGACTGCCACTGATTGCCCCCATACTTCCGTTATCGTTTGCAACGAACACCTTCATCTCTTCGAGCATATCCTTGCTTTCAATTTGGATCAGTCCCTTGTCGAACCATTCACGGCAGTCGTTTACAATAATAGATTTCGTCTTATTGTTGGTGTCGAATCCGACTCTCCAGATCGTCCTCTGGAATTCATCATATGTCTTATACTTCGTCATGTTCATATAATGTTGCTCGTATCTTAGACGTTCGATAACACTGTGTCCACCGCTGGCTTTCTCAACTGTAAGCAACGCCTTATTATAGTATCTGCCTAAAGCATTTAACACATCTGCGTACTGATATGGTTTGATCTTATTGTTTCTAAATTCAGCCACCTGTTGCCCTTCACGATTTAACACGATAGCAGTAGAGTAGTCCTGTCCCAATCCTTCTGAGCAATCGACACCTATATAATATTTCTCGCCCATTCGTGGCAACTGCCAGATATGAAACGTCTTACCAAGATACGGCATTAATATAGTAGGTAACCCTGTGACCTGTTTCTTTGCTAATGGCTTGATCTTGTTCTCTACGATCGTAGTCAATGATGCCGTGATCCTCTTACTGTCAAATAACTGTTGCCCTGTAGTTAGGAAACATTCAGTGTCCGTTGATGGATATTCAACTTGGAATGTATCAAGTCCATCAGTAGATACTTTCTTTCTTCGCCAAGCAATCTGCGCCAAAGAAGCACCCATCTTTAATAGTTCCTGTTCATCTTCATCCAATTCCATGTTTTTAATCTTCTGCGACGTTCTTGCCTCATATTCAGCCACGGCTTGTTCATATTGATTTGCAAATAAAGATTTACCATTTATCCAATTAAAAAAGAACGGTTTATAACTGTTATCTCCGTTCTTTGCTTGAATGTATAATTCTGAAAATTTGTTAAATCCATTTGCAGTAGATTCTATAATGATACGCCCAGATTCACTGACCGCCTGCGATAATGCGTGTAATTGTTTATCTGCATTTTTCCAAAAAGCAAACTCTGACAGATGCACGATACCATTCAATGTATCGCCACGACCAATCTCTTTATTACCTGCGGTCAAGCAAGTGATCTTGCTACCATTATCAAAGCATAACGCCTGTCTGTTATTTACGATCAACTTCGGCTTGATAATATCTGGCAATGAGTGATACTGTTGCTTTAATTTGTCAAAGATAGTATTGCAACTTGATTGATTGTGACTTACCAGAAAACAAGTCGTATTCTCATGCACAACACATTCTCTAATTGACAATGCAATGGTTATGGATGAGATACCTAACTGACGGCTCTTTAAGATAATGTTGTTTGACTGCATATTTTGTACCAATTCTTTCTGTTCGTCTGTCAAGATAAATGGCACAAGTTTTCCTTCTTTGTCAGCAATCTTGATAAATGATTCGATCCAAGCCACTTTGTTTTCATCTTGCCATAACCACGCAAGTTTTTGTGCGTTTGTCTTACTAATCATCATGCACCGCCTTTAAGAGCAGGAATATTAATACCAGATAACAATACATCTAACTCGTCCTCGCTATCCTCGAAGAAGTCACTATTGTGGAAGTTTTCTACATACTTAGCCGCATTGACATCTCCATTCAGCGCCTTGTTCATCATTTTCTGATATATCTGCATCGTATTTAGCGTTCTCATGTTCTTCATATATATTTTAATTGCCTTTTGAGCATCATCTCTGATCAGCCAGTTATTTTCGCAAAATTCTTCTGTTTTATTTGTTCCGTCCTTGCTCTTAAACTGCATATCACATTGGCACAGTTCGTCCCATTTGCATCTTTTTTTCTGGTCTGACAGATACCATTGCACATACTTAGCAATGTGATATGGACAGATTTCCTGCATTTTCTGTAGCAATGTTTTATCTTTACTTTTTGCCATTTGTTTCTCCTTTCCTGTTTGATTTTAAAAGTCCAATAATATCCGATTGCGCAACTTGTTGTGCGATCGAAGGTTAACATTCATGTGAGCGTCAGCGAATCGAATGTTGACCATCTAGGGGTTTGGGGGGGGGTTGTCCCCAACATGATGAGGAAACCTTTACACTCAACAACTTATCTGGCACCATCCGACACACATTTTGTTGTAGGTCAAACGCCCACACCTACGGGTGGTCATTTCGACCAACACAAAATATATGTCAGTATGGGTGCCTATTACCATAATAAACACGCAAAAAACGCTTCGCTTATTTTCGCTCTCTGTCAATTGCGACAAGCGCAATTTCCTTATGTGGAAGATTACTTTTTCTTTTTAAAATCGTCGTTTTCTTCAGTATTTATGAGGGTTTTGTGTCATTTTGCGTACGTTTTCGTTACGACCCTATATAGAAGCATCGTAACAATTTCGTACGCAAAATGACAAAAAGTCCAGTAATATTAACAAAAAACGACGATCCTATACTCTCGCCCTAACTATCGTCCACAATCTAACGTCCTTACTACGACCATCAATTTTTCGTTTTGTTCTTTTCTCATTTATCTTATAAGGTATCCCCATCTGCAATAATCGTTCATTTATCGTTTTTGCGGTTTTAACAATTCGTCTATCTTTGCGAATAGCCAATTCCTGTACGAGTTTATCTTTCTGGGACTTATCACAAAATTCTGTTTTATCACTTGCATATCTATCCAAAGTAACCATGATATTAATGTACTCTGGTTCATAAATCTCATACTTCCATTTTGTTATGTTGCCAAATTTGTCATATTTGTGCGTCCTCTCGAACTTATCAGCAAGATATGAGCAGTATCCATAATCGCTGAGATTTATCATCTTATTGTATAATTCGATATCGCTTTCTTTCTTCTTAAGCATCAATTCATTGACCTTCAAGCAATTATCCTTTTTATCAGTATAGATAATTCCACTTTTATCTACGTTTGCGTTAAATCTTGGATATTCCTTGTAAAATTCTTCTTCACCGTTGAAATCGAGGAACTGTGCAGGCGCAATATCTTTCTTAATCTGTGTAACCATACCACCTAATTGTTGATTTGTTCTTGCACGAATGTAAACATCAATCTTCTCTGAGTATGCGCCATTGTCTTTTCTTCTACCGATACGTCTTCTGCCCATGCACTGGATCAGCGAACCAAGATCACGAATGTCAATCATTACCTCTTTTACATCTTTGTCTTTTATGTTAACTCCTGCATCTAGGCAAGCAGTAGTGATAAGTAGGTTTTCTTCAAATCTCTCATTTTCGAGCATCTGACTCAATTTCTCTTTGTCCATATACTTGGCATAATCTTTATTGCTGTCACTGCAACAAAAGATTGCATGATCTTCGAACTGCTTGTATAACTCGTATGCCTTTTTGGCAGATTCAATAAAGAAGATTGCCTTCGTACCTTTGCAAATTACCTCTTCTGCTTTACGTTTAAATGCGTCCTCTCTGTAAAAGAAGTAGAGTTGATTGATAAATGACCAATTGGTTGGTATCTTGTATTTAAGGGGCTTTATGCCTTCTCTGATGCCTAATTTTTGGGCGTTATCTGTTAAATAATCTCTCATATAGGATTCAATATTTTCGCCTGTTGCACTCATGAAAATCTTTACTGCCGTAGGACATTCCATTATCATGTCATAAGCCACGTCTGTCGTGTCATTAAAGGACGCATCTTCTGTGAAATAATGATATTCGTCTGATACAATGTAACCGTAGTCGTATGGATTAAAGAAGTCCTCTTCTCCGAAGTCATTGTATCTTGACTTGTGCATGGAAAACTTCTGATATGTCACTATATCAATCACATCATCTTTGCCGTCGGCTTCAATTTCCATGACGAACTGATCAACACATTTACGTCTATGTATAAGGAAAAGAATCTTTTGACCCTCTTCCTTTGCAATATCGTATAACGTGTTCTTAATAAAGTATGATTTACCAACGCCTGTGCCTGCCACAATAATGACAGGTACATCTGGTTCCCATTTCTGAATATCTTCAACTGTAATTAGATCGCTTACTCTTGTATTTTTACTTACTTTTCTTGTATTTGTTGCCATATTTTGTTGCTCTCCTTGTTTGATTATTTAGATAAATACTGTTTGATTGTCTTTTCCAGATTCTCAGATTGTCTAAAAATAAATACATTCTTGTCTGGACATTTCTCATTACGTTCCATTTTTTTCAAGATGAACCCTTGCATCATAAGGTATCCTGCAAGTGCTTGATTGAATATAATCTTGTTATCTGTTTTATTCTTGTTCATATGTTTGTTCTCCTTGTTTTGTATTTGTTTATTGAGTAATCGACAATTTGTCGACCACTGATATTAATTAGTAGCCCTCAGTTTGAGGGTTTCTGATCTAAATTCTGACTATTACCATTCGTAATAGACAAATTCTGAGTGCCAAGATTGTTGGCACTTAAATTTTTGCTACGAAGATTGTTCGTGCCTAAAACTTTAGTCCGCTAAACTGTCGATTACTGACCTAAGTTTTGTACGTTAACATTATTAACGGTTAGGATTTTGGTATTACTAATAGTAAGACCTAAATTTGACCCGCCAACATTATTGGCGGTTAAGATTTTGAGTGCTAACATTATTAGCACCTAAATTCTTGGTAGGAACATTATTCACACCTAAAATTTTGGTCTACGAACAATCTTCATGGTCAAATTTTAATTATGCGAATAATTCTTTTTTCAATGCTATTCTTTCCTCTCTTGCTATATTAAGCAAGTCCTCTTTTATTTCTTCCGTACCATTGAAGAGAAATATTGTTTTGATTTTGTTTTTTTTATCTGGTCGAACTTGCACAATATGATGACCTCTACGCAATAATTCGTTTGTTAGATCACCATTATGTATTACAATTCTTCCGTCGCTTGTATATTCCATTATTCCTTTACCTCGATTGAATAGTTTAGTAAATTTGTCTTAGTAAGCGCATAGCAGTATGGCTCTTGTGGGATTATCTCATCATATCTCTTCGCCCTTTTACCATAAATATCTTTGACAACGTCAATAAAATATTTATCTGGATAAAACTTATCCTGTGGCAATTCAATGTGAAGATTTGTGTCAGTATCCCATAGAAGAATATCATTGATTGCATCAATATCAATCTTTGTGATTACATGACCTTTTTTCAATGTAATCTTCTCTCTGAGACGGTATTTGTCTTGGATTGCGTAAAATTCTTCCTTTTCATGCCGTTCGATGCAATGATAAAATTCTGGTAAATCTAATACATCTACCAGATAATGCTTGATGTATTGTCTGTATCTTGAACTGTAATATCCCAAAAATGCGCTGTCGATTGCAAGCAACATCATCATTGCTTCATCTGTCAAACCTTCTTTTTGTAAACCGTACAATGACCAAAGTAGTAATACTGTTGACCCTGCATATTTCTCTGTGTAATTTTGTCTTGTGATATTTTCCATAAGATTTGGATTAATAGATTCTTCGTTTTTGTAATCAATATTTGAAAATCTTGTGATGTGATTATCGAAGCATTTGCCTTTGTGCAATGCCAGATCAACGCCAATTCCTTCTGACTGTGTGGCGTTCTTTGTTTTTCCTTTGAGGTCTTGTCCCTCATGTCCTTTTACTTTCTTCTTTAATAAAAATATTTCTTCAACACTCCATCCCATTGCTTGCTTTAAGATTGCGCAAGATAGTAATGAGTCAATGTCGTCCGTCAAAATTGCATGATATTTATTTGTTGTATCTTTGTACCATGTTGGTAAATTCTTTGTTTGATTCTTCTTCATATCTGTCACCGATTAGTGAGCAAGATGAATCAACACCTTGCCCATCTAATTGGCAAACAAATACGAAAGTGAATAAGAATTTATACATCTTACTCACCTTCCTTTCTCCATTTGTTAAATTCTGGTTGCTAATTTTCAAGTTTCTCCAACTAAAATTAAAATCATTATTGAAACTAAAATATAATTACCCTATGCCCTAAGACAGGGCACAGCAGTTATTTGTCGACCGAGTTATTTTTGACGCGGGCTTTTTTGCTTGTTTTCTTTTCCTCTCGTGGCTTCAATAAGCCATAACAGCAGTTTAACCAATCATTGTACATCTTCTCGGTTGGAATCACTTCGCATCTTTCGATGCCTTTAATCCATCTGGTCGAGCACCCGAGACACTCAGCCATATATTTTTGTGTTAAATTGTGGTAAATCCTTAAAAACTTTAATCTATCTCCGCCAAGCATCTCTTTGCTCCTTTCATTTTTTCACTTACTGTTGGAGTGACAGTTGATCCCGCCACAACAACTCCACTGTCATCAATCAGTGCAACTGCATAGTATTCAGAGCAGTATACAGTAGTTGTTCTTGTGCTTGCATCTCTCGCAGGTTCGACAAAAGGATTCTCTTTTGGAATTAAACCAATAGATTCCTTTTTAATTGTAAGAATATAACCCTCATGTTTCGCTGTGTCGTATAATCTGTCAGTTACAAGGACAGGGATTCCTCTGAAATAACCTAATAAGTTATTCTGCATAATACCTGTGCCATCTGTAGTAAATGTCTTTGTTTTATCCACAAATCCATCCATTTTAAGGAAAGATGGGACAAATGCGCTATGAATATAAATTCCTGCAAAATCTTCTGCGTTAGCATCATCTCCATAAAGACCTAAGATAGCGTTCATCTCATCGAACGTGATCTGATGTTTTGTAGCAAGTTGACTTTTTAAAGGTGTTGTCAGCGCAACATTAATGCAATCTGTATCCAGTTTTCTTGCAAGTGAGATTGCCTGCTGTTTTGCGGCTTCATCTAATGCGTTACCGAATTCAACTGCGTCGTCGTAGTCGTTTACGGATACCGCAGGTGCGGCTACCATCTTGATAGTTGCCTGTGTGCTTGTCTGCTTTAATGCAGTTTTATCCATTGCAGTACCAACTGTGATATCCTTTGCGTCTCCGATGTACGCCCATTTTGGCATAGATACAGTTTCCCCAGGTTTACCAACAAGGGATTTTACAACCTTAGCGCACTGGGAGATAACTACCTTTCCCTCAATTTTTTCTCTGACTAACTCTGCGTAAACGTCTGGAATGATCATGTTTTTATTAACTGCATTTGTAGAATTGTTATTAATATTTGCCATTATGTTTTCCTCCTATATTATTTGTTAATTTGTGTTTTGATTTCTGAGACATCTTCTCTAATGTCATCTAAGTCATCCTTATATGAGGTAAGGACTTGAACGAATTCTGCATTTGTGGCAGATAATTTTTCGTTCTGTTCCTGTGCTTTTGAGATGACCGAATATAATTTTTCTTCTCTGTTTTCGTTTTGTGTCTGCGATTTTTCCCACAATTTCCAGATAAAAAAAGCCATGGCAATTACCATGACGATAGGAAATCCTAATTGACTAATCGCAGTTTGTAGTGCATTGTAATCCACTCCCTTTTCCTTTCCGAAAACCGTGTGAGCCGAGCGCAAAATTACGCACTGCTTAACGAGCGCAAAAGTTCCGTGGTTTCCACACAAGTGGGGAATTATCTTGCTAACGCTTTATAAAGGTCAGGATTGTCTTGAAACAACTGTGCTTTTTCTCCGTAGGACATCTTTTTGAAGTCGGACTTTGTAACTGCTTGCTGTTTACCGTGATTGGTGGGTTTGTTCCCATTGTTTAACAGATAACCATTGATCGCCACACTCACGGCTTCTAATCCTGCGTCAACATCTTCACCAAGATTCAGATACTGTCCTAACTCTGTTGGTAAGCCAAGTTCAGTAAGTTTAGTAGATAATTCTGCTTGGCGTTCCTTTGCCAGTAATTTCTGTTCTCTCACCTCAAGTTCTTTCATACGATTTTCAAATTGAATTTCGCTATCTGATTTTTGAGTAGGTTTGTATTGTTTTAATTCTTCCTTTACAGTTCTGAGTTCGTTTGAATATTTTGTTCTAATCCTATCGCCCTCAGATTGAAGAATCTGCTGTACGCCTACTAACTGTTCATCAGATAAGTTTAAATTTTCTAGTTGCATTTCTTCACTTCCTTTCCAGTTGCAATCTATATAGCCCTGCAATTGCAGTTCCATCTTTTGCCCCTGTAATGATGTTGTTAATTTGTTGTATCAAAAAAAGACCTATCAATTGCGATAGATCTCTTTCTTCCTTATTATATAATTGTTTCTAAGGTCGTGATATGCGACCTTAGGATTTCTAATATGGCATTTTGCCACCTTAAGATTCAAGGGTTACCGATTTGGTAACCCCTGCTACGTCTATATATACATTTGAATTAAATAACGAACATTTTTATGTTGGGGATATGCGCCCCCTTATACGCACATTTCAAATTTCATTTTGTGCCGTAAATACGGGACTTGTAAATAATTTCCAATTTTTCAAAGTCGCTAAAACACTAGGTTTTTAGCCAAATTTTGATTTGTCCACGTTGGCAATTTGATAGCGTTACATGTCTAATATATGCTTCTCCATATACACACATTTCGTGTTCTGGATATTCAGTACATTTGAAAAATTGTCATTTTTTTGAACTGAATATCCAGAACATTTTTGACCAATATCAAATGCTAACATTCTGTATTTTGCCTCTCCTTATACACACATTTCACCAACCGTTTTTTTCGGCTGTTTGTCATTTTTAAAAAAATATTTAACCGAAAAAAACGGTTGTTTTTTGACCAATATCAAAAGTTCAATTTTCTCGATTCTCAAAATATATGTGCCCCCCTTATAGACACATTTCGTGTTCCGTATATACGGAACATTTTAAAATTGGCAAAAATTTTGTTCCGCATATACGGTACATTTTTGACCAATATCAAATGCTAACATTTTGTATTTTGGCGTCTTTTAAGAGATACCCCATTCTCCATATAGTGACTTTTTTTGTACCGCAAATACGGTACATTGTAATTTTTAAGTAATAAATGTACCACAAATACGGTACAATTATTTTTGTCTGATAGCGTTACATCGTTCTTCCTATACCGACACTTAGCACATCGTCTGTAATTGGCTATTTTACTGAGTTTTTTGATAGTTTCTGAGAGGTAACTGAGAAGTTTTTTGACGTTTTTTTACCAAAATTCATGTTCTCCCTATTGTTGTACTTAACAAATCTTTAAAAACCCTTGTAAAATAAGGACTTTGTTATTTTATTTTTGCAGCAAGGGAGAAGTTTTTTGACTCTTTTTTACTATTCTA
>OLRG01002673.1_pt1 | contig 12347 bp, 12 predicted proteins | sample 1672331 | NCBI WGS metagenome assembly OLRG01 (sample SAMEA3136672, study PRJEB25190) | human gut metagenome
GAAGACTTTTGAAGAAAAGCGTTGATTCCAAGTTCATCATAGAAAGACGTGGCAGCACTATGGTGAATGTACCTGTTCTGGTATTGATACTTGCGATTATCTTCGCATTCTGGATCACGATCCCGTTATTAGTGGTCGGTTTATTCTGTGAATGCAGATACCATTTTGCAGGAATCGACAATATCAATGTAGATCTGAACAGTGCTTGTGACAAGGTTGCGGATACGGTAGAAACTATTAAGACAGACATTAACAAGAACTAATGTGAGAGATTAATTTACAATACACAGATTTATTTTAAGGGACATGAAACGAAAATACATTGTTCATGTTCTGATATACTATTATGCAGCAAGCCTTTGCGAATGTCGGTACTTAGCGATCCACGGAGTGGAGCGGTTAGAACCGCTACATGAGCAACAGAGCGAGAGCGTCTTGCGGAATAATAGTATATCAGAATATGGACATAGGTACTCAAGATACTCCCTTAAAATAAATTGTCACAACAAGGAGTAGAGATGAGCCGGAAGATTTTGATTGTAGAGGATGAAGAAAAGATTGCCAGATTTGTAGAGCTGGAATTGGTTCATGAAGGCTATGAAGTAATAAAGGCATTTGACGGGCGGACAGGTCTGGATCTGGCACTATCAGAATATGCTGACCTGATCGTGCTGGATGTTATGCTTCCAAGGCTAAGTGGTTTGGAGGTCCTTCGCCGTATTCGTAAAGAAGGAAATAATGTTCCGATCCTGCTGCTTACTGCAAGGGATGCGGTAATGGACAAGGTGTCCGGGCTGGATGCGGGAGCGGATGATTACATTACGAAGCCATTTGCGATCGAAGAACTTCTGGCTCGTATCCGTGTAGCGCTGAAGCGGAAAAGCACCGACCGGCAGGAGACACATAAGCTAGAGATCCATGGGGTCAGCCTGGATACCGACCGGCATGAGGTTATGGTGGCGGGAGAACCGGTGGAGCTTACCAATCGGGAATTTGAGCTTCTGCATACTCTGATGGAGAATAAGAATATCGTCATGGATCGGGAAAAGCTGATGAATATTGTCTGTGGTTATGAGTATGTCGGTGAGACAAATATCATAGATGTATATATCCGGTATCTGCGTACGAAGATCGATGACCGGTTCGGTATCAAGCTGATCACAACGGTACGAGGCGTAGGCTATGTGATCAGGGAATCATAGGAAGGTGTAACGGGATAGAGTATACAGTCTGATGATAAGGGTAGATGCAGAAACAAGAGCAAGATTGAAAGAATGTATAAGAAAAGGTATCACGGATGAATGAAAATAAGAGGATGACCTCGATCGCCAGAAAAATAAATATCAGCTTCTGGCTGAAGGAAGTAGGCAATGTAATAGGAATCAATATTATCATTGCCTTTCTTATTATGGGAACCTGGATGTACTGGTGTACCACAAAGCTTCCGGATCAGGTAACAGGTGAGCATTATTATTTTAATGTCAATCAAGAAAAGCATACACTGGAATATGTGATTGATGGAAATGACCGGAAATCATATGCATATGATTTCCGGGATGTAAGGGATCTGGTAGCTGTACCGGGAATCATACTGTTATCGGCAGAAGGATTTGTGTTGTTCTTTGCGTTATTCCGGACTTCTGTTGTCAGAAGAAAGCTGAAGCCGTTAAATGATCTGGCGGTAAAGGCAGAACAGATCAGTAAGATGTCATTTGAGCAAAATGGTATGGAGGATCAGAAGAAACGTTCCGATAAGAAGTCTGCAAAGACGTTTGACCAGAATCAGATGGATCATCTGGAACAGGCAATATCACATATTTCTCCGGATGATGCCGAACAGGGAGTTCATACCGGAGACAAGGAATTGAAAAGTATTGAGATCGCGTTGAATAACCTGCTTCGGAATATGAAGGAAAACGAAAGGCGGCAGGTACGGTTTGTATCGGATGCATCACATGAGCTTCGGACACCTATTGCTGTGATCCAGGGATACGTGAATATGCTGGATCGATGGGGAAAAGAGGATGAAAAGGTTCTGACAGAATCCATCGAAGCCCTTAAGAATGAGTCCCAGCACATGAAGGAGTTGGTAGAACAGCTTCTGTTCCTTGCGCGGGGTGACAGCGGAAGAAATACTCTGAATAAAGTGAAACTGGATCTGAATCAGATGGTCAGTGAGGTCTGGGAGGAATCCCAGATGATCGATGAGAAGCACCGCTATCTGTTTCGTGGAACAGATCCTGCATATATGACAGGTGATATAGCCATGATCAAACAGTCCATCCGGATCTTTGTACAGAATGCGGCAAAGTATTCTTCGGATGGTGCGGATATTACATTAGGAGTTATGCTGGAATCCGGTTATGTCAGTTATATGATCCAGGATGAGGGCATCGGAATGGAGTCGTCAGATGTCGTTCATATCTTTGAACGATTCTACCGATCGGACGAAGCGAGAAACAGCGAGACCGGCGGTTCCGGCCTGGGACTTTCCATAGCCAAATGGATCGTCGATGCTCACTCCGGCACGATCCAGGTCGTATCCCGTCCGGAGATCGGCACCCGATTTATTGTCCGTTTCCCGATGTGTGAGTAAAAAAGTGAACTTGCCTGTGTGAACAATGGCTGTGGATATCATCATATTAAAAAGACATCAATGAAGTTTTCGTAGTAAAGTTCGCACTAGCTGTCAGCATCAAGCCCATGTCTGAACCCGTTAGGGTGAGTTTGGGCGACTGCTGACAAATAGGCGTGCGAACTGAACAGAAAACGCAATGGTCTTTATATATGATGATATCCACAGCCATTGTTCACACAGGCGAGTTTACTTTGAGAGCTATAGGACAAAATGTGTTGATAAAAACCGTCTCCAACCCTGATAAATAAAGGGCTGAAGGCGGTTTAACCTTTTTAGCGGAAAGGTCTGGTGCGGAACTCATTCCAGACCATGAAGATGGCGACGGCTCCGGCAAGTCCATCGGCGATAGGACCGGAATACATAATGCCATCAATACCCATAAAAAGCGGCAGAATAATTAATAATGGAAGAAGGAACAGGATTTGTCTGGTCAATGACAGGAATGTTCCTTTTTTCGGTTTGCCGATCGATGTAAAGAAGTTCGAAGTGATCGGCTGCATAAAGTTTATAAACGTAAAGAACAGAAAAATACGAAAATAGCTGATCGAAAACTGGAAGTAGCTTTCGGAGCCATTTCCGAAAATGGATATGATCTGCCTTGGCACAAACTGGAATAATAGAAACGCAATGAGCGCGATCACAAATCCACAGGTAGAGGCGAACAGATAGGCAGACTTTACCCGTTTGTATTTTCCTGCACCGTAGTTATAGCTGGTGATTGGCTGTAAGCCTTGTGATATACCGATAATCAGAGATAGAAATACCTGATTTACTTTTGTGATAATTCCGGCACAGGCGATAGGGATTGCTTCGCCATAGATGGAAAGGGAGCCATAGTATTTGAGAGATTTGTTCATAATGATCTGTACGATCATCATGGCAAGCTGATTGCTGCAAGGAGCAGTACCAAGGGATGTGACTCTCGCTATGATCGGTCTACTGATGCGGAGATGTTCTTTTCTTATCGTTACAGTCTTACAGTGGGATAAAAACCAGATGACAAGACCGGCGGATATTACCTGACCGATAACGGTTGCGATGGCTGCGCCTGCCATACCCATCTGAAGAACGGATACAAACAGAGCATCTAAGATGGTGTTGATCACGGCTCCGGTAAGGTTACAGATCATGCTAATCTTTGGTCTGCCATCTGCGCGGATCAGATGACCGCTTCCGGTCGTGAGGATCAGAAAAGGAAATCCAATCGCAACAATGCCTGTGTAAGTTTTTGCATAGGAAAGTACATTGTCGGGAGATCCAAAGAAACGGAGCAGAGGCTCTAAGAACAGCAGGGTGATCGTGGTTAAAATTACACCACAGCCAAAGAGCATGACAGCGGAATTGCCGATATAATAAACTGCTTTTTCCTTTTCTCCTTTTCCCATAGCCAGATTAAAAGCAGATGCGCCGCCGATGCCGAACAGCAGAGCGATCGCGATACAGGATATGGAAAGTGGAAATGAAATATTGGTTGCGGCATTTCCGAGTTCACCGACATTTCGCCCAATGAAAAACTGGTCAACAATGTTATAAAGAGAGCTGACCAGCATGGCTACTATACTTGGAATAGCAAATTGCATTAATAATTTTTTTACGGGTTGAGTGCCGAGAGGATTTTCATTCGTTGTCTGTGTATTCATGTGAGTTGTCCTTGTTTACAGTTTCTTGCGGGTGTAGGTCGTGCGGGTAAATGTAATGTCGTCACCACCGGATTCGCCGGTTGTAATATCGAATTCATCTGCATTGAATTCAGGGAAGAAGACATCTCCGTCTTCAACGACAGTATCAACTTCTGTGATATACATCGTATCAACCAGTGAAAGTGCCTCTTTGAACAGCCCATATCCCCCGGAGATATAGACATTTCCCTCTTTTACAGCATCAAGAGCTTCCTGTAAGGAATGAACGGTAAGCAGGTTTTCACCGGAGTAATTGGCAGTATTTGACACAACGATATTCATTCGGTTCGGGAGAGGATGTCCGATCTCTTCATATGACTTACGTCCCATAACCACAGTATTCCCTGTTGTCAGTTCTTTAAACTGTTTCTGTTCTCCTTTGATCCGCCATGGGATCTGTCCATTTTTTCCAATTACATTATTTTTTGAACGTGCGACGATTAATCCTATCATAGTATGGGTTCCTTTCTCAGATGTCATATTTATTTTTCAGCATACCTGATCTTACGAAAATCAGCAAGTGGATTGCTGGTTTAAGCATGCCAGTTGTTGTTTCAGATATTCATATCTTAAACGTTTTTCTTCTTTTGCAAAATGTACTTCACGGAACTGCTCAGGATTGTTCTTATAAGAAAGAGTCTCATCACCAAACTGTTCACTGGTCAGGTCAAATATATGACCGTTGACATCGTTATAGCAATGATAGTTTCCGCCGGGACGCAGGATGCCATACACCTTGCCGCCAAAGATGTCCTGAACCAGAAATGCTGTGATAGAACACTGCCCCAAGGTTTTATTCTCCGGTGTCCAGCCATCACGCAGTCTTGGTGCGCAAGTATCAGCACACCAGATATCAGATAATCTGTCATACAGATCCTGTGGTGTATGGATTCCTTTATACTTGTTTGTTATGGCAGGAACGGTTGCCTGTTCCCAACCATAGAAGTTGTAGGTCTTCATTTTCAAATATCTCCTCATTTGCTATTGAATGAAATGTGTTGCTTTTGTTTGGATTTATAAATGATATTTATAGTATACGTTTCAGTTTGCAGTTCTCGATTCCTGCGCTCCAGAATTCTGACAGCGGGATCCCTTTGACCTGACAGATGATACTGGAATTCATAGCTCCATGTCCGACAATCAGGACATCCTTTCCTTCGTCTAATTGTGGTTTTACAACCTCTTTTAGAAATTCTCCTGTTCTCGCAAATAGCTGTTCAAAGCTTTCTCCACCATCCTTTGGAACTTTATAGTTTGCCGGATCAAGAAAGAGATCTTTTATTGGACAGCCGGGAGTAGTTATGCAGTTTGCGGTTCCTTCATAGCTGCCAAAACTCATTTCTTTTAACCGGTCGTCCGTTATGATCGGAATGTTCCGCCCTTTTAATACGATCTCGGCTGTTTCCTTTGCTCGGATAAGGGGAGAGCAGTAGCAGATATCAAAATGGATATCGGCATATTCTGTTCTGGCATGCTCCGCCATCTGGCGTCCTTCTTCATTTAATGGAATGTCTGTCCGACCTTGTAGTTTCCGCATGGCATTCCAGTCTGTTTTTCCATGTCGCATGATGTATAACATTGTTGTATCTCCTGTAGTTCATTTGAATTTATTTGAATTAGAATTTTTATTATAATAAAAGCACAGTTCGTATTCAAACTGTTCTTAATCTCAAAAATGTATTTATAAAATTGGATGGGCGGCGTATCCATCATATCAGGTTCCTTATAGGAGCGCAGGGTGCCTTTCCTGCTCGTCAATTTATTAATACACTTGGGGCATATTCGAATATTCGGATTGACAGTTACATGATTTGAATGTACAATAACGTATAAGAAATGAGTTTTTCAACCGTACAGTTTTTACTCAAGCGGCTCACTCGTTTCTTTTTTTATTCTCAAAATATCATACAAATAAAGTTTATCGTCCTGTGAATGTCTAATTACCAACCTACCTTTAAAGATATTATATCCTATCAATTCTCCATCATTATCATATTTCGGAATAGCAAACCTTGTATCATAACGATACCATCCATATTTTGCTTTGCTATTATGCTTGGCTTTATGATTCTCTGAAAATGTTTTATTTGATGCAATTTGAATCAGTTCTTTAATTGCAACAGAAGCATTTGCTTTTGCATATTCATTAGGACCTCTTAAAACCTTCGTATCCTTTGAATGAGCATATTCATCTGGAAAGTCACTTCCTATATAAATCATTTCGTTTGTATCAAGAATTTCTGTGCATTCACCAATATGTTCTTTCAAGTATCCTTCAACAGTATCCCAGTCAACACGTTTGCTTCTTTTGAATCTTAAATCGTTAATTACAACAATTTTCTTATCCTCGGCATCTGTAATAATAGAAATATTTCCTGTTGGTAATTCGACACTATTTTTTATTAACCATTGTTCGAGATAACTTATTATTCTACGCTTATCATCAAAAGTAGATTTTTCTATAAAATCAATTATTATTTGATCATCAATGAGATAATCTGCTGTCAAAACATTATTTTTTTTATCTTCTTCATCACAAAGCAAATCCACAAGTGACATATCTAGTGCCTTACAAATAGTAACTAATTTATCAGCCTGTGGATTTATCTTTTTCTTTCGCCAATCACTGATTGTGCTGGTTGCAATTCCAGTTTTTCGTGATAATTCGATCTGGCTCATATGTAATTCTTCAAGTCGTGCAAAGATTTTTTCATATATATTCATACTATAATATCCTTCTATATTTTTCCGTGTTTTCGGATATTGTATCATAGAACTATAATCGAATCTAGAGATTCCAATCCAAATCCCAAACCATGTGGCAATGGTCGGAAACCTCATAACAAAGCAGATGCGAAAACAGTAATTAATGCATCATATACACCATGTCCAATGAGCAAGGATAAAGTAGAACAATTTTTAATCTTTAATCTGCAAAAACAGAAAAATGCTCCTATACACGCTGTCATAACCATTTGTACAAGATTTCCACTGAAGAAATGAAACACCCCGAAAAAGACTGATGAAATAATAACTGCTATGATATCCTTACCAGCAACATGTTTGATTTTTTCAAAAATAAATCCTCTGAATACAAACTCTTCAACAAGGCCAATTGCAAATATACAATAAAAGAATTCATAAATGAATTGCCATAGGTATTTATATCTTTTTCCACTATCTACAAATTCACCAAAACCAATTAGATGTGGTATTAATGTCAGCAAAACCGACATTACAGTTCCCATTAGGATACCAACAATAATTTGCATTCCTATTTTCTCTTTGCTAAACCCATAATCTGTCAACTTGTCTTTATTAACAATCATAACTATGGCTGGAATCAATGCAATTAACCAGTAAGTCAGAATCATACATACCATTCTTATTACTATCGGTAATGACATCAATACGAACCGGTTAAATGACACAACACCATACAATCCAGCCACAGCTCCCACAAAACCTATTATCAAAGAAATAATTTCTTTTTTCTTACTCATCCTTCTTATGGCCTTTCTTAATTCATTCGTTTTTTTCTAAAGAAACATATATTATTCGCGCACGTCTGGAGGCCTATACTATTTCGGCGCATGTCTGGTGTTTCCGCAAATTTTTGCACCCCTCTTAAATTTCTATTTTCTATCTACATTTTTTCCTGCTAAAAACACAGGTACATAATCTTCAAAAAAGCCCGCTAAGTCGCATAAAATCAAGGATCAAGGAGGTTCTGCTCTCGCTTCGCTCGCCAGAACGGCTGCGCCTCTAAGACTCGAACTACGCTTCGCTTGTTCTCGTTAAGAGGGCGCATGTCTCAGCAGTAGCCCGCATCCAATCGAACTTCGTTTTTAACTCGTTCTCTTGGGCGTGCCTTGCATGGTCCTCCGTAATCTGCTCTCATTTCGCTATGCTCGTGACAGCAGAACTACGGACTCAACGTGGCCGGTGTGGCCAAATTGGTCGACGACAGCGACTTTTTCGAGGTGGTAGCCGGCGGGAGTGAGGATGGCGATGTCACGGGCAAGGGTTGCGGGATCGCAGCTTACATAGACAAGCCGTTTTGGATTCATCCGGATCAGGGTGTCAAGGAGTACCTTGTCACAGCCTTTTCTTGGTGGATCGACAACGACGACATCTGCATGGGAACCATCGCCGCCTTTTTCGTAAATGGCAGGAACGACTTCCTCCGCTTTTCCGGTAAAGAATTCGACGTTGTGGATATCGTTAAGTTCCGCATTTTTACGGGCATCCAGGATTGCCTGAGGAACGATCTCCACACCGTATACCTGTTTTGCTTTCTGAGCAAGAAACAGGGAGATGGTTCCGATGCCGCAGTACATATCCCAGACGGTTTCCTCGCCGTTCAGATCTGCATATTCCAATGCTTTTTCATAAAGTACCTTAGTCTGCACAGGGTTTACCTGATAGAAGGATAGAGGTGAGATCCGGTATTTTACATTGCCGATATAATCTGTGATGTATGGACTGCCCCACAGTGTTTTGCAGGTTGTTCCAAGAATCTTATTTGTTTTTTCTGTATTGATGTTCAGGCAGATTGAAGTCATTCCGGAAATTTTTGTCAGACGGGAGATGAGTTCATCTGCATGAGGTAGTTTTTTTCCATTTACGATGAGACAGACCATAACTTCGCCGGTTGTAAACCCAACACGAGTCAGAATATGACGTACCAGACCCTGTCCGGTTGTTTCGTTATAAGTGGAAATGTTATATTCTGTGAGAAATGCGCGGATGATCGGCAGAATCTGATCATTTACTTCTGCACCGATCGCACAGGTATCGGAATCGATGATCGAATGGGTTCTGCCGGCATAGAAGCCGATCACGATATTGCCGTTTTTGTCTCTGCCAACCGGAAACTGTGCTTTATTTCGATAGTGGTATGGTTCTTTCATACCATAGATTGGTTCCATCAGAGTATCGGGATTCTCAATCTTGCCGATCCGGCGCAGACATTCTCTTACTTTATTCCATTTGTATTCCAACTGCTTCTCATAGGAAATGTGCTGAAGACTGCATCCACCACAGCTCTTTGCGACTGGGCAGACCGGAGTTACGCGGTAAGGGGATGGTGTGATCAGGCGAACCAGCCGTCCGTAGGCGATCGATTTTTTTGCTTTCATGATCGAGATCTCGGCTACGTCACCGATCACTGTATCTTTGACAAATACAGTGATATTCTGCACGTTATTTCCATCTTCGGATGAAGCTTTCGTGGAAATGTCTGTGCCTGTTTTGTTATTTGCTACATCAGAAAGAGAGAGATGGCCGATGCCTTCTCCCTCATTTCCCATGTCCGTTATTTCTATTGTATATATACTGTTCTTTTTAAGTTCCATAAAATAAATATCGTATCCTTTATTTTGTAGATCTGCGGATATTACTTTCTATCATTTTATTGTAACCAAGCCAGCCGGTCTCGTCCTTGCTGTCTAATGCTTCCATGAATGTCTGGATCTTGGCATCTGTATTATCGGCAAATGATAATGCAAGTGCTTCGATCAGGGCAGGCTTCTTTGGAGAGCCGTATTCCAGTTCGCCGTGGTGGGAGAGGATACAGTGCTCCAGTTCGTTTGCTTCCTTTGCAGGAAATTCCGGAACAGAATCACGAATCTTGTCGCGGATCATCATAGTACCCATTACGATGTGACCAAGTAACTGACCGGAATCTGTGTAATCATTTTCCGGGAATGTTGAAAGCTCATAGACCTTGCCGATGTCATGAAGCATGGCAGCAGTCAGGAGCAGGTCACGATTTAAGATCAGGTAGTATGTAGTGTAGTAGTCACACATGCTGGTAACTGCCAGAGTGTGCTCTAACAGACCACCGACAAATCCATGATGAATGGATTTGGCAGCCGAATGCTTTTTGAATTCTTTTGCAAGAGCTTTGTCCTCTACAAAGAAGCTTTCCAGAAGCTTTTTGTAGTAAGGCTTTTCGATCGTTGCGATAATGCCAAGCAGCTTGTCAAACATTTCATCGACATTTTTCTTCGTGCATGGCATATAGTCGTTGATATCGTATTCCCCTTCTTCAGCGATACGGATCTTCTTAATTGTCAACTGGAGAGTGTTGTTAAATGAGGTAACCTGACCGTCAACCTTAACATAGTTCATGGATTCAAAATGCCCAATTCCGCTGTTCAGTTCCCAGATCTTACCATCCATTGTTCCGCTGGCATCTACCAGCTGCAGAGAATAGTAGGATTTACCTGATTTTGTCTTTCCTGTGATCTTGTTTTTGCAGAGGTAAACCTCTGAAACCATTTCGCCTTCGCGAAGCTCGTGTATATATCTCATAATGTAAGCCTTCCTGTTATTTTGTTCCGAAAATTCTGTCGCCGGCATCACCGAGACCCGGGCAGATGTAAGCATTTTCATTTAAGCATCTGTCAAGCTGACCAACATAGATCTGGATGTCCGGGTGATCCTTCTGAAGTCTTTCCAGACCTTCGGGAGCAGCGATGATACACATGAATTTGATATTCTTGCCGCCGTGCTGTTTGATAAATGAAACAGCTTCGGAACCGGAACCGCCGGTTGCTAACATTGGATCAACAACAAGGATTGTTCTCTGCTCGATCGGATCCGGCAGTTTACAGTAATACTCATGCGGCTCGTGTGTCTTCGGGTCTCTGTAGAGCCCGATGTGTCCAACCTTTGCTGATGGAACCAGAGCAAGGATGCCGCTTACCATGCCAAGACCGGCACGGAGGATCGGTACAACTGCCATCTTTTTGCCTGCGATCATAGGAGATTTGCAGGTTTCGATCGGAGTCTTGATCTCTACATCTTCTGTAGGCAGATCACGAAGTGCTTCGTAGCCCATAAGCATAGCGATTTCTTCTACAAGTGTACGGAATTCATTTGTTCCGGTGTTCTCGTTTCTTAACATTGATATTTTGTGTTTGATCAAAGGATGATTCATAATTGTGACATTACTCATATCGGTAACCCCTTTTCGTAAAATTTTTAACTGTGTATAATTCTACCATAAGACAACAGGAAATTAAACCCTGCGATACCGGAAAAATCAACGGAAATCATTTCAGACAGACATAAAAAATCATCGACCGCGCCAACAGAACAGTTTTTAGAATGATCAGGAAAAACTGTCGGTCGGCAGGACCGATGATTTTGTAAAATATAATATTAATCGTTGTAGTCCGGCAGATCGTTATAGTACATTTTGATCGCATTTGTGCTCTTTTCCAGAACTGCCATTGTCGATGGAAGAGGAACCGCGATCAGATCGTCGAATTCAAATTCACCAAGCTCCGGTCGGATCTCATATCCAAGATTTCGTTCGTTGATCGAGAAATCAGCTTGAAACTGGTAATTGTTTCCTCTGGCGTCCAAGCGGATCCATTTCTTGACATCCGGTTCAAATACTGCATTCAGTGCATGAAGTGCCAGCTTGTTATCATATGTGAATCGTTTGATCCTCTGGTAGCAGAATCCGGTGTAAATACCATTTGCACGCATCAGTGCGGCTAACAGATTTGCCTTTGAATAGCTGATACCGGTTTTCTTTTCCAGAACATCTGATGCAGAGATCGTGATCGTGGAATCTTTGGCGTCCCAGGTGTGATCAATTTCATCTCTGACAAAATAATATATGGTTTCTATTTTTTCGTAAACAGATCTGCAGTTTTTGGTAAGATCCATAGCCTTCTCCATAACCATGGGATTGTCGAAATCGACATATTTATCATACTGTAGATATGCTGCATCCCTATTTCTCTGTATTAGCTTCATGTTTACCTCCCAAAAGTATTACAAGTAAGATAAATGACAGAGAACCAATCTCTGAAACTCCAGCTATTTGTCGCTGGTTACTTGAAATATGTAGAACTTCAGATAATATGATTCATCTGCAGCCCACAGAATCGGATGATCAGGAGCCTGAGTACGGAATTCAACCTGTCTCAGTCGTTTGTGAGAGTTGGAAGCAGCCTGCCCGATGGTTTTTGTAAAGAGTTCATAGTCCATGAAATGGGAGCATGAACAGG
>OLRG01002674.1_pt1 | contig 12343 bp, 10 predicted proteins | sample 1672331 | NCBI WGS metagenome assembly OLRG01 (sample SAMEA3136672, study PRJEB25190) | human gut metagenome
TTTCTCCACTGCAGGCTTTTCTACCATGTCATTTACCTTGAAGATACGCTCTGCGTCCATTGCTTCGCTTGCTACAATGCCATAAGAGGATACTTTCTCCTGCGGTACTGTCTGACAGCCTAATACGCTTGCTCCGGTATTGTTATATACGTCCATAAGCTGCTTTAAGCAGGGATATTCATCGTTATATACTATGTCGTCGCCTAAGAGCACTGCAAATGGCTCATTGCCTACGAACGATTTGGCACACAGGATAGCGTGTCCCAATCCTTTGGGTTCCTTTTGGCGGATGTAGTGCAGGTTGATGTTGCCAATGGCTTTGACCATCGCCAACAGGTCGTCCTTACCATGCTCACGCAGGTTTTGTTCCAGCTCAGGGTTGTAGTCAAAGTGGTCTTCGATGGAGCGTTTGTTGTGACCGGTGATGATCAAAATGTCTTCAATTCCGGAAGCAAGTGCTTCTTCAATGATGTATTGGATTGTGGGTTTGTCTACGATTGGCAGCATTTCTTTTGGGCACGCTTTTGTTGCGGGCAAAAAGCGGGTGCCTAAGCCTGCAGCGGGAATTACAGCTTTGGTTATTTTTTTCATCTTAAACAGCTCCATTTTTATATTTTGATTATGGCAAATTTTATAATTAAATTGCACACTTAAAAAATAGTAACTTCTCCTGCTTTAGAATTACATTACCATACGTAAAACTAAAAACAGTATCTCTACGGAACAAATTAATCCTAGCAACACTTCAATAACAATTTCTTCTATTATGCAAAAAGTCTGTTTAAGATACCTTTTGCATAAATATGTGATGGTATTCTTTGGTTCATTTTCCTCATCTCAAGATTGCTTGTTAATTAAATACTTATTTCTGTTTCTATAGCCATAAACCAGAAATGCAATAAAAACCAGATATCTGACATAAGTATAACTATATAATCCAGCTATGATAGCAGAACTTACAATCAATAATACTCCAAATAAAATTATATGTAACTTAGAAAATAACACATTGGTAAATTTATTCTTAGCCAATGTCCATTTCAGGAACACGTAATGCATAAGCATAGTAAAAAAATAACTTACTAATGTAGTATATCCTGCTGCTAAGTAACCAAATTTTGGTATAAATATATAATTCAAGAGTAAATTTAAGCCAGCAGCAACAATAGATGCTAAGGCTACAAAATGATTAGCTCCATAATATATTTCTATATCAACAAACATTGTATATGTAAAATAAAAATAAACGCTTATCGCTATTGGCACTAAGCAATAAACAGCTTCTGCATATTGCGATGGAGCTAGTAAACTAATTGCCTCTGGTGCAATAATAATCAAACTAATATTGGCTATAAAAACTACTCCCAATAATTTACTTGCTGCGCTTTTTATCCCTTCACCATAAGATAATTTCATTTTATTGTATGCCCATGGAACGAAAGAAGAATTAATACTATTGTTTACAATAGTCATTAAAAGCCCAGCAGAATGTGCAACGCTATATATAGCTGCCTTTTCAGCTCCGCAAAATGCATTTATCATTAGTTTATCTGACTGATTAAGTAAAACTAACGATAGATAATGCGGTAATAAAGGTATAGCTGCTATAATAGACTTTTTCCACCAATCCCAGTGCCCAAATAAAGCCCCATATTTTTTTATTACGAATAACAAAAAAAACGCGACTATCACTGGCACAATTGCATTTGAAATTATTTTAGCTTCTGCTTTATAACTACTAATCAATACCGAAATCACACCTATCACAGGAGTAATCAGAGACATTGCCAGCGTCAATTTAACTATAATTCCATATTCAAAATCAAAACGTTTTCGTGCAAACCAAAGTGCTATAATCGAAGCTCCTAAAATTTCCAAAACTAATATGATTACCAAAAACGTCGGCATTCCTATCCAAGAATTAATATACCCTCTAAAAGGTAAATATAATAATATGCTTACCAATGATAAAAAAATCAACAGCCCCGTTTGATTAGCTGTAAATTCATTTTTCTTATCATTATTATCTATTAATCCTTTATTGAAAATCTCAGAATGAACATTAAGTGTTATAATTAAAAGAAAAATATTATACCAAGTCAAAAAAATATTATATTGTCCAAATTCTTCTGTACTCATTAATCTTGTAAAAATTGGCATTGTAATGACTGATATGCCCTTTTGTACTATGGAGCAAATAGCAAACCACAAGCTTGCTTTTACTGCAACACTTAGACTATTATATTTTCCAATGCACAATAATATTTTTGTCTTTAATCTTCTATACATTCCGGTTCCTTTACTTCTTCAATTTTTTCGTTTATCCATTTAGCAATATACTTATAACCATAGCCTTTAGGATGAAAATGATCATAATTGTAAACATTTCCCCAGCCGTATTTAGATACTAACTTTTTTAATGGATTATATATATCTAAAAAGTGCTTATTATTCCCTTGGGAAATGCGCTCAATTACTGAATTAAAGATAATGTATTCTTTGTTACTGCCAGGAAATTTATCATCATCGAGATATACCGTTGAACAGCATATAATATCTATATTATGCTTTGACAATTCATCACAAAACCACGTATATAGGTTATTAAACTTATCTACATCCACCCACTGTTCCTTACCATCTACAGCATAAATCAAATTTCTAAAAAAGCTTCTCATAAAATTTTCTATATGTTGAGCAAAACGTTTGATAAATGTCTTAGAATAAAACGGTCTAGGTAAAAGCATACTGCCATCCTTGTGAGCAAATCTTGAAGGTAGTAGCCTAAAAATCTTCCCGCTTCTGCTTGGTCTTATCTGTGCATCTACGTTTCCATATAAAATAATAACCATATCTGGTTTCACTGCTAATATGTCTTTAACGTGATCACATGCATATTTAATTGTAGTTCCTGTAAGCGCCATGTTAATAACTTCATCATTAGGTCGCAATGCCTCCAACTCAGATGTAAAATTTACTTTTTGGCTACCTAACCCCTGCGTTATGCTATCACCTAGTAAAACAATTCTACTCATCTTAAATCTCCTCATAATTATGCTCTTTCATTTTACTGAAGCAAAAAATTCTTAGATAAGTATTTAAGTTCTGCATATTCAACTCTTCATTAAGAGTGTAATCATTCCATTCATTATCTTCTAGTAAGAATCTCTTATTATTCCCTAATGTTTTCTTTATTGCTTTTTGCATTCTTCTTATTCGTAATTTCAAAAAGAAAATCTGTATTCCGGTTAATGTTGATTTAAAGCTTGCATTTATTGAATTTTCATCAAGATTTAAAATACCTAATGCTGTATCTTTAGATAAATAAGGCAAACTTATAATTCCCCTTGAGTCAACAAACGGCGTGCTTCCCCAATATGTTGATAAATTAATTTTAGGAGTTATAAAAAAAGACATAGGAGAATCATTGTCAAATGCCTGTAATCCTTGTATTAATCTATCATCAAAACTTACTAAATAATTACCTGGACGATGATCTTTGTCATTAGTCAAAGCATCGAGCAAATTCAAATCAGCACAATCTCTTTGAAAGTTAGGTGATAACATTAGTTTTTCTTCATCAGTTAATGAAGAAGGTGAAACTCCCACTACTTCATCCATCAATGTTCCATAACGTACATCTTTATCACCGACATGTAACCCAACAAATTCTACATTCGGAATAATTCTTCCTAAATTCAATAAATCAGCCAAAGTTTTCGTTGCTAAAATTCTACTAGCACAAAAACTTTGAAGCGAACCTTCAGGTACTCCCTCATTGAGTCTGTATGAATATATTTCCCCCCATAGAAATTGCAGAAAATCTAAAAAATAAATGATTGGCAAAACTTGAAAATCCTCAAGACCGATTAAAGAAATGTTTTTTTCCTTGAATATTTTAGTTACCAAAGAGTTTTCATCATTAATAATGCCTAAATTATATACTTTATCTATATTTCCTTTAGAAGTAAGTTTCTCATATATCTTATTCTTGTATTTATTAAACTCACTATACTTATTATAATTTGCAAAAAAATCATCAATGATTTGGTGTAAATATGCTTTAAAACAACCATGTTCTCTACATTCTTTAAAATATTTATATTCGCCATTCACTTTTACTTTTAAAACATTGAAAGTTGTTTCTTTTATATACTGTACATCAGAATGGTTAGCAAAAACAGTTTTAATTACATCAGATTTTTCTAACCTTACTGGTTTATATATCGTTTTACATAAAAATAGCAACACTCTTTGCTTTATATCCATATCTATTCTTCACCCATAGTTTCTTTGATTATTTTTGACAAAATATAGTTTATATTATCATTATATTTTTCTCTTGTTAGCGATTCAATACTTTTTCTCGCTGCTAATCCCATATCAAATATCTTGTCTTGATTATCAATAAACCACATCATTCTGTTATACAGTTCATCTGTAGACTGTGTTTTGACAATAAAACCATTAACCTCATCAGTTATCAAATCACATATTCCCGAATTATCACTTGCAATTACCGGACAGCCTGTAGCCATCCCCTCTGCAGCAGCAAAACCAAATCCATCACTTAGGGAGGGAAATAATACTACGTCACTGTTTTGCAGGATATCTGGTATTTCCGAATGTAGTTTTAATCCTAGATAATGGATTTCATTTGTGTATTTGTTTTTTAAATCTAAAGAAAGATTATCAAAACCAACAATATTTAGACGAGCCTTCCCTCTAGGTAATTTTTGAAAAGCGTCTAACATATATGATAATCCTTTTGACTGCTTTGTTCCCCCTAAAAACGTAAAGACTGTCTCCTTATTTTTTCTATTTCTTACTTTCTTATACTCAAATTTTGCAATATCAATTGCATAGGGGCAAACAAATATTTTATCTGGACTCACTCCTACAGATACATAAGAGCGCTTTGAAAACTCGGATGCTACAATAATATAATCAGCATTCTTTGCTTCTTCTATGTATAACTTATTTCGATTGTCTTCCATAGTATAACTTACTTCAGACAACAACTTATCAGCATATTTAGGAGTTAGCTCTATATCTTTTTCAAAAATTTGCTTTTGATATGCCAAATTAGCAGCGGAAGCATCCATTACTTTAATGATCTTCTGATTATATTTACTAAGTTTTTTAAATAAATCACCGGAAAAAGTATCATAAGAAACAACAACATCAACGTTATTATCAATTGCATACTCAGCTACTTTTTCACCAAATAACTTAGATAAAAATACCGTAGCCTTATGAAACAATACTAGAGACTTATCATAATGTGCTAGGAAAATCCTAAATAAACCAATAAAAGAATAAAAAGTCTTAACTTGACCATCTTTTAAAATATTACTTTTTCTAGCATTAGCACGTTGTTTGTTTTTAGAAGAAGAAAGCAACTTTACCAATCTCATTAAAAATGATGATTTAGAATCGTAGACAGTAGTTATATACGTCATATCGAAATTATTATTATTAACAGCTTCAGCAAACTGTATAGAGTGCTGCTTTCCAGGATGTGCTATTACTATCTTAACCTTTTTCATAATAAAGAGACTCCTTTATTTCAAAAAAATATTTCTTTTAATAAAAACAACTGGTAATACTGTAAAAAGATACTGGTAGATAGATGCAGAAGTTGAAGTTCTTATAATAAGCTGAAACATCAGTCCATATAATATGGAATATAAAATGTAATCATCTATAGATTTGCTATTAGTAAATAAAGTTTTCCATTTTTTAAATAATAAACCAAGAATAAACATACAAATGCAGCAACCTATAATACCAAACTCAAAATAATATTCAGCAATGCCTGGAGCTGCACGTCCTGCTTTTGCCGCGCTACTATTAACGGAATTTTCTATAACTTCTCTGATAAGCGCTACTGGCTTATCGCTCCATATACTTCGTGGAATCAATGTTGTAAATGTTTGTAGTATCATAGCTCGACCAAGTGTATAATCATGTTTGTCAGGATAGGTATCTATTATACAATAAAATGCTTTATAGGTAGTCAGATCAGAGTCAAATACATTTCCAACACCGATATTTTCGCATACCATATCAATGCTAATACCTTGACCATATCTTAGACTATTTCTTGAAATTTGGATAAAACTCATAAATAAAATTAGAGAAACACATCCAATAATTACTGATTTAAATGATGGTCTTTTTTTATTATATAGATAGTAAAAAACTATGCCGCCCATTAACATCGCTAACAATACTATACGTGTTCCTTTTATAAGATAAATTGATAGCATTAGTAATGTTAAAACCACCTTGAGTATTTTACTTTTACTATAAACACATATATAAAGCCATGGACCTATCATAGAGTATGCAAAATAAGTCAGAGCAGCAATACCACTAGTTATCTCTTCTTCACCAGAAGACATACTGCCAAATGACAAAACATATGATAAGTTATGCCCAGATAAAGTCAGATTAATTACACTAAAAATAAAACTGATAGACCATATAATTAAACTTTTGTTAATTATCCAATCATTAAATTGAGTATCTTTATTTTTTTTTAAATTAATATTCTCCGTAAAAGATAATCCTTTTATTTTATAATAATAGGCAATATAAAAGAACAGCAATGAAACAATTACTATTAAGCTTCCAATTACACTACTGCTAAGTGTATCAACCCCAAATTCGTAAAAGTCATTATTTATGATATCATTCATAGGTCTAATAGCAAAAATACTTATATATAAAAATACAACAATATTCATTGGCTCTAATATATCATAACTTTTACGCCTCAACATTAATATCGCGATTATTCCTATGTAAGAATAAACCATTAACAATGTAGTATATGTAATTATTAAATCCATACTAGAGTATACTGGGAAACGATATACAAAGTACAAAAATAACACCATTAATATTATTGCTGTACACGTTACTCTACTTATTAGGTTTACATTATAACTCATATTTTCACCGTCTTCTCAACTTTTACATAAATAAAGCTCACAGTATTTCTTTACACTCAATCTATAATCAATGTAACACTCTTGTTTTTTAAATTCATTTCTTTTAATCTCTTGAATTATAGCCGTAATATCTCCTTTTTTTACTACACTACCGTAAAAAACAGCACTTTCACCACTTCCGCCAGTATCAAAACTTATTACAGGAGTACCGCAAGCTATCGCCTCAATATTGGTTGTTGGATAATTATCTTCTAATGTTGGATTTAAAAACACATCAGCTGCGCTATAAAACTCCGCTAATTCTTTGGTATTATTTGTTCTCTCTATACCTATAATTGTATTAGGCAATTTTTTTATCTGTTCTTTATTTAACCCGATGAGGATAATCTTATAATCATCCTCTATTTGTTTTGATAATTCTATAAAAGTTTCTAATCCTTTTCTTCTATCCCAAATAGATGCAACACCTAAAATTATTTTTTTATTACCTATGGAATATATGCTCTTAATTTCACTAGGTGTAGGTTTAAAAACATCTGTATTTACACCGTTATGTATAACTTTTACATTGTATTCACTTAAAAAAGATTTTTTTACTAAAGATGCTAACCATTGTGAAGGGGTAACAATGGTTAAATTGTTTATTCCTGTAAACAGTGATTTTTTTATTTGATAATTCTCCTCTGCTCTACTTAACAAAAGAGTGGCGGGATAATCTTTTTTGCAAGCACAAATACCTTTGCAGCCAGATTCCCATTTATTACACCCATAATAATCAAAATATGCACAATGTCCAGTAAAAGTCCAACAATCATGTAAAGTCCAAATAATCTTCTTTTTACATTTCTTTAGATATTTAAAAAGAATCTCTATGTTAATGTAATAACCATGTATGTTGTGTAGATGAATTATGTCTGGATTAAATTCTTCTACCCATTTAATAAATTTTTGCGTAGCTTCTCTACTACCTAAGCCCATTGCATCAAACAGTCTAGCCTTCATACCATGAATTCTAACATCCCAATCTGAGCCTATACGTACAGCATATTTTTGAAATTTTTCAGGCACAGTACCATTTCTGCCATATGCTATTTTTACTTCATGACCTTCAGCTTCAAGCTGCTGCGCCAAATCTGTACATATCCGGCCTGTAGAACCAATGCCACAGACAGAATTGATAAATAAAACCTTCATTTGCTATCCTTTCATGTATAACGTTTATTTAATTTCCTATATCTTCCAGCCTAACTTTTCCATTGCCTCTCTTTGTTCAGCATCAACATTAACGATTGGCATTGCCAAACACACTAACCCTCTAGCTCGCGTCATAGCAACATATTGACATTTTAAACGCTTTGTAAACCTTTCACCTTTCTTTTTTCCATCCATCTTGCATAAATAAGGCAAAATGGATTGCATATTATGTTCATAGAAAAAAGTCTCTAGCACAAGAGTAGCCAAATGCGTCTGTCCTTTAACAGAATGAATACTACCAATCCTGATTGTAACACGCCTATTTGACATTTCATCAACATGAGTGTATATTGAATCGTCATTTATTAACTTCCCATCAGGAGTTGCGGAAATAGTTATGCTATCATCCCACGACATAAATTCTTTTAATCTTGATTTCTCAGTTTCATGTAAGATGCTTGTATGAAGTCCATATCCCTTGGCTATTTTCATAATACACTTCTGTTTTTCACACCAATTGTCTTTGCTTACTCTGTCACCCGTAACCAATGCTTTTAACGCATTGCGTATCAGTTCTTGGTTCTCGCAGGTTAACCCTGTAAGCGACGAAGAAAACTTATTCCCTTTTAATTTAATAGTATGCTCATGATCAACTAAATTTAAGAGGCGCTTTATTCCAGAAAATATCTCCGCAATAAACAAACTCAATTCTCCAGTAGCTTGAAAATCATTAAACCCTTTAACGAAATAACCCATAAATTTTTCAGGTACTTTATTTGATACGCTACTACTAGAAATAGCCTTCGGCCAGTAACATCTGACAATTTGGGGATATTTTTTGCTATTTATATCTAACTGTTGTTCATCAGTGTCATTACTTTTTAAAGTTTGACCAACAGCGTAGCAACCTCCGTACTTCTCCAGCTCTTCATCAGTAAAAGTATCTAATAACAGCTTCCCATAAGCTGGTAATACCTTATCAATGCTTTTCTTGGCAAATAGAAATATGGTATGCTTGATATTTTTATCAGAGAATACAATACTATTCCCTTGCATTTCCTCAGAATCTAGAGCAACAGTATTAGCTAATTTTGCAATACTATCATTAAACCGGTTGCTTTTACTCATAATCAAATGGTTTTCTCTAGGAAATACTTCACGTCCCTGCTTCTTGGCACCTTTTTAATAAATCTGTTATTCCCACTAAAGAAAGTTCTTCTACGCTATCACCTTTTACATATACGTCTTTACCACTGTTTATATTTTCAAGACGATTTATGATTTGCGCCAATCTAGATTTCTTGCCAGCTTGCATATCTGTATATGCATCTCTTAAAGGTCTTAAATACGTAACCCTTAAATATTCTTTTGCCAAAACGTTCAATGCTGGTCCATCTGAATTTTTTCCTGTGTTAGTAACAACTATAGTTCTTGGAGAGTTAAAGTTCATGGAATATGAACTTTGCCACTTGACATATAATACTGGTACCCTGATCTCGTTTACTTCCTCAAAAGTTAAGTACTCTAGGAAGATACCTTTTTCATCTTCAGTCAAATCTTTAAATACGCAAGTAATTTCAATATTTCTAGAAGTATCTTCATTATGAAAGTCACTTGTCTTAATATGATTCCAGCTTAAGTCTGTTGTACCTAAGACAATACGTATTGCATCAATAATTGCAGATTTACCAGAATCGTTTTCTCCAACCAAAACTGTTAAGCCTGAATTAAAATTAATTATATGTTCCTTTTCATCAAAACGTCTGAAATTCTTGATTTTCATTGATGCTAAATACATACATAATTCTCCAAACTACTTAAACCACTCGTCCATTTGATCCATTAAAACCTTTTTAGAAAAATACCTATTACAAAACTCTCTAGCATTTTTTCCCATACGTTCTAATTCTGCAATTTCCATACTCATCATTTTTTCAACATTTTCTGCCAAACTAACCTCATCACCTATACGACTGCATAATCCACAATCTGCTTTTTGAACAATTCGATTAGTTTCACCTTCTGAAGCCGCTAATACTGGCATTCCACAAGCCATATAAGACTGTACTTTAGCAGGAATAGTCTTGGAAAATAGTGAATCATTCATGAATGATACATAAGCAACATCACAACATGCTAAGAATTCAGGTATGCGTTTGGCGGGATGTCTACCAATCAAAAGCACCATATCCTCTACACCTGCATAAGATATTTCTTTAATTAATTCTTGCTTATAACGACCATCACCAACAATATAAAACTTTACATTAGCATCTTTACTCTTCAAAATTTTTGCAGCTTTAGGAATAGTATCAAGGCCTTGAGCATATCCAATATTTCCAGTAAAAATAATCTTAAAGCTATCATCGTCTTCAATTTCTGGTACACTATGCTTTTCAGCAGGTCGATAAAACTCTTCCGCATATTGAGGCCAATAATATACTTTCTTTTTATCGACACCGCGCTTACATATATCCCGCACAAAGCTTGGAGAAGTACAGAAAATTTTATCACAGTGCTTATAAATATACCTAACCATTGTATCTAATGGTTTAATTATGAACGGGTTATGAATACCAGTTACAGTTTCCACAGCTTCCGGCCATAAATCCTGCACGTATAAATAACAAGGAACCTTATGTTTTTGAGCATACCAAACTGCTATCAGTGTTTGTGTCATTGGAGATGTTTCAAAATTAAAAACATAATCCGCTTTTATATTGCTCAATAAATTCCAAATAAACCCACTTACAGGGAACGATAAATAATTGCAGACCAAACCTATTTTACTTTTTCCTCTTGGAATTAATGGTATGCGAATAATGTCTATCCCATTCCATGTTTCTTTTCTCTTTTTTAAAATACCATAACCTTCATAATACTTACCCTCAGGGTAATTAGGTATGCCAGTAATTACTGTAACTTTAAAGCCACGTTTTACCCATTCTTGACAGATATCATTTATTCTAAACTGTTCTGGGTAAAAATACTGACTCACGACTAATATATGTTTCTTCAAAACGAATACACCTCACAACTACTCAAGCTCTTTTTTTCTTAGCAACATCAAACTTATACCCTTCAACAACATCCGCAGCCTTAATAACTTTCAAAAATGTTGCAAAAAGAATCTTTAAATCCATTAAAAAGCAAAAATTGTTAGCATACTTTACATCCCACTTAACTTTATTTAAAGGCGGTACCGTATCTCTGCCATTAATTTGAGCTAAACCTGTAATACCGGGCTTAATGTCATATACTCCATATTGTAAGCGTAACTCATGTATTTGAGGTTCATTAGAAATTAAAGGTCTAGGACCAACAAGGCTCATATCTCCTTTAAAAACATTAAAAAGCTGTGGTAGTTCATCCAACGAATACTTGCGAATGAAGTAGCCAACTTTCGTAATATACTTATCCGGATGTTCAACATCTGCTGTAGCTAAGTATTTAGGAGTGTTTATTCTCATTGAACGAAACTTATATAGTTTAAACTTTTTATACCCCTGACCAATCCTATATTGTGAAAAAAATACTTTCCCTGGATCATCAAGATAAACAATTATAGCTATAAAAAGCATAGGAACTGCTAAAATAATTAAGCTAACCCCAGATATTAAAGCATCTAGGAAACGCTTAAAATATCGATACCCTCCGCAACTTGTTCTCATACTCACCAAATCCCCCGCTTCATCAACACTATCATCCATCATAAAATACATTATCCCTACGCATAAGTGCTGCTTTTGTCCGTAAAGCAGCACTCTCTCTATATTATTATTACTTTTCAGCTTCCTTGTTTCCGTAGTAATAGTAATAGCCATAGCCATAGCCACGGTGCTCACTGCGCACCTTGTTCAGCACAACTCCCAGGATATTCGCCCCGGCATGCTGCAGCTGCTTCTTCACATCGCGCACCATGTCAACCTTCCCCTCGCCGCTGTCGATAACCAGCACCACGCCGTCAACCACAGCACCCAAAACCAGTGCATCCGCAACCGGCAGCACCGGCGGCAGGTCAATCAGCACATAATCATAAATCTCTCTGGCCTCCTGCAGCAGCTCCCGCATGCGCTCGCTGCCCAGCAGCTCGCTCGGGTTCGGCGGAATCACGCCGCTTGTCAACGCATACAGGTTATCCACCTTCGTAGCCTGCACTGCAGCGCTCAGCGGTGTGTCCATGCTTATAC
>OLRG01002685.1_pt1 | contig 12325 bp, 10 predicted proteins | sample 1672331 | NCBI WGS metagenome assembly OLRG01 (sample SAMEA3136672, study PRJEB25190) | human gut metagenome
TTGTTCGTAAAAAATTGTCATATCTCTCCGCCGCATTATGCCAGCCTTCATCTTGCACAAAGCTGTTGTCACAGCGCAAGTTTGTTGTTAATGGTTTTTTGCAATGCGGACATAACGGAATTAATTCCGTAGGAATTTTCATATTCGATTGACTTTTATACATTTGCTTAATTCTATCTTCATTATCAAAGGTTTCATTACAACATGGAGTAGGGCATTGAAGTAAACCGTAGTCGCCTTGAGTGTAAAATAGGCGTTTTTTATCAAAACAAGCTTTCTGAAAACAATGGTCCACGTTAGTGGTAATAACAAAATAATCTTTACCGTTTACCAAACTCAAAATCATATCATATAAATTATTCGGTATATCCATATAGCGGTTGATGTAGATATATCGGCTCCAATATGCCCAATGCTCCTCCGGCGTTGCAAACGGATAGAACCCGCCGGAATACATATCCCGAAAGCCATACTTTGCCGCAAAATCGGAGAAGTTATTTTCGAACCGTTCACCGGTGTAGACGAATCCGGCGGAAGTGGAAAGCCCTGCGCCCGCGCCGACAATCACGGCGTCGCAATCCCGCAAAGCGGTTTTGAGCTGCTCAATTTGCTCGGAGCAGCTTTTCGTAGATGGCTTTGTCCAAATCTTTGAAAACATTGAAGATCACCTTCTTCACACTGGTTTGCTTTTTGAGAAATTCTTTCACAGTCTGCACCGCAATCTCTGCTGCAAGCTGGTTTGGAAAGTGAAACTCTCCCGTGGAAATGCAGCAGAACGCCATGCTTTCCAGCCTGTTCTCTGCCGCCAGCTCCAGACAGGACCGGTAGCAGGAAGCCAGCAATGCCCGGTCCTGCTGAGTCACCCGACCATGGATGATGGGGCCAACCGTGTGCAGCACATAGCGGCAGGGCAGATTAAATGCGGCCGTGATCTTTGCCTGTCCGGTGGGTTCCGGGTGTCTCTGCCTGTCCATGATCTCTGCACAGGCAAGACGCAGCTGCACCCCGGCATAGGTGTGGATGGCGTTGTCGATACAGCCGTGGTTCGGGCAGTAGCAGCCGGTCATGTCGCTGTTGGCAGCGTTGACGATGGCATCACATTTCAGGGTGGTAATGTCCCCCTGCCAGAGGTACAGCCCCGGCTGCAGGGGCGTCAGGTCAGCCGCATCGGTGATGCCTTTTGCGGCGATTTCCTCTTGCAGGTACGCATCCTGTATTTGCAGAAAGTCTGTGCCGATACGCCGTGGTTCACGGATATTCAGCAAGCCCCGCAGAAGCTGCCACTGGGTGTCTGCGTCTGCCGGTATCCGCAGTCCCCGATACTCCGGGTGTTCTTTCAAAAGCACCTGAATAAGGATCGTTCGCCGCTCACTCTGGTTCATGGTGTTCGCCTGCCTTTCAAAACCTTTCTATAAAAACGCAGCAGTCTACCCGTTCAGAAGACTGCTGCGCTGTTTTTTCAGATCAGAACTCGTAGGGAGGGTTGCCGGAGAAGTCGGCAATGGCGCCGTGAGCATCCTCCAGGATTATTGCATTGGGTGTGCGGGGCATCTCGGCGTGCCCCGGCTGACGAGGCCATGATACACCCCTTTTTGCCCGGCGTAAAGTACGCACAATGCGGTAACCTGGTTACCGGCGGGTGACTTTTGACCGGTTACGATTCGGAAACTTTTGCGGTGAACCGCCGATTTCTCGCAATTTGGACTGCAAAAAAATTTTTTGAGCCGGATGTGCGGGGCGCCCGGCCCCTGCTTGACAAGCACCGCGTCTGTGCCGTAAAATAGAAAAAACGGCCCGCGAGGGGCCGGAGCCTGAAGCCCATTCTGGACTCCATGTGGGCCTGGGGCGAGGGATACAAGGCATCCCTGGAATGAAAAAACGCCGTGAAGCGCTTGAAAAAAGAAGCGCTTCACGGCGGTTTTTGTTATTTTTTCAGCAGAACATAGGTGACGCCCCGGTTTTCGGCGTCCAGATCCCGGTCCTGCCGCAGCCGGGGACACAGGGCCAGCCACCGGCGGGCCTCCTGGTTGAAGATGCTGAACTCCTCCCCGGGCAGGAAGCACAGCTCCTGCTGCCGCAGCCAGGTGCGGCAGGCAGTGCGCAGCCGCCCGCCCTTGCCGGAGGAGCCGTAGCCATGGATCAGCTTCATGGCCGGGGTCCCCATTTTCCGGGCGGCCTCCACCTCCGCCGCCAGGCGGCGGAGGGCTTCCGCGGCGTCGGGCCGCCCCAGCTCCAGATTCAGCTCCCGCACGGGTCTGTCCATGGTTCTCCTCCTATCAGTGCAGCGAAATAGGCAAACAGGGCCTCTGCCCCGGGGGCGTCCGCCCGGCGCAGGCCATAGCTCTGGCGCTCCGGGTGCCACTGGACCCCCAGCACCGGCAGCTGCCGGTGGACCGCCGCCTCCACCACGCCGTCCGGGGACCACTGCACCGCCTGTAAGGGCGGGGCCAGGCGGTCCACCGCCTGGTGGTGGCAGCTGGTGACGGCGGGAGCTTCCCCCAGCAGACGGGCCATCAGCCCCTCCGCCCGGGTGGGGTGCACCAGATCGCCCCGGGGCAGCTGGTGGCCGGGGATATCCCGCAGGGTCCCGCCCCAGTGGACGTTCAAGGCCTGGAGTCCCCGGCAGATCCCCAGAATGGGCCGCCGGGACCGGGCAAAGGAGTCGATCAGAAAGGACTCCGTTCCCGGAAGGGGGCCCCGGATGTCCCCGCCGCCGGGCAGCAGCAGTCCCCCGCAGTCCAGACTGCGGTACAGGTCCCGGCACAGGACCACCCGGGCCCCGGCGCTCTCCAGTGCCGCCAGATAGTTTTCATATTGACCCGGCACACCGTACAGATAAACAGCAGGCTTCATAGCGTTCCCCTCCCCTGTCTATTATGCGGCGGCGGGGAAAATTATGCCGGGACGGCGGACAAAACAATAAATCCGAACCCACGGCCAATCGGCAAAGGGTTCGGATTCTATTGTGTTGGTGGAGAACCACACCTTAAATCCGAACCGAGTGCCGACTCGATCTCTTCAAGCGAGATTGTCTGCGTCCCGTGCTGATAGTTATAGGTCAATACAAGTTTGTCATCGAACACATACACCGAATTCACGAATGTATCAATCAGGCGTTTCTGAAAATCCCGGTTTTCCGAATCGCCGTGACGGAATTGTTCAAACCATGCCGTCATCTGTTCGCGGGTAAGCTTCGGCTTTTGCAGCTCGGCAGTCTGGATATTGACGAGAATTTCTTCCTTCTGCGCTTCCAGCTCTTCAAGCCGCTGCTTGGTGGACGGCGTGAAGATACCCTGCTCGATTGCTTTTAGAAGATTTGAAATCGCGGACTCTGTTTCTGCAAGCTGTGACCGCAGTGCAGGTGTCGTCGTGTCCTCCTGTTCCTGCATGACAAGGATCGCATCAATGAGCCGGTTGATCTTTTCCTCGTCCATGACCCGCTGCATGGTCAGGCGAACAACAACACGCTCAATCCAGTCTTTGCGAACAGCCTTCTTGTCGCAATCCTTCAGGCGCTTCGCACCGCTGCATTTGTAATAATAGTGCATAGCGCCGGTATGGCTCTTGCCGCTTTCACCAACCATCATGCGCTCACACTTACCACAGAACAGCTTTGTTGTCAGCAGATAGTCCTCTTTTGCTTTTGCCATTGCGGGAGCATGGCGGTTCTTCTCCATGCGCTCCTGCACACGGTTGAACAGGTCTTCCGGAATGATGGCGGGAACGCCGCCCTCAATCACAACGTCCTGATAGCGGTACTCGCCAATGTATTTGCGGTTTTTCAGCAGGGAGCTGAAACTATTGATATTGAACGGCTGCCCCTTTTTCGTTCTGAGGCCGCGGGCATTGAAATCCTCGACAATAGAACGAACTGTCTTGCCGTCAGCATACTTCTCAAATACATCAACCACTAATGGCGCAGTCGTAGGATCGATCACAAGCTTCTGTGCTTTCTTGTCCAACAGATAGCCGAGCGGAACGCCACCGCCGTTGTTTTTCCCTTTTAGCGCGTTCTCTTTCTGTCCACGATGGATCTTTTCTGATAACTCGGCAGAATAGAACTCGGCATAGCCTTCCAGCATCGCTTCCAGAATGATTCCTTCCGGACCTTCGGAGATATGCTCTTTCGCAGAAACAACCTTTACACCATTCTTTTTCAGAATGTGCTTGTAGTGTGCGCTGTCGTAACGGTCACGGGAAAAGCGGTCGAGCTTCCATACAAGGACAATCTCAAACAGCTCTTTTGCGCTGTCCTTGATCATGTGCTGGAACTCCGGTCGATCTGCCGTTTTTGCAGATAATGCCCGGTCAATATACGTTCCAACGATGGTCATATTGTTGCGTTCAGCATATTCCCGGCACTCACGGAGCTGACCTTCAATGGATTCTTCGCGCTGGCTGTCTGAGGAATAGCGGGCATAGATGACAGCGTTCATTCTTCATCACCCTCGTTGCCTTCGCCGCTTTCCAACGCAAGCTCTGTCAGTTCACGCAGCTTGTTTTGTAGAAGCGTCTTGTCGGGAAGACAAAGCCGATAATCTGCAACAAGCGTGGGCGACATACTGCGGCTTAAAGCATATTCGACAACCGCGTCATCCTTGCTGGCGCAAAGAATAACGCCTACACTTGGATTTTCATTTGGCTTCTTCACATCGCGGTCAAGTGCTTCGAGATAAAAATTGATCTGTCCGATGTGTTCCGGCTTGAATTTTCCGATTTTCAGTTCAATCGGGACAAGGCAGGAAAGCGCACGGTTATAAAACAGCAAGTCGATGAAGAAATCTGTATTGCCGACCTGAACACGGTACTCCTCACCGATAAAGGTAAAGTCCCGACCAAATTCAAGTATAAACTGCTTCAGATTTTCGATGATTGCTTTACGGAGATTCTTTTCAGAAAATTGCTCCGGCAAGTCCAGAAACTCAAGCACATAGGTATCGAGGATGCTTTCACGCACATCATGCGAAACGGATTCAGGCATCGGCTTCTTGGCAGAAATCATTGAACGCTCATAGTACGATGTGCCGATCTGACGCTCCAACTCGCGTTTGGAATAATGTTCCTTCGCACAGAGCGCCATGTAAAAATGCCGTTCATCTGCCGTCTTGGAGCCAGACATAATAAGCAGATGGTTTGTCCAGCTGATTTGTGTCACCAGTGGTGTCACAAATTCATCGTCCTTGTAGGTCTCGTAGAATTGCTTCATACGATAGAGACCGCGACGATTGAAACCTTTGATGTTGGCGTTCTCTTGCGCAATGTATGCGGCAACTTCGTCAATGATCTTATCGCCAAAGCTTGATGCAGAACAAAGCTCTGACAAATACGCACCGATGCTCCAATACATCTGAATAAGCTCTGCATTGACTGCTTTCATGGCGCGGCTGCGGGCGTTGTCGATGATATGAATGACCTCGTCAAACTGTCCCGGATTATGGGTTAATTCATTGCTCATGTCCTCGCCTCCCCCAGCATTTTCAGCATCGCTTCTTTCAGCTTTTCGTTCATCGGTGATTCCGGATCGAAGCACATCTCAACGAACTTTCTCAGTTCAGGATTGTTCGCGTCAACCGGAGGTTTTGCCTCATACAGCTTGCCGTGCGGATCATCGCAGCGGGCAAAAATATAGTCCATTGAAACGTCAAAATAGTCCGCATACTTGCGCAGAAGCTCAACTGTCGGCGTTGCCTGACCGTTTTCATAGCGGTTGATGCTGGACTGCGTAGAGCCGATCAGGTCGGCAAATTTTGATTGGGATAAGCCAATACCTTCCCGCAATGCGCGAAGACGCATACCCAGTTGCTTCATGTTATTCAACCTCCAATTCGGGTTAATCATAGTATAATCAAAATCCGAGCAGATGTCAACCCGGATTTTGAAACTTTTGCGTGAACATTTCAATTTTACTAGATGGAAAGCATTTTTATTACTACATCATCTGTCATTACAGCCTTTCTATTTGAAAAATCTGCAACCCAATCGCATTCTTTTGCAAACAATTCTTGGCACAAGCTGTTGATATCATGTCCGGCAGACAGACCTTGAATCACATAGCTCAGGAAATCATCTACATATGAATGAAGATTTTCAACAAGAAGTGCCAAATAAGGCATACTATCACCATTGTGAATAATCAGATTTCTAGTGCTAATTCTGTATCGCTCATTTTGGTACTTTACAAAATATCTCAAAGGACTGTTATTAATAAGATCAAATGCTGGGTCTTTTGTCAGGGAAATGTACAATTCTTCGGCTATGGGCTTGAGTGTTCCTTCAGGGACACCGTGTTTGTCGATTCCATTTATAGCGCTAAGGGCATCTAGACAGAGATAATGGCTATTAAGTGTAGATATTCGATTAGACGGAATAGAATAATCAAAAAGGAGTTCATCAACTAACTGAGCAAAAAATAACAAATTTTTGCACGCAGAAATATCTTTCCATTTGACCAGATTACCCTGTTTCATTTATGGTATCCTTTCTGACTCTCAATTTAGCTGTAAGCTTCAGCACACAAAAACATTTGATTTCATACATCCACATCTGCATCCGTATCAAACAGCGCGTCCAGAGCTGCGTTATCAGTGATCGCCTTGACTTTGTTCCGCACTTGCACCTTCGCCATATCTAAGCGGTAGAAATGTTCCTTGCGGTCTGCGCCCACTTTCTTTCGGATAAGCTGAATACGGTTATAGGTAAATTGGTGCTTGTCCGCAAACTCGGCTAAGCCAACCGCCTTTGCCACATTGTCGGTGCGGCTCGGATCGTGCGGCTCCAAGATACTGTACGAATACTCCTCACCGTCCTTTTCGACGATAAGCAGGTCGGGGTACATGGGAAGAATCTTTCCCGCGCTCCGATAAGGGATGCAGAGAGACCAGGGCTTGCGGTCAAGATTTCTCAGCCACGCATACGCGCCTTTTCCGATTTCTTCAAGCAACAAATCATGTTCCCACGCATTGAGCGTAGTTTGGAAAGTGCCGTCCTGTGCGATATAGATGTGCTTATCATAAGCGCGGCTGTCCTCACCTACGGTAAAGCCCACGCTTGACGGCAAGTGCCAATCTATATCCTGTGGTCTGTCGGTAGCGTCAGACAGGCGTTCATACTCCATACGCCGAGCATCGTTCAGCTTGCCGATTTTGGCGCGGTATTTGTTATACAGCTCCGCGAACTTGTCTTCGCACCAATCGTTGATACGCTGCATAGCGTCATTATGCCCTGCCAGCACGACAACCTCAATTTTTGCGTCCTTATCATCAAGCCCCTGATTATGTTTGAAAATCCAGTAGGCATAATCCAAACCGTCACCGAGTTTTTTACCCGCAACCTTGAAATATCGGTCAATGTCAAATTCGGTCACGATCATGTGGTCAGCTTCGTCCACGCGATAGGCGTTATCGCCATAATCAAAAGTCAGCGATTTCAGATTAAAGCCTGTGATCGCCTGTGCAAGCGCATCGTATTCACCCGCATTTTTGATACTTTCGATTTCATCCGCCATAAGCTGCACAATCGATTTCTGCATATCATGGTGGATATTGATATCGATCATATCGTCCTTGATAGCGCGGCAAAACTGCATGAGCCTACGCAAAGGTGTGATTTTACGCGCCGTTTCAATGCGGTATGTAATCAATTTGCCATCCATATCCGCGAAAACATCAGCAAATTGCGGATCTTGGTAATAGGTCACACCGGTACGATTGGTGACGGTATCGGTGGGGATAATGTCCTCGCCGCTGTTCAGCGCGTCCACAACCTCTTTCACAGTCTGTTCGTTGTAATAGGGCAGGAACAGGCTGACTTCGTTCAGTTCGTCATTGGATGGTATGCGCCGCGCCAATGGAGTACGCACCATGCGCCCCAAAAGCTGCGCGATATAGGTGTAGTCCTGTGCGCTGCGGAACGACATCATAACCTCGGCGCGGGGGCAGTCCCATCCTGTGGAAAGGCTCATTTTGAAAATGACAAAATTGACCTGATCGCTTTCCTCAATGCGGGACGCTTCCATGTAGGGAATCGTCCATGTACCAACGGTCAGCAGCTTCTTGCTGTCCATACAATGCACAACTTCGCCGTTCACAAGGGGACGCCTAAGCTGTGTTTCAAGCATGGCAAGATAGGATTCAATTTCCGTATTGCTGACGATCTTATCGTTGCCGTCCTCAACCTGAATGACAAGGACGGGCTTGACAGTCTTATCCTCGCGTTCTTTTTCGCAATACTGCGCCCATTGCTCCGCTTTGCGCTGCCAACTTGCAACCGCGCCCTGAAACATCGTCATATCGGCATTGATGGCGATTTCGGGATAGTGAATCACAACACGGTCTTTAAGAAGCCCGGAATCACGCACATCTTCGGGCTTGATAATCACTTTGAGTTCGGGGGACTCGGTATTCTCGATCAGCTTATGAAAACGCTGAGGGGTAGCGGTAACGCCAATCACAAGGGGCATTTTGCATAAGCCGTCCGGCGCACTTCCCATGATAAACTTCTGCATGATGGATTTTGCAGCATTTTCGGCTTTTGCGGAAACATTCGTGCCTCTGTGCGCCTCGTCAATGACAAGGTACAGCTTGCCCTTATACTCCCACACCGTGTTGGTCAGCGTTTCCCAGATGGTATACTGTCGTTTGTCCGATTTATGCGTCAGCAGCTTATCGTTGCCGAGCTTCTGTGTGTTCAGAAAGTAGATATTGCCGCACTCCAGAGTTTCGCTGTCGAAAACAGAGTCGATGGTATGAATATTGCGGACACGGATTTTATCGGATTTGCTCTCGATTTTGCGGCGGGACTGCTCGTTGAGTTCGGGCATATCGGACAACCATACAACAATAGCGTCGGGATCGCCCTGTGTTTCAGCCGAACCGAAAAATATGTCCTCAAAAAGCGCGGTCATCACAATGGTCTTACCCGATCCTGTTGGGGCAGAGAAAGAAATGATAACTTGTTCTTCTGCGTCAGACAGGAGCATACTGTTCGCACTGTTGATGCGTTTATGGAGATCAGAGAGTGCGTCCTCCTGAAATCCGAATAGTTTTTCCCTCATGGTCAAATCCTCCTGCTATTGATAACAAAATTGTCAATATAGTCCCTGTATAGCTGTGTCACATTTCGGGTGCGAATCCGCGATCCCATTTCCCTATAAGCGTCCTCCGAGTTGGTGACAAGGTAAACATACTCGATATTGGGACGCGCCTCTATTTCAGCCAAAAACGCACCAAAATAACGTTCATCGATCAGCACCGCAAAATTGCTGCTTTCAGGGATCAACATATCGGGCAGTTCTCCATCGGCAAGGACAGGACGCTTGCCAACCGCGCCCGCTTTCAGCCAAAGCATAGGAAGTATCTCACGAAACTGCTGACCGAGGGCAACACTGCTCTTATCCAAAAAACCGAGTTTGAAATACTCCGCATTGGCGGCAAAACCGTCTGCCATTTTGATCTTTGAAAGTTCTGGATATATCGCTTCTTTCGCCTTTTTGTAAAATGTTCCTCGAATTTTTCTTCCGGTATCCGGATCTGTAATTTCACCTTCTACCTCGACCATTTTTTCAATCTCACAACCGTAATTGCCTTTCAATTTGTCTCCGTGGATATCAACACCCTTTATGCTGCAAATTGTCCGCGGCCAGGTGACATATCGGGCAATACCGAGTTTTTCCCATTCCTCGTCTCCCGGTTGATAGCCCTGCGTCTTTAAGGTTTTTGCCTCATCGTCGGAAACTTCGTTATTTGTAACCAAGATGCAGCGGCGATTGCCGCCGTCCTCTGCGTTGAGTAGATTGACTGCGTGGAGCGTTGTGCCGCTGCCTGCGAAAAAGTCAACGATGAGTGCATTAGGCTTGTCCGCAACGAAAAACCGCAGAGTGTCACGAACAGCATATAGTGACTTCGGGAATGGAAAACGCTTTTCACCGATTACAGAGGTCAATAAGGTTGTCCCATTTTCTGACGCATTATGACTTGCAATTTTCCATTGTGTTGGTGGCATACGCAACTCGTCAACACCGAGTTCCTTTTTATATGCAATCATTGAGCCATCGTCAGCATAGCCTTGAATCGCGTACTCACCTTTAACAACTTTTGCATATTCGCCATCGGGCAAATAGTTTATTACAAAACCGTATGCTGTCGGTCTGCCCAAGCGGACACGCCCTTGCTGAATACGATTTTTTAATTCAACATTGCCAACTTGCCATCTGCCTTGTGTGCCATTTCGTCGCAAGGGTAAAACTTGAATCAAGCCGGGGATTTCTTCTGCACGATCCTGTCCCATCGGGATAGAAGTTCCAATTTCCTTTATAGTCCTTGTGTCTGGATCAACATAAATTGGGTAATATAGATTCGGGCTGTCTGTCCGCATGGAATCTGTACCTCGCCTCATCATAGATGTCCACCCCGGCTCAACACTCTTTTCCGCCTCATCATCGTCTGTTTTTTCCTGTGCAGATACAATCGCAGATGATGACCATTCATTGGAAAGAGGCAATCTCGCAGGAGTGCATTCTCCAAACATTACAAAGAAAATGTATTCATCAGAGCGGCTAAAACCATCACGCGCACAGCCCTTTGGATTGATAACACTGCTTACCATTTGAATATGGGCTTCGGGGAACATATCTTCTAAAAGACAGCCTAAGTGCAAGTATTCTTTTTCATCAATCGTTACAATCAGAACAGAGTTCTGAGGATAAAGAATCCGTTTAGCAATTTTCAGCCTGCGCTGCATCATAGACAGCCACTTGCTATGTCGGTAACTGTCTGTGGGATCAACATAATCGTTATTATATTTCCAATCTTTTGCTCTACTGTTATACGGCGGGTCTATGTAAATACAATCCACTTGTTTCGGGTAGAGGTATTCAAGAAGCTGCAACGCATGGAAATTGTCAGCTTCGATCAGCGTATGCCACAAGTTGCTATCGGGTGCATTTTCTACACTGTCTATCGGGATAAGGGACGGAAAAATAGGCTCGCCAAACTGCGCCACAGCAACGAGCGTATCAAGCGGACGCTCGCTCTTTTCGCCTGTGGCTTTATTGACAATTGCTGCCCTTCCGTTAGAGATCGCGGACACAAAATATACATCGCGTATGTCCTCTCCCTTAACCGCAACAAGCGATCCCTTGCGGACAGCTACGCCATACAGCGGCGTACATTCGGGAATGTGATCCTCAAACACAAGCCCGAACTTTTTTTGTTTGCTCAAACGCGCCACTTCCTGCTGTAAGCGGTCGCGCAAATTTTTATCCTCAATCTGTCGAATGAGATCGTTTATCGCTGCCATACTGATTTCCTCCATGCGTCGTACAATAAAAAACTATCGTCGTAAATGACCTTTCCCGTATCGGAAGAACTAAATGTGCCCGCTGATCCTGCTGCGTCAATTCGCACCCGCGAGGGGTAGGGCGTGTCCCCTTTTCGAGTCAGAGTCGCTGATATAATCTGCGGCTCATTTTTCGTTTTCGGCGGGCTTCTTGATATACTTGCCGTTCTTGATTCTCGCGTCCGCCGGCTTCTCTGCGTCCTCTGGAATCCCCCAGACCGTGCCAATGCGGATAGCACCGGGGACGCGCCCCTCGCCGCACAAAATCTGAATACGGCGGGTGGAGATACCCCAGCGTTCGGCGGTTTGCGTGATAGATAAATACTTCATGGGCAGTACTCCTGTTGCAGTTCAGTTCTGCGTCTGCTTATAAAATCACAGTATAATTATAATCGTCAAAGCGAATAAAAGCAAGGGCTTTTCGGAAAAGTTCAGGAAGTATTTTCAACTCAAAAATCAAGGGTTTGGGGCTTCCCCAAAAATCAAAATGGGCGTATCGGCTGCAAAGCTGAACCGCTCATTTTTCCGGTGTGTACGGACACCGGATGTGCTTGCTACTCTCTCAAATCTCATATCCGCAGATACAACGCGCTCCCGCTTTCGCAAAAGCAGGAGCGCATATTTTTTGAAAATTTCTCATTTCGATACCTGCGTTTTGACGAAGAAATATCCGTTGAAAAGTGAGGAGCAGCGAATCGCCAATGCCCGCGTCCTCAAAAATTTTCTCTGTGGAGACCCCCTAATCCGCCGAGAAAATGTCCGTTGTAAAGTGAAAGGAAAAATTTTTGCTGCCATACTCAACAAACGGCAAAAAGGTGTCCGTTGTAAAGTGAAAGGAGTTCTTTGATATGCCTGACCGCACACGACCCATCCGCAAGGAAATCTGCCTGAACGAGCAGGAATTGAGCGTAGTTCGCCACAAGATGAATCAACTCGGCACCCGCAATTTCGGCGCGTATGCCCGGAAAATGCTGATTGACGGGTACATCAT
>OLRG01002688.1_pt1 | contig 12308 bp, 10 predicted proteins | sample 1672331 | NCBI WGS metagenome assembly OLRG01 (sample SAMEA3136672, study PRJEB25190) | human gut metagenome
TTCAGTGCGTCCATTTTTGAATCCTCCATTTGTTTTTAGACGTTCATGCACGGCACCTTGCCGTCAGAGGACCGCCCGTTTAATGATATTGTCATTAACCCCGCTGTGGTCTCAGCGGACACTAACGCCTAAATAGGATATCACAAAACCTGCGTGAATGCAAGCGTTCTGACCAAAATAAATGCAAAAATTTTCTGTTTTGCCCAACAGACAGTCATTCACGCTCCGATCAGACAAACAGCTGCTTATCTGCCGTCAAAAACTTTTTGCGCAGGATGTTGGCGCTGACGGCAGGCAGGCCGAATTTTTCTTCCAGAAAGCCGGTGAGCAGCGAGGGGTTCAGGTTCAGCTCCTGCGCAGCGGGCATGCACAGATCCATGTGCAGGCTGTCCCCCTCCGTGGTGTACTTCACCTTGGGCAGATGTTCCTTCAGCTCAATGATCTTGTTGCCCTTTTTGCCGTGCTTTTCCACCGGAGCGCTTTCCAGCGCGTTGTACGCATCCAGCGCCGCAGCCGCTGCCGCCGGGTAGGTGATGCGATAGCATGCGTAGGCAATGAGGTCTGCCTTCATCTGCACCGGGCCAACGTGCGTGATCACGATGCCTGCGGGCATGATGGCATTGAGGGCCGCTTTCCACTGTTCAAAATCCGGGGCTTCCGCTTCGGTCTTGACGTCCACGCACTCGCACTCGCTCTCCTGCCCCAGAGAAAGCGGGCAGGCAAAGGTCATATAGATGTGGGGGTTGAAGCCCAGCGTATGCCACACCGGCAGGCCGCTGCGCTTGAGCACCCGCTGCATCACCCGCTGCAGATCCAGCAGGGAGATGTAGGAGGCCTCATTCTTTTTCTCAAACGAGATTCTGACTGTAATCAAAGCAGGGACCTCCTAACAGGTGATTTGCACCGCAGCCGTGGCAGGCACGGTTGCAGGGCTGGGTGGTCTGGGCGGCAAGGGCCTTGTTGTACTCCCGCACCAGATATTCGTGGGTGACGCCGTAGTCCATGTGGCTCCACGGGGTCACTTCGTCCAGACCGATCGCGCGCTGGCAGTAGAACTTGGGGTCAATGCCCATGTCCTCGAAGACCTGCATCCAGGTGTCGTACTTGAAGCACTCTTCCCAGCCGTCGAAATAGCAGCCGCGCTTGTAGGCCTCGAGGATGACGGGAGCCAGGCGGCGGTCGCCCTTGGCAAAGACGCCCTCGAGGAAGCTGGTGGTGCTGTCGTGGTAGTTGACCTTGATTTTGCGGCTGTGGACGCTTTCGAGCAGGTGCTTCTGCTTGGCCTGCAGCATCTCTTCGGTATCCATCGGGACGAACTGGAAGGGGGTGTGGGGCTTCGGCACGAAGCAGGCGCAGCTGATGGTCACCTGCACGCCGCGGCCCTTGGCGTGCTTGGGATTGGAGTAGAACAAATCGACCACTTTCTGAGCGGTCTCGGCGATGCCCTCGATGTCCTCCATCGTCTCGGTGGGCAGACCCATCATGAAGTAGAGCTTGACGGAGGTGTAGCCGTTGGCAAAGGCCAGCGAGCAGGTCTTTTCGATTTCGTCCCAGGTGACGTTCTTATTGATGACGTCGCGCAGGCGCTGGGTGCCGGCCTCAGCGGCAAAGGTCAGGCCGCTCTTGCGCACCCTGGTGGTTTTTTCAATGAGGCTCTGGGAGAAGTTGTCCATCCGCAGAGAGGGCAGCGACAGGCTGACGTGCTCTTTCGGCGCCCACTCGTTCAAATCGTCCAGCAGCTCTTCGAGCTGGCTGTGGTCGGAGGTGGACAGGCTGGAAAGGCTCAGCTCCTCGTAGCCGGTGTTGGCGCAGAGGTCCTGTGCGGCCTTGTTCAGCAGGCTGGCGTCGCGCTGGCGCATGGGGCGGTAGAGGAAGCCTGCCTGACAGAACCGACAGCCGCGCACACAGCCGCGCAGCACCTCGACGCTGGCGCGGTCCTGGATGGCACCCACCATCGGGACGACGAAGTTGGTCGGGGGCGCAAAGTCGTTCAGGTTCTTGATGATGGCCTTGGTGATGACCGCCGGGATGCCCGGCTCGTTGGGAGTGATGGACTTAACGCGGCCATCCTCGTAGTATTCGATGTCGTAGAAAGCCGGGATATAGACGCCGGGGATCCTGGCAATGCGGAGCAGCAGCTCTTTCTTGGAGACGCCGCCCTCTTTCTTGGCCTTTTCGATTTCGGCGCAGATGCCGGGCAGCTGGTTTTCGCCCTCGCCCAGCTGGACGACGTCGAAGAAGTCGGCGATGGGCTCCGAGTTGCAGGCACAGGGGCCGCCCGCCACGATGAGGGGCCAGCTCTCGTCACGGTCTTTCGAGTAGAACGGGATGCCCGCCAGATCCAGCATGGCGAGGATGTTGGTGTAGGACAGCTCATATTGGAGCGTAAAGCCCACAGCGTCGAAAGCCGTGAGGGGGTCTTTGCTCTCCATCGTGTAGAGGGGCAGGCTCAGGCGCTCCATCTCAGCCTTCATATCCAGCCACGGCATAAAGGCGCGCTCACACCACCAGTTTTCGTGGCTGTTCAGCAGCTCGTAGAGGATTTTTTCGCCCAGAAAGGACATGCCCACTTCGTAGGTGTCCGGGAAGCAGAACGCGAAGCGGACATCTACCTCGTCTTTATTTTTATAGACGCTGCCCGGTTCGCCGCCGGTGTAACGGCCCGGCTTCTGCACCCGGGACAGCGCTTCTTTCAGTTTCGGATCAAACATCAAGTTCCTCCATTTAACAACACGGATTGCATATTTATATATTTTACCCTATTTGGGCGAAGATTGCAACAGACATCGCAGCATTTGAGCTCCATCCAGCGGTGGGACAGGCAGAAGGTTGAACGCCCCGGTGAGCAGATTGGCCGCAAGGAACGCACTGCCCCGGATGGTCGCACACTGTTCCATCCTCATTGCCCAGATGGCGGCCAGGAGGCCATTCATGCCCGGCCCGGCGGCAGCGAGCAGAAAGGTCTGCCCCCGGGTGAGGGTCTGACCCCATGTCCGCATACAGAAACCGGTCATGGTCACTTCGATGACGGGAAAGCGCCGGAACAGGAGCAGACAGACGAAGATATGACCCATTTCGTGGAGGACAGCGGCACACAGACCGATGCGCAGGAAGCCGCTGGCGTCGAACCAGAGCAGCAGATACAGCGCCCCGCAGAGCAGCAGCGGGTCACGGAACACCAGCGGCCCCAGCCGGACGAGCCGCCTCATGGCAGGCCCAGCAGAGCCCCCGCATCATAGCGGACGCCCTGTTCCAGAAGCTCAAAGTGAAGGTGCGCCCCGGTGGAGCGGCCCGTCTCCCCCGCTGTCCCCAGCGGCTGACCTGCCTGCACCACCTCTCCGGCCCGAACGAAGAGGTATTGCAGATGGGCGTAAAGCGTCTCCTGCCCGCCGCTGTGGCTCAGGCAGAGGTAGTTGCCGTAGGTCGCGCTCCGCCGGGCGGCAGTGACGACGCCATCCATCGCGGCCAGCACCAGCGTGCCTTCCGAACATGCAAGGTCAGTGCCGCGATGGAACGCCTCTTCGCCGGTGATGGGGTCGGTGCGCCAGCCGTAGGCGTCCGAGACCCGCCATGCCGTCGTACCCAGCGGGAACCAGGCCGTCTGCGCGGGCCTTACCCGTTTCAGCGAACAGCCCTCGGGCGCGGCTTTTGCGGCACAGGCCCGCAGAGCGGCCACGCAGAACAGGACAGCGCAGAACACCGCAAAAATCACCCATCCTTTTGTTTTATGCTGTCTTGTACTGGATCTTCTGGCAGCACTGTGGCTGGGATACAGATATCTGGACCGCAAGATACCAGATGAGATCCATATGTACAGAGGGCAGGAAAAACAGGTGGAAAAAGTACTGAATTATCCGCTGGTTACAGTGGAAAATGCAATTACCGTATCCAGTGATGGCAGTTATCTTCTGCCTCTGAAACTTCTGGGTGTGGTTCCATTTAAAGAGGTAAAAGTTCTTCCCGGAGAAAGTACTTCTGTGTATGTCAGCGGTAATACAGTAGGTATTTACATGGAAACAGAAGGTGTGATGATCATAGATACAGGAGAAATCATGTCGGAAGAAGGTACAAAAGAAGAACCAGCCAGAGATATGGTAAAACCAGGAGACTATATTGTGACTTTTAATCAGCAGGAAGTCCGAAACAAAAAAGATCTCATAAAAGATCTTACAGAACTGAAAGAACAGAATGTGATACTGGGAGTGGTGAGAGATGGAGAAAATATTCCGGTTTCCCTGACGCCGGTAAAAGATATCGAAGGAAAATATCGTCTGGGAATCTGGGTACGAGATGATACCCAGGGCATCGGAACCCTTACCTATGTGGATAAAAATGGCAGATTTGGAGCACTGGGACATGGAATCAGTGATATGGATACGGGCAGTCTTCTTAAGGTCGGACAGGGCAGACTTTATCAGGCTGAAATTCTTGGAATACAGAAAGGAACCAGCGGAAATCCAGGAGAATTGGCGGGACTGATTCGATACGAACCAGGGAAAGTCATCGGCTCTGTCAGTCAGAACAGCGAAAAAGGAATCTACGGAATTTATTATGGGTCAACTTCAGCTGTGAGTCTGCAGAAAATGGAGATGGCCTATAAACAGGAACTGGAGACAGGACCTGCATCCATTCTCTGCTGTGTAGATGGTACTGTAAAGGAATATGAGGCTGAAATTACCAAAATCGACATGAATCATGAAGACAGCAACAAAAGTTTTGTGATCCATATAACGGATCCGGCTCTTCTGGATATTACCGGCGGTATTGTCCAGGGAATGTCTGGAAGTCCTGTAATACAGAATGGAAAATTTGTGGGTGCAGTAACCCATGTATTCATTCAGGATGCAGCTACCGGGTATGGGATTTTTGCAGAAACTATGTTGGAAAATGAAAAAAATCAATGAGAAATATCTGTAGAAAAATGTAGATGGCGAAAGGAAACGAAAGAACGAATATTGTGTTTGATATAGTCAGAAAACCGCATAAAACCTCGATTTTAAGCGAACGAAAATCCGTCCATTCTCCCTGTTTCGGCTTGATTTCGCAAGGAGCAATCCTCTATAATATCTTTGTTGCAGCAAACAACAGAAACAGATTTTTGTGGATACATGGCTGAAAAAGCAGGTTAGGAGGAGACTGGTTTCATGGAAAAATTAAATGTGGCGATAGCAGACGATAACGACAAAATGGTAGAGATACTTGGGCGTATGATTGAAGAAGATAATGACCTTACACTGGTGGGAAAAGCACACAACGGAGAAGAAATATGTACCATTATCAGGGAAAAAGAACCGGATGTGGTAGTTCTGGATATTATTATGCCAAAGATGGATGGACTGACAGTAATGGAACGGTGTGGACATGACGACAAATTAAAGAAAACACCTGCATTTATCGTTGTTTCTGCTGTAGGCCAGGAGAGAATCACAGAAGATGCTTTCAACCTGGGTGCAGATTATTATATGCTGAAGCCCTTTGATCATGAGATACTTCTGAACCGTATCAAACACATAAGACACAATGGTGACAGAAGGACTATGAAAGAACCGGTATACCAGACTCTCAGAGAAGAACCAGTTTCCTATGGAAAACATGATCTGGAAGCAGATGTAACCAACATTATCCATGAAATTGGAGTACCGGCGCATATTAAGGGATATCAGTATCTCAGAGATGCGATCATCCTTGCAGTAAGTGATGTGGAAATGCTGAATTCCATTACAAAGATTTTGTATCCTACCATTGCGAAGAAGCATCAGACCACACCCAGCAGAGTAGAACGGGCTATCCGTCATGCTATAGAAGTGGCATGGAGCCGGGGTAAAATGGATACCCTTGATGCCTTATTCGGCTATACAGTCAGCACTGGAAAAGGCAAACCTACCAATTCAGAGTTTATTGCACTGATAGCTGATAAGATTCGTCTGGAACATAAAAAACACTCTTTCCAATAGATGTTTTTTAGGTTATAATGTACAAAAGAGCCAATACAGAATGTCAAATCTGTGAAGGTTCAAGCAAAGTGACCAAGGAGGGGTATCTACAGATGAAAAAGATTTTATTTGCAACATCCGAAGCAGTACCATTTATTAAAACAGGCGGTCTGGCCGATGTAGCCGGAGCACTCCCGAAATGTTTCGATAAACGTTATTTTGATGTTCGTGTGATCCTTCCGAAATATGCCTGTATGAAACAGGAATGGAAGGACAAAATGGAGTATATTACCCATTTTTACATGGATCTGGGATACAAGAACTGCTATGTTGGAATTATGCATATGGAGTATGACGGAATACAGTTCTACTTTATTGATAATGAATATTATTTCAGTGGACCAAAACCATATGACAGTGCACCATGGGATCTGGAGAAATTCGCATTTTTCTCCAAGGCTGTACTTTCCGTACTTCCGGTGATCGGATTCAGACCGGACGTTATTCACTGTCATGACTGGCAGACAGGTCTTGTACCTGTTTATCTTCACGATTCTTTCCAGCAGAACGAATTTTTCTGGGGAATCAAGACAGTTATGACCATTCACAACCTGAAATTCCAGGGTGTCTGGGATGTGAAGACTGTACAGGGTATCACTGGTCTGTCTGATTATTATTTTGCACCGGATAAGCTGGAAGCATACAAAGATGCAAACTTCCTGAAGGGTGGCATTGTATTTGCAGATGCAGTTACTACAGTAAGTAATACTTATGCAGAAGAAATCAAGACTCCGTTCTACGGAGAACGTCTTGACGGACTTCTTAATGCGCGTTCCCATGATCTGCGAGGGATTGTTAACGGAATTGACTACGACGTATTTAATCCCGAAACAGACAAATGCATCACACAGAATTACAATGCCAAGACATTCCGCAAAGAAAAAGTCAAAAACAAACTTCAGCTTCAGAGAGATCTTGGTCTGAATGAAGATCCGAAGGCGATGCTTATCGGTATTGTTTCTCGTCTTACAGACCAGAAGGGTTTTGACCTGATTGCATATATTATGGACGAACTCTGCCAGGATGCAGTACAGATCGTAGTACTTGGAACAGGGGAGGAAAGATACGAGAATATGTTCCGTCATTTCGACTGGAAATATCACGGCAAGGTATCTGCGCAGATCTACTATGATGAGCCACTGTCTCACCGTATTTATGCTGCATCTGATGCATTCCTTATGCCGTCACTCTTTGAACCATGTGGTCTCAGCCAGCTGATGAGCCTTCGTTATGGTACATTACCGATTGTTCGTGAGACAGGTGGCCTGAAAGACACTGTAGAGCCATACAATGAGTTTGAAGGTACAGGTACAGGCTTCAGCTTTATCAACTACAATGCTCATGAAATGCTTGCAACTGTTCGTAATGCAGAACGGGTATTCTATGACAACAAACGTGAATGGAACAAGATGGTTGACAGAGCCATGGCAGCAGATTTCTCCTGGGGTCATTCAGCAAAACAGTACGAAGAAATGTACAACTGGCTGATCGGAGAATAAAGCCTGAATATCAGAGCCGGGAATTCAGCGGATTTTTCCTGGCTTAAAATAAAAGATCCTGTAAGATAAGAGCGTTAACCCTGGGGACACTGCCTGAGAAAGGTGGTGTCCTTTTCTGCGAAAACAGAAGAAAAAAGACGAAAAGTTTTCCTTGACTTTGGAGACATTTTATAATAGCATATAACTAGAAAAACACGAACATAGGTTTGGAAAAGATCAAGAATACATAATAAGGAGAATCATGGATATGATCAATGAAGAGAAACAGAAAGCACTGGAAGCTGCTTTAGGACATATTGAGAAACAATACGGCAAGGGTTCCGTTATGAAGCTTGGAGATTCCAGTTCCCATATGCAGGTTGAGGCGATCCCTACAGGCTCTCTGGGACTGGATATTGCACTGGGAGTAGGCGGCGTTCCCAAGGGACGTATTATTGAGATCTACGGACCTGAATCCAGTGGTAAGACTACCGTAGCCCTTCACATGGTATCAGAGGTACAGAAAAGAGGCGGTATTGCAGGATTTATCGATGCTGAGCATGCTCTGGATCCTGTATATGCCAAGAATATTGGTGTAGATATTGATAATCTTTACATTTCTCAGCCGGATAACGGAGAGCAGGCACTGGAGATTACAGAGACTATGGTACGTTCCGGTGCAGTGGATATCGTGATCGTGGACTCTGTTGCAGCACTGGTTCCCAAGGCTGAGATAGAAGGAGATATGGGGGACAGTCATGTTGGTCTTCATGCCAGACTGATGTCACAGGCTTTAAGGAAGCTTACCGCAGCTATCAGCAGATCCAACTGCGTGGTAATCTTTATCAACCAGCTTCGTGAGAAAGTTGGAGTTATGTTTGGTAACCCGGAGACGACTACTGGTGGACGTGCCCTGAAGTTCTATGCGTCTGTACGTCTGGATGTAAGACGAACAGAGACCCTGAAACAGGGTGGAGAGATGGTTGGTAACCATACCAAGGTCAAAGTAGTGAAGAATAAAGTTGCTCCGCCTTTCAAACAGGCAGAATTTGATATTATGTTTGGTACCGGTATTTCCAGAGAAGGAGAGATCCTTGATCTGGCAGCAGACTGTGATGTAGTAAATAAGAGTGGTGCATGGTACTCTTACAATGGTGACCGTATCGGACAGGGTCGGGAGAATGTAAAGGTATTCCTGAAAGAGCATCCTGAGGTATGCCAGGAGATTGAACGTAAAGTACGAATTCATTATCATCTTCTTCCTGAAGAAGCAGGAGCAGCACAGGAGACCACAGAGGCATCTGCTCTTTCTAAAGACACAGAAGAACTGGAATAATCAATTATGACACTGAATTATAACGAACAGAGAGAAGCCCGCAGGAAAGCCCTGCGGCTTCTTGAACATATGGACCGTACAGAAAAAGGTTTGCAGGAGCGACTGATACAGGGCGGCTTCTCAGAAGCGGCAGCAGAGGACGCAGTTGCCTATGTGAAAGATTATGGTTATGTGAATGACTACAGATACGCCCTGAATTACATCCTTTATCGCATCCACAGCAAGAGCAGACAGAAGATTTTTCAGGAGCTTTTGCAGAAGGGAATCAGCCGGGATGTGGCATCTGAAGCCTGGGAAGAAGCCAGCGACCTGGAAGAACCGGACGAGACCAGCCTTCTCCGGACCGCCATAGAGAAGAAATGCAGCCCTGGCGATACCCTGGATGACAAAGCAATGCGTCGCCTTTACGGATACCTTCAGCGTCGCGGCTTCCGAATGGGTGACATTACCGCTGTGCTGGATGAGATGGGGATCAGCAGAGAGTGGTGATGTTGTTGATACCGTAGCCAAAGACATTGAGTGAAAATATATAAAGAAAATATAAAATGCCTTGAATAAAAGAACAATATGTGCTATTCTAAATGTAAAGCATATTTCTTTATAATTCAAGGCATTATTGCCATCTATTTTTCTTAATCCATTTCAGAAATTCATGCTTTTAAATCCAATTAATGAATAAAAGCAGGAGTTTCTATATGGAAGAAGATAAAGTGTGATATGTTCTCATACTCCTGCGAAAACAGGAGGTATTGCTTATGGCAAAAAGAAAGAACCGCAAAGTAACTGCAAAAAAATCACAGATGGTGAAAACAATTCCAACTGCCAACAGGAATTATAAGGATACAATATTTCGCAAGTTATTCTCTGACAGGGAGAATTTACTGTCTCTATATAATGCTATTAATGGAACCGCATATGAAAATTCAACAGGAGAACCAAATCTGGAATTAAAAGTGATTACGTTGAATATTAATGAAGGGCATAACGGCGTATTAATGGAACAATGTCAGATATTAAAAGAATATGCACAATATGTAACAAAAGTTCGTCAATACGCAAAAGAGATGAAATTGGATGTGGCGGTGGAATGTGCAGTGAAGGAATGCATTCAAGAAGGAATTCTGACAGATTTTCTCCGTAAAAATAAAGCAGAGGTCGTGGCTATGAGTATATTTGAATATGACAAAGAGAAAGAAGAAAAGATGCTGCGAAAAGCAGAATATGAAGCCGGATATAATTCAGGAAAAATTGAAGGAAAAATGGAAAATGCGATATCTTTTTATAGATTGGGTCTGCCCATTTCTCGAATAGCAGAGGGACTTAAAATTCCTACAGAAACTGTGTTGGAATGGATAAACAAAAATAATTCATCGGAAACACAGTAAAAGATTATATATGAGGAATTGGTTTATCTATGCCGGATGATAAAAGGCTGGATATGAGCAAATGGAAAGGTGCAAGTTTATTGGGGTATACCTGATGATGGTAAGAGATAGTGGGAGAATTTGAAATGTGATATTACTTTTTGATACATGAATGATACTTATTCAGTGATTTATTCTCCAGAAATCAGAAACGATATTAAAGAGATTATACTATAAATGTATAATAATTGACAACAGTGGGACAGCGTAGGTGCTGTTCCTTTTTTACACAGATTATGTAGTTGGAAACTACATATCATGATTGTGATTTTATAATAGGAATGCTATAATTTGTTCAAGTAAAACATATGGTCGTATGTGAATAAGGGATTAAAAATGGAGGAGAACTAATGGCAGAGTTAGAGAACAGCAAAGACCTAATAAGCGTGTTATGGAGTGGGGCAGATATACTCCGTTCCAAAATGGACGCAAATGAATATAAAGATTATTTATTGGGAATTGTGTTTTATAAATATCTTTCAGATTCTTTTTTGATTAAAGTGTATGATCTGCTTTATGATGAAAAACCAGACTCATTGAAAAGTGCATTAGAGGCATACAAAGAAGCACTGGAAGATGAAACAGCAGAGGAGCTAAAGGAACAGCTTAATCGGGAATGTCATTATGTTATAGAACCGGAATTGACATACACCTGCTTTGCAGAGGCGTCAAGAAACAATTCCTTCAATCGTGAACAATTACAGAAAGCGTTTAATAATATTGAACAAAGTGACCCATTATTTGCAGATTTGTTTACAGATATTGATTTATATTCAAATCGTCTTGGAACAGGCGATCAGAAACAAAGTGACACAGTATCCAGCCTGATTCAGGAAATTGATAAAGCAGATTTATTAAATACAGATGCAGATGTATTGGGAAATGCATATGAATATCTTATTGGTCAGTTTGCGTCTGAAACGGGAAAGAAAGCAGGAGAATTCTATACACCACAGCCAGTATCCAAGATCTTAACTAAGATTGCAATTTCAGGACAAGAAGCTTTAAAGGGGTTGTCCGTATATGATCCATGCATGGGATCTGGATCACTTCTCTTGAATGCAAAAAAATATTCAGAAGATTCTGCATGGATTAAATACTATGGACAGGAACTGATGACATCTACTTATAATCTTGCAAGAATGAATATGTTCCTTCATGGCATATTACCAGAAAATCAAAATCTCCGTAATGCTGATACCCTTGACAGTGACTGGCCTACAGATGAAGAAACAGACTTTAATATGGTGTTGATGAATCCACCATATTCTGCAAAATGGAGTGCAGCAACGGGATTTTTACAGGATGAAAGATTCAGTGAATATGGAGTACTGGCACCAAAATCAAAAGCTGATTATGCATTTCTCCTGCATGGATTATATCATCTGAAAAGTAACGGAACTATGGCTATTGTACTGCCTCATGGAGTATTATTCAGAGGAGCAGCGGAAGGCAAAATAAGAGAAAAATTACTTCGTTCAGGAAATATTTATGCAGTAATCGGATTGCCGGCGAATTTATTCTACAATACGTCAATTCCTACCTGTATCATTGTATTAAAAAAACACAGAGATGGACGTGATGTACTGTTCATAGATGCCTCTAAAAAATTTGAAAAAGGCAAGAAACAGAATACTATGAATGACGAACATATAGATTCTATTCTTGAACTTTATCATAAACGTGAAACAGTAGAAAAAGAGTCCTTCCTTGCAACTTTTGAGGATATCGAGAAAAATGATTTTAACCTTAACATTCCAAGATATGTAGATAATTTTGAAAAAGAAGAGGAAATTGACCTGAACGCACTTCTGGCAGAGATGAAACAGACTGATGAAGAACTGGAAAAAGTTCAGGGTGAAGTTGTAGCATCCCTTAAAGAACTGACATCTTCTAATTCAGATCTTATGGCAACATTGAATAACCTTATTGGGATGATTGAGAGGTAAAAAAATGAGCAAACCTAAGATAAGATTCAAAGGATTTGAGGATGATTGGGAACAGCGTAAGTTGGGAGATATTGCTGAATTTAGTAAGGGAAGTGGCTATTCAAAAGGTGATTTAATCGAGTCTGGAA
>OLRG01002689.1_pt1 | contig 12308 bp, 10 predicted proteins | sample 1672331 | NCBI WGS metagenome assembly OLRG01 (sample SAMEA3136672, study PRJEB25190) | human gut metagenome
AAGTGTCAAAGCCTCAATAATTACAATTTTATCCTTAACTTAATGACATTGTTTTTAGAAAAACCCCGTCCCCAATTTTCTTTTTTAGCACTTTTCACAATTGTGTGCGTCCTTCTAATGCGCGCAATAATGTTACTTCATCAATATACTCCAGATCTCCGCCTACCGGCACGCCGCTGGCAATGCGGCTGACTTTGACTCCGGTGGGTTTTATCAGCTTGCTGATATACATCGCGGTCGTCTCGCCTTCCAGGCTTGAATTTGTCGCAATGATGACTTCTTCTACATCGCCTTCCAGGCGCCGGATCAGTTCTTTCAGCTTGATGTCTCCCGGACCGATGCCAAGCATCGGGGAGATTGCGCCGTGAAGTACATGGTAGACGCCATTGTATTTTCCTGTCTTTTCGTAAGCTGCCAGGTCTCTTGTATTCTCTACAACCATAATTGTCTTATGATCGCGATTTAAATTACTACAGATTGGGCAGAGTTCCTGATCCGTCAGGGTGCAGCATTCTTTGCAGTAACGTACATTTTCTCTTGCCTCGACCATAGTGTCTGCCAGACGTTTCACTTCTTCTTTCGGCATATGTATCAGATGAAATGCCAGTCTGGATGCTGACTTTGCACCAATGCCCGGCAATCTGGACAGCTCGTCAATCAATTTGCTGATCTGGTTACTATAGTAATCCATTCATGCCTCCTGTGAATTTGGACATACTTGCTGCAGATGCTTCATCTACTTTGTCAAGTGCCTCGTTCACTGCTGCCACAAGGAGATCTTCTAACATTTCTACATCATCTGGATCTACAACTTCTTCATCCAGTTTTACTTTTACAAGTTTTTTGGATCCTGATACTGTGACTTCTACAGCTCCGCCGCCGGCAGTTGCTGTAAATTCTTTTGTCTCCATTTCTTTTGCCTGCTCTTCCATCTGACGCTGCATCTTTTGAGCCTGCTTCATTAAGTTTGCCATGTTCCCCGGCATTCCGCCTCCTGGAAATCCACCTCTTTTTGCCATAATTAATCATCCTCCACTACAATATCCATATTGATTAGTTTTTCTATATCTACAAAACTGTCCTCAAATCTCCGTCCTTCTTCTACCTGACGGACATCGATGTCCAGTTTTTTTCCGATTTTACTCTCGATCAGATTTCTGATTTCTTCTTTATGTTCTTCTGTTCCTACTACCCCGGCTCCTACTGCATCCGGCAATACAATCAGAAGTCTGTTTCCTTCTCCTGCACTTAGTCTTGCCTGCTTCAGATAATTCCGCAGCATTGGCGATGCATCCGATGTGAGTTTACGGAAATCTTTTGCCACTTGTTTTACATCTTCATTCAGAGCTTCCGGAAGTTCCGGTTTTTTCTTCGGTTCCTGTTCTGCTCCTTCCGGTCCATTTACATAGACAATACGTTCTCTCGCTGCATTTTCCATAAAATCACCGTTTTCCAGTTTTTCTTCAATCGCCCGCAGACGGTCAAGCAATGTGTCTGGATTTGTCTCCATTGCCGGACGACACAATTTAATCAGTGCTACCTCCAGCATGACCCTCTTCTGGGTTGAATATTTTAACTGACTGGTCAGATCTGAAAATACGCGGATATACCGGATCAATGCATCATCCTCGATCATCTGTGCCTCTTCTTTCAGCCGTGCCAGATTCTCGCTGGATACATCTAACACATCTTCCATATCATCAGAGCTTCTCACTAGCAGAAGGTTCCTGAGATACCACGTAAAATCTGCTGACAGCTGCGACAGTTCTCTTCCCTGCATGACCAGCTCATCTACGATTTCAATGACACTGTGTACATCTCTATCCAGAATCTTACGAAGCAGCCGGCTGAATACTTCTGTGTCCACCGCCCCCAGTACTTCCAGCACATGGTCGTATGTCAGCTTCTGTCCGATGTAAAATGCAGCACACTGATCCAGGAGACTTAATGCATCACGCATGGAACCGTCTCCCATACGTGCAATATATCGGACTGCCTTTTCTTCTACATCCCATCCTTCTTTATTAATCAATTCCTGCAATCTTGCTGAAATAGTCTCGATGGAAATGCGTTTAAAATCGTATCTCTGACACCGGCTTAAAATTGTGACCGGAATCTTATGCGCCTCTGTAGTCGCCAGTATAAATATGACATACTCCGGCGGCTCTTCTAGCGTCTTCAAAAGTGCATTAAAGGCCCCGATAGACAGCATATGCACCTCATCAATGATATACACTTTATAACGTCCTTCTGTTGGACGGTAGGCGACCTCTTCCCGGATTTCACGAATGTTATCGACACCATTGTTGGAAGCCGCATCGATTTCAATCACATTCATGGAATTGCCCGCGGCAATCGCCTTACAAACTGCACACTCTCCACACGGGCTTCCGTCTACTGGGTGTTCACAGTTAACTGCTTTTGCAAATATCTTGGCAACCGTTGTTTTTCCGGTTCCCCTTGTTCCACAGAACAGGTATGCGTGTCCGATACGATCTGCTTCAATCTGATTCTTAAGCGTCCGCACAATTGCATCCTGTCCCTTTACATCTTCAAATTCATTTGGCCGGAATTTCCGGTATAAAGCCATATATGACATGGTTATTATTCATCTCCAAAACTAATTCCGGTGATCTTTGCCTGTCTAATGATCTCAGACTTCGGATCAACATATTTTAACTTTCCTGCTACTTCACTAAGCGGAACACGAACAATCTTATCATTCTTTACGGACATCATACAACCATAATTTTCATCTAAGATCGCGCGGGCAGCTTCTGCGCCGAGTCTTGTTGACAATACACGGTCAAATGGACACGGGGATCCACCTCTTTGTGTGTGTCCGGGAATTGCGATACGCACTTCCTGCTGAGTTCTCTTCTGAACTTTTTCTGCCATCTCATAAGCTACAGAAGGATATTTCTTCTTTGCCTGTTTGTCCTTTAATTCTTTCTTGGAAAGCTTCGCGTCTTCCTTGGAAATAGCTCCTTCTGCCACTGCGATAATGGTAAACTTTTTACCTGATTTGGCACGCTTGTCTATTGCCTCTGCAATCACATCCATGTCATAAGGAATCTCCGGAAGCAGAATAATGTCGGCACCGCCTGCAATTCCTGCGTGCAGCGTTACCCAGCCGACTTTATGTCCCATGATCTCAATAATAAATACACGGTTGTGGGAAGTTGCTGTTGTATGGATACGATCGATCGTATCTGTTGCGACTTCAACCGCACTGTGGAATCCAAATGTCATATCTGTTCCCCACAGATCGTTGTCGATCGTCTTCGGAAGCGTCACAACATTTAAGCCTTCCTCACGCAGAAGGTTTGCTGTCTTATGAGTTCCATTTCCACCAAGGATCACAAGACAATCCAGACTTAACTTGTGATAAGTGTGCTTCATAGCTTCTACTTTGTCCAGCCCATTTTCATCCGGTACACGCATTAGTTTGAACGGCTGTCTTGAAGTTCCAAGGATTGTTCCTCCGACTGTTAAAATTCCTGAAAAATCTTCAGCTTTAAGCATTCTGAAGTTCGAGTAGATCAAACCTTTATATCCCTCTTCAAATCCATAAATCTCCACGTCTTTACGTGCCTGAAACAGTCCTTTCACCACGCCGCGCATTGCTGCATTCAGTGCCTGACAGTCTCCACCACTTGTCAACATTCCAATTCTAAGCATCTGTTTTTCCTCCTGCATCTCGTGTCATTATCTTAAAGTCATCTAATAATTCCTGTCTATGGAATCATATCTGCTCACAGCAGCAGTTGCTGTAACCAGTATCAAACAGCTTTGCTATTTATTATTTCGTCAGTACTTCTACACTCTTTTCTTTTACAAGTACCATGTACTCTACCTGGGCTGACAATCCGTCATCATCTGTATATACGGTCCAGCCGTTATCCTCATCTACATAGAACTCCGGTGTTCCCTCGTTGATCATCGGCTCGATTGTGAACATCATACCAGGAACAAGCACCATTTCACTGCCTTTTGGTGTTACATAACTTACAAATGGCTCTTCGTGGAATTCAAGACCAATTCCATGTCCTCCAATTTCCTCTACAACAGAATATCCATTTTTCTTTGCATGCGTGTTGATCGCGTATGCAATATCTCCCAGATGCCCCCATGGCTTTGCTGCCTTTAGGCCACGCTCTACACACTCCTGTGTTACACGCACGATCCGTTCTGCTCTTTCGGACACATTTCCAATCTTGAACATACGAGAAGCATCTGAATAATATCCATTTAAAATGGTTGATACGTCTACATTGATAATATCCCCTTCTACAAGGATTTCATTCTCACTTGGAATTCCGTGGCATACAACATTATTGATCGATGTGCACACACTCTTTGGAAATCCTTCATATCCAAGCGGTGCCGGAATTCCTCCGTGTTCTGTCGTGAAATCATATACAAGCTTATCGATCTGCGCTGTGCTCATACCAGCTTTGATATGTGCAGCCACATGATCCAGTACTGCTGTGTTGAGGTCAGCGCTCTTTCTGATTTCGGCAATCTGCTCCGGTGTCTTAAGAAGTGACCGGTCCGGAACAATCTGTCCTTTTTCTGCAAGCGCCCAAAGTTTTACGTCTAACCTATCCATAATTAACGTCCATCTCCTTCAAAACAAGTGCGGAGTACGCACCCATGTTTACAACTATCTCTCCATCTTCTACTATATACTCTTCGTACTCAGTTGTGTAGCCCTCATGATAAGAATACATCAGCCTTCTCATACGTCCACGCATCGGGATTTCTGCCTGCCATACAGGAACCGTTACTTCCTCCAGAGCATCACTGTTATTAATGATTACAACAATCCGCTGGTTCTGATCTGTTCTTGCATAAGCCAATACATTTTCCCGCCACTCAAGCATCTGAACAGAACCTTCCCTGAACACCGGGTATCGCTTGTGGATCCGGATCATTTCTCTGTGAAATGCAATCAGCTCCTGATCTTCATGCCCCCACGGATACGTACGTCGGTTGTCTGGATCCGTAAATCCGCACACGCCGGCCTCGTCGCCATAATAAACAGTTGGTGCGCCCGGCCACGTCATCTGCATAACGACCGCCTCACGCATAACTGCCACATTGACATTTTCATTGGCTGCTTCTGCCCCCAGTTCCTGCACACGGCCGACTCTGTGATTCGTTCTCGTCAGGAATCTGGAATGGTCATGATTCGACAATTCATTCATGGAAACCTGCAGGGACGGCGTCATCATATTGCTCATGTGATGACATATCGCATTTACAAATGCGTCGGCGTTGCCTCTTAAATCTTCTCTTGCCTCGTCACTGTGCTTCTCCATCCCAGTCAAAAACCAGGTGACCGGCTCCATAAATGCGTCGTAGTTCATGATGGTATCCCACTCATCACCTTCCAGCCACTCGCTTGGATCTCCGTAATGCTCCGCCAGGATCAGTGCTTCCGGATTTGCTTCTTTTACAACTTTACGGAACTTTTTCCAGAATTCGTGATTGTACTCGTTACTTCTTCCAAGATCCGCTGCCACATCCAGACGCCAGCCATCCGCATTGTACGGCGGTGACACCCATTTCCGTCCGATCTCCATGATGTACTCTACCAGTTTGGGGGACTGCTCATAGGCCAGTTTGGGAAGAGTCTCATGGCCCCACCATCCATCGTAAAAAGAATTGTACGGCCAGCTGTATTCATTGTTAAACTTGAAAAAACTCCGGTAAGGGCTGTCCGCAGAAACGTAGGCACCTTTTTCATAGCCGGGTTGATTCTCATAAATCCGTTCCCGGTCCATCCACTTGTTGAAGGAACCGCAGTGGTTGAACACGCCGTCCAGAATCACATGCATTCCTCTGGCGTGGGCTTCCTCCACCACTTTGATCAGCATCTGATTGCTGGCTTCCAGGTTTTCCAGATCCGTTACTCTCTGAATAAATTTGGACGCATGACTGTTGTCCATATCTCCTTCGTGAAGCACTTCTCCTCCGTCTTTTACGATTTTTCCAAAATGGGGGTCCACATAATCGTAATCCTGAATGTCATATTTGTGATTGGAAGGAGATACAAAAATTGGATTAAAGTATAACACTTCTACTCCAAGATCCTGTAAATAGTCCAGTTTATCCCAGACTCCTTTTAAATCTCCACCATAGAATTCCCGCACATCCATGGTTGCCGGATAGCGGTTCCAGTCTGTAACTTTTCTACTGTAGTCTCCGATATAGTAATATTCCCGGTCTTCCACATCATTGTCAGGGGCACCGTTGCAGAAACGATCTGTAAATATCTGATACATGACTGCGCCTTTCGCCCACTTCGGTGTACGAAAGCCCGGACAGACTACATAATCATAGTCTGACACCACTCGCTCTGACACTCCGCACCGGTTATAATAGCATACTTCACTGCCGCTTCGGATCTCAAAATAATACCGGAACGGCTCCTCACCCAGCTGTCTTTTTATCTCATAATAGTCAAATACTTCGCCCGTCTGTGCCTTCTCCATCTCATACCGGATTTTCTCGTGAACAAGGCAGACATGTTCTGCATCGTCCTTAGCGGTACGGAACCGGAACACAACTTCTTCGTTGCGCTCCGGTTCGGACGGATTCACATACTGCGAAGTACCGTCGCAAAATAATGCTTTCTTATTCATCTATGCTTCATCTCCAAACAACGCTTCAAACTCTTCTCTGGAAATCTTTTCTTTTTCCAAAAGCAGTTCTGCACATGCATGAAGTACATGATCGTACTCATGAATAATGCTCTTCGCCTTTGCATAGCACTCATCTATGATCCGTTTTACTTCCTGATCGATCACACCGGCAACATTCTCACCGTAACCCCTGGAAGCATGGGCAAGATCTCTTCCGATGAAAACTTCATCGCTGTCATCGTCGTAATTGATCAGTCCGACTTTCTCAGACATACCGAACTTCGTTACCATGGATTTCGCAATACCAGTCGCCTGTTTAATATCCTGAGAAGCTCCTGTCGTAATATCATCAAAAATGATTTCTTCCGCAACACGGCCGCCAAGTGCCACTGTGATATCCTGCAGCATCTTGCCTTTTGTATTGAACATTTCGTCCTGCTCCGGAAGCGGCATCGTATATCCACCGGCACTTCCGGTCGGAATGATAGATACACTGTACACCGGTCCCACGTCCGGAAGGACATGGAACAAAATTGCATGACCCGCCTCGTGGAAAGCTGTGATTCTTCTTTCTTTTTCAGAAATAACACGGCTCTTTTTCTCTGCTCCGATTCCGACTTTGATAAATGCTTTCTGGATGTCTTCCTGCTTTAAGAAGAGGCGTCCTGCTTTTGCTGCCAGAATTGCCGCTTCATTTAATAAGTTCTCAAGATCTGCTCCTGCAAATCCTGCAGTTGTCTGCGCGATCTGTTTCAGATTGATCTCCTCACTGAGCGGTTTCCCCTTTGCGTGAACTTTTAAAATTTCTTCTCTTCCCTGTACATCCGGTCTTCCGACTACGACTTTACGGTCAAAACGTCCCGGACGAAGGATTGCAGGATCCAGAATGTCGACACGGTTCGTTGCTGCCATGACAATGATTCCTTCATTGACACCGAATCCGTCCATCTCAACAAGTAACTGGTTCAATGTCTGCTCACGCTCATCATGACCGCCGCCCATACCGGTTCCTCTTCGTCTTGCGACTGCATCAATCTCATCGATAAAAATGATGCACGGTGCATTTTTCTTAGCCTCTTCGAATAAGTCACGGACTCTGGAAGCTCCGACTCCGACAAACATTTCCACAAAATCAGATCCGGAAATAGTAAAGAACGGAACTCCTGCCTCTCCGGCTACTGCCTTGGCCAGCAGTGTCTTTCCGGTTCCCGGAGGTCCCACAAGGAGAACTCCTTTCGGGATACGCGCTCCAACCTGGATATATTTCTTAGGTTCTTTCAGGAAATCAACGATCTCCTCCAGCTCCTCTTTCTCTTCTTTCAGTCCTGCAACATGATCAAATGTAACCTTCTTATCGCTGTCTGTGCTTAACTTTGCACGGCTCTTTCCAAAGCTCATGGCTTTGCTTCCGGCATTTCCTCCCTGACGGTTCATCATCATAAAAATGAACATCACACCTGCAAGTGTAAGAAGCACCGGCAAAATTGTTGTTGAAAATAATGTGTCCTGCGGAACATCTGCCATATCATAGTCCAGCTTATTCTCTTTCAGATAATCCTGCACTTCATTAATATCTGAAACATACAGATACCGCACCTGCTTACCGTCTTTATCTTCCTTCTTCAGTTTGATTTCCACATGTCCGGTCGGCACATTTTTATTCTGAATCACAGAAATGCTGTCTACATTGTCTCCTGTAACCAGTGTCTGAAACTCACTCCAGGTAAGTCTGTCACTCTGGTTCTCGAACATGTTCGTAAACCAGAGCACTGCAAACAGGAATACAACAAGAACTAAAAGACCGGCTCCGCTGATTCCTTTATTTTTTCTAGTGTCCAAGCTTTTTGCTCCCTTCTACTCCACACCTTCTACAACTCCGATGTATGGAAGATTTCTATATTTCTGGGCATAATCCAGACCGTAGCCCACAACAAATTCATCTGGAATGTTAAATCCGACATAATCAACCTTCACGTCTTTGACACGTCTTTCCGGTTTATCTAATAATGTACAAAGTCTCAGGCTCTTTGGTCCACGTTTTTTAAGAATTTCAATCAGATAAGAAAGTGTTCTTCCTGAATCAATGATATCTTCTACGATCAGAACATCTTTTCCTTCCAGTGTCTCATCAAGGTCTTTTGCAATCTTAACTACACCGCTTGAAGCTGTTCCGTCACCATAACTGCTAACACTCATAAAGTCCATGGACACCGGCACGGTAATTCTCTTTGCCAGTTCGCACATAAAGAATACGCCACCTTTTAATACACAGATGAGATGCACTTCTTTTCCTTCATAATCTTTACTGATCTGCTCTCCAAGATCACGGATCCTCTTATCAACTTCTTCTTCCTCAACTAATACTCTTACTGTCTCTGCCATAATTTTCTCCTTTGCAAAAGTGAATTTCTAAAATCTTTTTTGTAGATTCTGTAATCTGATAACGCTGGCTCTGTCTGTGACCGACCACCCACATAATATCGTGCCCATCTGCCACCAGCCAGACTTTCTCTCGCTCTTCCTGCGAAATTTTCTCATTAATAAAATACTTTTTCAGCCTTTGCGTTCCTCCATTTTTGTTAATTGCAAGGACATCTCCGGCCTGTCTGTGTCTGATTTCCACAGTGTTATTAATTATATCATAATCGAACCATTTCGTGTAGGTTTTTTCGGGAAATGCTTTCATTCCAGGCGGTCTTTCGAAAATGCGAAACTGAAACAAAGCCTCTGGATTTTCTATATTTTCATCATTTAAATGGTTTGGATCAATCATTTTTGTAGAAATGACTGGTTTCTTTTCAAACTTCACTCCTCCATAAATGCGGCTCGCCGTCACAGCATAAGGCAAATCTATTTTCCGTCCCACCTGCCGGTTCAAAAGCTCCTCTACCGCCTGTACATGTACTGCACTGATATCCTTCTCGTGCCCCGCAGCTTCACAGATGATCCGGTGGATCACATAACTTTTTAACGGTACCGGGACTTTGTCATATTCATTTTTATTCAGAATCAGACTAATAGCTCCTGTAGATAGATTTGTTTCTTTCCGACATGATTGTGGCTCTATCTGCAACACTTTTTTCTTATACTCCTCAATCTGCATATCCACATAACTCCAAAGTTCACGCACGCTCTGAGCTGTTCTGGAAATGTGCCAGACTGCCTGTTCATTTATTTCCTCCAGTTGTGGAATAACCTGATTACGAAGCTTATTTCTTGCATAAACATTTTCTGCATTCGTCTCGTCTGTACAATAAGATATTCCCACTTTTTCTAGATATGATTCAATCTCATTTCTTCCTATATTAAGAAGTGGACGAATCCAAAATCCGGACACCGGCGCAATCCCGCCAAGTCCCCGGACATCTGTTCCCCGGCACAAATGAAATAACACGGTCTCGGCCTCATCATTTCTGTGGTGTGCCAGCGCAATTTTCCCAAAACCTTGCGCGCTCTCTTGTCTGCCACTGGCACACTCAGCATGGTGGGACTGGATATCACCATATTCAGCATTGTCACATGGAACATCACTATACTGGTTTCTTACTTCCAGAAATGCCTCTCTCCTGGCCTTTCTGCCCGCTTCCTCTTCAGACATATTCCAGCATTTTGCAAGTTCTCTTATATTCTTATGATAAACAACAAGTGGAACATTCCACGCATCACAAATTTTCCGCACATAACGCTCGTCTGCGTCAGCGCTGTCTCCGCGAAGGCCATGATGTACATGCACCGCTGTAATTTCCAACGTTCCATCTCCGCTTTTTTGTCGTTCATCCCGAAGCTTTGTAAGCACAAAAAGCAGGCATACGGAATCTGCACCTCCCGATACGCCTACAATTACTCTGTCCTTTTTCTCCAGCATATGCTGTTCTTCTACATAAGCTTTTACTCTCTGATACATCTGCTTTATCCTGTTAGGACGACTCTCTAATCATCTGCCCAAACATTTCCTCGCTTATTTGTTATTCAAGAATGGCTTTGATCTCTGATATCAATATATAAAATTTGCCCGCAAATTGCAAGTTTTCCATATATTTTCTCTATTTACATATAGACCATATCCTCTTTTTTTAATCTCAGAGGCAAATACTTCAACTACAATGATATTCTAAAGCTTCCAGATTCCTGTCACAAGAATTGTCATATCATCAAGAGGCGCTGCGCCTGCATATTCCATGACCCGGTTCAAAATGTGATGTGCCATTTCTCCCGGATTCTGGGACTCCACCTGACAAATGAATTCTTCCATGAGGCTGTCCTGTTTCCCCGTCGGCAAGGTGTCCAATACACCGTCTGTCACCATAACAAGAAAGTCTCCATCTTCAAGTTGTCGCCGCTCCGGTTCTATATCAAGCCTTGCCAGCGCACCAATCGGAAGGGAAATAGAATGCACTTCCTCCACCTCATCTTTTCGTTTTATATATGTAGTGGCTGCTCCTGCTTTTACTATCTCACAGCTTGCATCGTACAGATCAATAATCGCCACATCAATCGTGGAAAACATTACTTCTTCCCGACCGGTCACGAGGGCCGTATTCATAATCTGAACTGCCGTTTTTACCGGGAATCCAGCGTTTAAAAGCTCTTCTAACATTTCCACTACCATCGTACTCTCCCGAAATGCGCGCTCACCTGAACCCATACCGTCTGACAGTGCCACACCTTTTCTTCCTCCCGGCAAGTCCGAGGTCAAAAATGTATCTCCGGAAATTTTCTCGCTGCCTTTTCCTATTTTGGCCACACCCTGGATCGTGTGAAATCTTGCTCCTTCCACACAGGCAACTGTGCAGTACTCGTCCCCGATAATTGGGCGTTCTCCCCTCCCGGGAACCATGATCCGGCCTGCCATTTTCCCAACTTCTGACGCCAGTTCTTTCATAGCGACAATATGCCCTTTGGACGCCTTTAACGTCAAATGTATCTCATATTTTCCCTGGGCGGTCATATAAAAAACCGAGGACAAAATCTTGATTCCGGACTTTTTTAACTGATTTCGGATTTTCTTTTTCAAATGCTCATCTTCAAATATCCCGGCATCCAGTTCGTGAGTCGTATAGCACAAAGTCTTCGCCAGGTCATTTAACTGCGCAGCAAAGCCCTCCCGGTTCTGTACCATTTTATTATTCCATATCAACTTCTGTCTCACATTTTCATAATTTTCCAGTGTCTCCCGCAAAAATCTCGGTGCCAAAAGGCACTGCTTCATAAGCCTGCGTTTTAATTCCACATTTAGCTCGGCACCGTAGTCCTGAACCGCACACAGAATTTCCCGCATCATATGATACGTTTGCTGCCGTCTCTCCCCCAGACATTTTTCTCGATTTTCACACTCCCGACACACCTTCTGAGTCACACGCTCAAAAATGTCGTCATTTTCCTCATTTGTAAATGTAGCGCGATAATCCTCCAGCTTTGAAAATGTATCTGACAGCTTCTTTAAAGATCCCGCAAACTTGTCTACTTGAATCACATACGGATTCGTGAAAATCTGTGCTCCCCGCTCTTTCAATTCCTGCATAAAAATCTCCCCTTACTAATTCTTCTATCTCAGCTTTCGTATTCCCGCTCCGCTTTTTTCAAGAATGCCTCGGCATTCTTGTTGCGAGGTGCGCGTCATGCAATTGCATGACATACTTCTACTGCGCACCTCTGCAA
>OLRG01002692.1_pt1 | contig 12301 bp, 11 predicted proteins | sample 1672331 | NCBI WGS metagenome assembly OLRG01 (sample SAMEA3136672, study PRJEB25190) | human gut metagenome
GAAGAATGGATGGAGTAAAGATTTAAATTTGTATGTGGTTTTGAAGGTACATGTAGAAAGTAAGGGAGCTGTAGACCGTAAGGGTTTGCAGTTTTTTTATTGCATAGCAAAATCCGTAGGAACTTCCTGTTAAATAAAAGGCACTACGAGCCCAGGCACATTCTTTATTATTACATATTAAATAATAAAAATAGAATGCACAGTCTGAACTGTAGCATTCTTTTTCTATTATTGTTTAAGTCTGTTCTGATTACGCCAGTCTCTTGGCGATATTCCATAAATATTTTTAAATGCTCTGGAAAAATGTAATTGGTTGGGATAACCGACTGCATTTCCTACATCTTTAATGGAAAGCTTTGTCAGTTTTAATAATTCAGCAGCTTTAATCATTCTATAATTCAACAAAAATTCCTGAGGAGATTTTCCAATTCCGTCTTTGAATATTTTTCCGAAATAACTGCGGTTTAATCCGCATACTGCAGCGATGTTTTCGACAGAAATATCGTTTTGGAAATTCTGCTCTATATAAGATAGGGCTTCATGGATATAAAAATCCTGAAGACGGCTGATTTTTGATGTTTGCATGATGGAAGTAGAACGAATAAGAGCATCAATTGCAAGATAGAGATGCCCGATCAGGTGAAATGGTGTAGCGTCTCCGTGACTTGCAATATAGAGAAGTTCTTCTTTCAGTATTTCACGCAGATCCTTAGAAGTAGCTTTATAAATCGGATTATCCAAACTAAGTCCGGAAAGTTCAATGGTTTCCTTTGCACGTAGTCCGTCAAATTCAATCCATGTATATTCCCATGGGAGTTTTTCATCAGAGATATAAGTATTGATCTGACCGGGGAAAATCATAAAGCCCTGGCCACTTTTTACGTGATAGGTCTGTGTTACACTGTGAGAATCATTTGCCATTAAAATTCCGGTGCCGGAGATAATGTAGTGAAAAAGAAAATGATTACGGACGGCAGGACCAAAACTATGCGCCGGTTCACATTGTTCGTAACCAAACTGATACAATCCAAGATCGACAAAATTCTCGCTTGGAAATACTGAAAACATAAGTTCTTTCATAATAATTCCTTTCTCATAGGTGCTCTGCCGTGAAAAATGATGTTTAGCAGATGTTAAGTCAGTTGATATATATATTTATTCTACTGATTTAATAAATAGATTGCAACTAAAATATACCAAAATGCTATGCATTTAGCAAAAAAGAAGAGAATAATAGCATTTTGGAATAAAAATTCAAATACAATGATATTTATAGTCGCATAATGGTATGTTATTATACAACTATAAAGAAAGCACTTGATATATCGAGCGGTAACTAAAAACGAATATACCTGTGAGGAAGGAGAAAAAATGAGAAGGAAAAGAGCAGCAATTGTTTTGGGAATGTCCTGTATTCTGATGGCATCAGCAGTATTACAGGGATGTCAGCAAAATCCAAAAAGCGGAAAAGTGGAAATTGAACTTGTTCAGTATAAACCGGAGGCGGTAGATATATTTGAACAGCTCGAAAAAGAATTTAATGAGACACATGATGATATCCATTTGAAAATTTCTTCCCCAAATGATGCGACAACAATTTTGAAAACACGTTTTATCAGAGAAGATTATCCGGATATTATCGGAATCGGAGGAGATATCAATTATTCGTATTTTGTTGATTCAGGAATACTGGCTGACCTTTCAGATTATGAAGGACTTAGTGAGGTAAAACCTGCTTATCTGGATATTATTGAAGGATTGGAGTTTGTTCCGACAGAAGGAACATATGGGCTTCCGTATGTGGCAAATGCGGCAGGAGTGCTCTATAACAAAGATATGTTTGCAGAGCATGGATGGGAGATTCCGCAGACCTGGGATGAATTTATTTCTCTTTGCGAGGAGATTCAGAATGAAGGAATCCATCCACTTTATTTTGGATATAAAGATACCTGGACCTGCCTTGCACCTTGGAATGCCCTTGCAGTCGGACTTGCACCATCCGATGTTTGTCAGCAGGTGAATAAGGGAGAAACAACCTTCTCCAAAGAATATCCGCAAGTGGCAGAAAAAATGCTTGAATTGTTAAATTATGGTGAAGATGGACCGTTTGGATACGGATACAACGATGCATGTACTGCATTTGCAAATGGTGAATCAGCGATGTATACAATCGGAAGCTATGCAATTCCGCAGATCAAATCTGTAAATCCGGATATGAATATCGGATCCTTTGTTATGCCGGCTAATGATTCTGAAGAGGACAATGTATTAAATTCAGGAGTAGACCTTCAGTTCTGCGTGATGGATGCATGTAAAAATAAAGAAGCGGCATATGAAGTACTTGATTTCCTGATGGATCATGAAAGTATCCAGGCATACTTAGATGCACAGAATGCGGTGCCTTGTAAAGACGAAGATTTTGCATTAGCTCCGGAACTGGAAGATATGAAACCATATATTCAGGATAACCGTATGGCGGATTACCAGGACCACTATTATCCGTCAGAAATGGCAGTCGATGCACAAATCCAGACATTTCTCATAAACCAGGATGTTGACGCATTCCTGAAAAAATTTGACAAAGACTGGATCAGATATAACAGGGATATCATTCGTATGATGGAAGATTATGAAGCAGGCAAGTAGGAGGGATACAGATCATGAATAAATTGAAAAGGATGAATGGCAGAGAGCGGACATTTTTACTGATTACGATACCGATACTTGCGTTGTTTTTCTGCTTTAATACGCTGCCACTTATTAAAGGTGTTATTTATAGTTTTACAAATTTTCGAGGATATGGCGAGTTTGACTGGGTAGGTATTCGGAATTATACAGACTTATTTACTGATGCAAGAGTCGGGAAATCCTACCTGTTTACATTCAAGCTTGCAATTGTTGCAACAATAGTTGTAAATGTGTTAAGTCTTGTTTTAGCTCTTGGATTAAACAGTAAAATTAAATTTAAAAGTGCACTCAGAGGAATGTATTTCGTTCCAAATATTTTAGGAGCACTTGTAGTGGGCTATATTTTCAATTACTTTTTCACTTATATTCTTCCGACAGTTGTAAAAATGATGGGCGGAAAAGGTGACAGTATCCTGGCAAGCTCAAAATGGGCATGGGTTGCGATCGTAATTGTATGTGCATGGCAGTCTGTTGCAATGAATACGATTATTTATATTTCCGGACTTCAGACGGTACCGGAGGATGTATACGAAGCAGGTTCTCTTGATGGAGCGACCGGATGGAAAAAATTCAAGAATCTGACATTTCCACTGATCCTTCCATTCTTTACCATCAATATGGTACTTTGTATGAAGAATTTTCTGATGGTATTTGATCAGATCATGGCTCTTACCAAAGGAGGTCCGGCGCAGAGTACAGAATCAATTTCATTTTTGATTTATAACAATGGTATGGCCGGAGGACAGTTTGGGTTCCAGAGTGCCAATGCAGTTGTGTTCTTTGTAGTGATCGTTGTGATCTCTGTATTACAGATGAACTTTTTGGGAAATAAGGAGGAACAGTTATAATGAAAGTAAAGGTGAAAGAAAGAGTAAACTGGCCAATCACAATTTTATTGATTCTGGGTCTTGTAACCGTTATTTTTCCTCTTTATCTTACAGTTGTGATTGCATTTAAGAAACCGTCGGAAATGACAAACAGTATTTCCGGAATCTTATCACTGCCAAAAAGCTGGAGCTTTTCTAACTTTGCAGAAGCAATGCGTGTAACAGATTTCTGGCATTCACTGGGCAACAGTGTGCTGATAACGATTGTAACGGTAGTTCTTTCCATTCTGATTCATTCTATGATCGGTTATGTGATCGGAAGAAGTAAAAGTACCAGTAAATTTTACAAAGTAGCCTATCTTTATATTGTAAGCGGTATGTTTGTTCCATTTGCAATTTTGATGATGCCACTTGTGAAGCAGACAGCACAGATGAGAATTGACAATATTTTCGGTGTTATTTTGTGTTATCTTGTATTTTATATGCCGATGAATGTGCTCTTATACTCCGGTTATCTGAAAAATATTCCGCTGGCACTGGAAGAGGCTGCACATGTAGACGGGGCAACAACCTGGAAAACTTACTGGAGCGTTATTTTCCCAATCATGAAACCGATGCATGCAACAGTAGCGGTACTTACAGCACTTGGTACATGGAATGATGTTATGACACCACTTGTAATTCTGGCAGGTAGTGATGTGAACACACTGCCACTTGCACAGATGACATTCCAGACACAATTTGGAACCAATTATAATCTTGCATTTGCATCCTATTTACTGGCACTGCTTCCGATTTTGATTTTCTATCTGATCTGTCAGAAACAGATTCTGAACGGTGTTGTAAATGGCGCAGTAAAATAAATTTGACAGAAGCTTAAGGAGAAGAATATGGGAATCATATACAACGAGAAAGCAAAAACATTTACATTACATACCCAAAATACAACGTATCAGATGCAAATTGATGCATATGGATTTTTACTGCATTTATATTATGGAAGAAAGACAGATGGAGTTATGGACTATCTTCTGACCTATGCAGACCGTGGCTTCTCAGGAAATCCGCATGATACAGGAAATGACAGAACATATTCCCTTGATGTGCTGCCACAGGAATTTCCGTGTCGACTGACAGGAGATTTCAGGAGTCCGGTGCTTGATCTTGTAAATGCAGATGGTTCTTTGGGATGCGATTTAAGATATCAGGGATATGAGATTTGTGATGGAAAATACAATTTGAAGGGACTTCCGGCAGTTTATGCTGCCGAAGAGGAAGCCCAGACTCTGATCATTTATATGAAAGATCAGGTGACAGGATTACAGGTAGAATTACTTTATGGAGTTCTTCCGGAGTATGATGTGATCACAAGAAGTGCAAAAGTGATCAATACAGAAGAAGATAAAATCAGACTGACAAAAGCCCAAGCAGCGTGTATCGATTTCGTTCATGGTGAATTTGACGTAATTTCATTTTACGGCCGCCATGCGATGGAAAGAAATATGCAAAGAACATCGGTAGGACATGGAGCTTTTGTAATTGGAAGCCGCAGAGGAACATCCAGCCATCAGTACAATCCGATGATGATACTGGCAGAAAAAGAAACGACAGAAGATGCCGGTACCTGTTATGGAATGTCTTTTGTATACAGCGGAGGATTTAAAGCAGAAGTAGAAAAGGATCAGTTCGGGCAGACAAGAATGCAGATGGGACTGCAGGAAGAACAGTTTTCTTATCCACTGAAAAAAGGAGAGGAATTTGTGATCCCTGAAGTTATTTTAACTTGCAGCAATCAGGGACTTGAAAAGCTTTCCCAGAATCTGCAGAGATGTATCCGTAAAAATCTGTGTCGCGGAAAATATAAAGAAAAAGTAAGACCGGTACTGATCAACAGTTGGGAAGCATGCTATTTTGATTTTACGGGAGAAGATATCTATCATCTTGCCGAGCAGGCAAAGGATCTGGGAATCGATATGGTTGTACTGGACGATGGATGGTTTGGAAGTCGAAATGATGACAACAGTGGACTTGGCGACTGGAAGGTTAATGAAGAAAAGCTGCAGGGAAGTCTTGGTGACCTGATCAGCAGGATCAATGCGTTAGGTGTTAAATTCGGGCTCTGGTTTGAGCCGGAGATGGTAAATGAAGACAGTGATCTTTACCGTGAACATCCGGACTGGGCAATTCAGATTCCGGGAAGAAAACCGGTAAAAGGAAGAAACCAGCTGCTCCTTGATTTTTCGAGAAAAGAAGTTGTGGATGCTGTTTATGAGCAGATGTGTCAGGTGCTCGATCAGGGAAATATCGAATATGTAAAATGGGATATGAACCGAAGTATGGCAGAAGTATATTCTATGACAGCAGAAGAACAGGGCAGTGTGCAGTATGACTACATGCTTGGACTTTATGATTTCCTGGAGCGTATTATAAGCCGTTATCCAGACCTTCTGATCGAAGGCTGCAGTGGTGGTGGAGGCCGTTTTGACGCGGGAATGCTGTATTATACACCACAGATCTGGTGCAGTGACAATACCGATGCAGTGGATCGTGTAAGGATCCAATACGGAACATCCTTTGGGTATCCGGTATCTGCAGTTGGATCTCACGTATCTGCAGTTCCGAATCATCAGACAGGAAGAAAGACATCACTCCATACAAGAGGTGTCTGTGCCATGGCAGGAACCTTCGGCTATGAACTGGATCCGGCGAAAATGACAGATGAAGAGCGCAGAGAGATCAGGAAACAGATAGTAGAATACAAAAAATACGCACAGCTTGTACAAAATGGACTTTACTATCGACTGAGTAATCCATTCGCAGAAGAAATCGGCGCATGGGAATTTGTATCAGAAGATGGGAAAGAAGTACTTGTAAATGTAGTTATGCTTGAAATCCATGGAAACATGACAGTAAATTATGTAAAAATGAAAGGTCTGTGTGCTGGACAATTCTATAAAGATTCAAATACCGGAAAAATTTATCCGGCAGAGGCGCTGATGGAAGTTGGAATTCCGATGCCGCTTGAATTTGGTGAGTACAAAGCATATCAGATTTATCTGGAAATGGTCGAGTAAAAATGAGAAAAACAAATGATATTTTTGAAAAGAGACTGGCGAAGCATATGGATGAGCTTCGCTGGCTCTATATGGAATTATATGATAATGAAGCAATGTTTGCAGAGCTCTGTGAACAGATGCAGAATTACTATCATGCAAGAAATGCGAAACTTCGAAAGAGAGATCTGGAGAAGGAAAAGGATCAGGCGTGGTATCGTAAAAAAAACATGCTGGGAATGATGCTGTATATTGATAATTTCGCCGGAAATTTAAGAGGAGTCAAAGGAAAGCTTAAGTATCTGGAAGAATGTGGTGTAAACTGTGTTCATCTGATGCCGTTTCTCGATTCGCCAAAGGGAAGATCCGATGGAGGCTATGCGGTTGCGGATTTCAGAAAAGTAAAGCCGGAACTTGGAACCATAGAAGACCTTGCAGATCTGGCTGAAGCCTGCCACGAAAAAGACATGAATCTGTGTATGGATTTTGTAATGAACCATACTTCCGAAGATCATGAATGGGCACAGAAGGCAAGAATGGGTGAAGGCGAATATATGAGCCGGTATTTTTTCTGTGACAATGAAAACTATGTCAGAGAATATGAGAAAACAGTGCCACAGGTATTTCCGGAAACTGCACCGGGGAATTTCACCTGGCTTCCTGAAATCGGACACTACGTGTTGACTACCTTTTATCCTTACCAGTGGGATCTGAATTATAAGAATCCGAGGGTGTTTAACGAAATGATGTATAATTTCCTTTTCCTGGTCAATCAGGGGATTGACATTCTGCGGATCGATGCAGTTCCTTATATCTGGAAGGAAATGGGGACAAGCTGCAGAAATCTTCCACAGGTACACACGATAGTCAGGATGATGCGTATGATCGGGGAGATTGTGTGTCCGTCGGTTGTATTATTAGGGGAAGTCGTGATGGAACCGGAAAAAGTAGTTCCTTATTTTGGTACCATAGAAAAGCCGGAATGTCATATGCTTTATAATGTAACCATGATGGCTACTACATGGAATACGGTTGCGACGAGAGATACCAGACTTTTACGGATGCAGCTTGATATTATGAACAACCTTCCGAAAGAGTATACTTTCTTAAATTACCTCAGATGTCATGATGATATTGGATGGGGATTGGATTTCCAGACTCTTTCTGGTTGGGGAATGCAGGAAGTCCCACACAAAAGATATCTGAATGACTTCTTCACGGGAAAGATCGCAGAAAGTGTGAGCCGCGGGGAACTTTATAATGAAGATCCGATAACAGGAGATGCCAGATTCTGTGCAACGACAGCTTCCATGTGTGGAATTGAAAGTGCCGGATTTGAACAAAATGAAGAAAAGAAAAAAAGAGCAGTCAGATTTGATCTGATGCTGCATGCATATATGATGGTGCAATCCGGAATTCCAATGCTTTACAGTGGAGATGAGATTGGTCAGGTAAATGATTATACTTATAAAAATGATCCGGAAAAACGGGTTGATTCCAGGTATATCCACAGAGGAAAATTTGACTGGAAGCTGGCAGACGGACGAAAGAGAAAAGGAACGGTACAAAAAGAACTGTTTGATGGAATTGGAAAACTTAGATCCATCCGAAGTAAGGAAAAAGTATTTGACGCATCGGCAAATGTCTGGACGCTTGATACCTGGGAAAATGGAATCCTTGGAGTTGTGCGGGAACTGGAGGGTGAGCAGATGACAGCACTTTTTAATTTCGCAGAAGAGGACCGGACAGCCTGGATCGAAGAAGAGGGAGAGTATATGGATTTATATACCGGTAAAAAAGTCAGCCTTCAGGCAATAAAAATGGAAGGCCATTCCTTTGTATTAGCAAAGAAATGCTAAAGTAAGATAGAAAAAGAGCAGGTAAGAAATTTTATCCTTTCTTACCTGCTTTTTTTACTTTATTGGTTTTCCTGCATATCTTTCAGCATCTGGATAAGTTCCAAATCCTTTTCGGTAACACGGAAATTAGTGGTATAATTCCGTCCTTCCGGAGATTTGACGGAGATTTCGATGATGCTGTCTTTGCGGCATGCATCTCCTTTTACTGCATGAATAAAAGGCATAAATTTAGGATGCTCCTGTTGAAAAGTGGAAAATGCGGATTTCAGTTTTGCAAGCATTCCAAGCTGTTGAAAGTTAAGCGCCATAAAATACTCCTTTATAATTCAATATATCCATTGAACCCTCCAAGGGTGTAATATGCTTTTTTATCTTCTGGTTTCAGATAAATGGAGAGAGCTTCCGGATTTTCTACAGCGTGTCCCTTTGCATTGCAGTCAGCGATCACACGTTCTGTGATAGCGGCTACAGTATATTCTGCACTCTGGTACTGAACATAGAATGCAGGATTTTTGGCAGGAACTTCTACTGGTACTTTGACTTCTTTTACAACTTCTTTTATCTCTACAACAGGAGTTGCTGTAGCCGGTGCTGATGATGTAGCTGTAGCAGTTACTGCTGATTCAAGTGTTCTTTTCTGTTTTTTCTTATCGATTCTTTTATTCATTATTATTACCCCTTTTTCAAATTGTACAACATCTATTATATTACTTTTATATGGAGAAGTCAAAATGGTATTTATCACAGATATTTTGCAGAAAATGAAAAAGGGTTGCGCATAATGGTGAGATATGAGTATAATGAGTATCGTGTAATTGGAGTATAACCGGGAGGAAAAGGTAGAATGAATAGAGCAGCATTATTTTTTGATATTGATGGGACCGTACTCAGTGAGATTACAAAAGAGATTCCCGCAAGTACGGTAGATGCACTTAAAAGGGCACACGACGCAGGACATTTTTTATTTATCAATACAGGAAGAACATACTGCAGTGTTCCGGTGGAACTGAAAAAACTTCCATTTGATGGATATTTGTGTGGATGTGGGATTTATTTTACATTTGATGAAGAAATTATTTTTGAAAAGCATCTGGATCCGGAGAGGGGCGATGAGATCGCTGATTATATGACAAAATGTCAGATTGATGGGATTTTTGAGGGAGCAGAAGATGTGTATTTCACTTCAAGAGTTTCAAGATTTGACAGATTGGAAAATACAAAAAAATACATGAATAACCGTGGACTTGGAATCGAGCGTTATATGGAGCAGAGAAGATGTCCATATGATAAAATCTTTATTTATACGGATGAAAAAAGTGATGTAAAAGCATTTTTTGAATTTATCAAAGATGATATGGAAGTAATCGACCGTGGAAGTAATACGTTTGAATGTATCCTCAAGGGCTATACAAAAGGAACTGCGATTGACTGGGTACTGGAGCATTTTGGAATGACGAGAGATCAGTCATATGTATTTGGAGACAGCAGCAATGATCTGGCAATGTTCCGGCATGCCGGGCATGCGATTGCGATGGGCGCGCATGACCAGGTGCTGGAACCTTATACAGAATTTGTTACAAAGACCGTTGAAGAAGATGGAATTGCTTATGCGATGAAGAAATATGGACTGATCGATTAGAGAATCCTCCGATAAAGTGACAGAGAAAAATTCCTAAGATGCAGTAGCTTTTATAAGGTCATCAAGAGAAGCAAAATGATAACCCATTTCTTCCCATTTGGTGAGAAGTTCATCTAAGATTTCAGCGTTTGTAGAGGACGTACTGTGGAGTAAAACGATGGCACCGGGATGGATCCTCCCAAGCAGCTTTTCAAAAGCCTCTTCGTGGGATGGCTGGCTATCCTGATACCAGTCGACGTAGGCGAGACTCCAGAAGAAGGTATGATAGCCAAGATCCTGTGCCATTTTCAGGTTGGCTTCGCTGTATTTGCCTTGTGGTGGACGATAAAATCTGGAAATTTCCTGTCCGGTGATCTGCCGATACAGTTTTTCAACTGTCTGGATTTCTTCAGAAAAGGATTCCATTGTAGAAATCTGTGACATGTCTTTGTGATGCCAGGTGTGGTTGCCGATGGTGTTACCGGCAGCGAGGATCTGTTTGATAAGTTCTGGATTGCTTTCCAGAAGTGTGCCGACGACGAAGAACGTTGCCGGAGCCTGATGTTTCGTAAGAGCTTCCAGAATAGCCGGTGTATTTCCATTTTCATAACCGGCATCGAAAGTAAGGTAGATTACCTTTTCGCCGGTGTCCTGTGCGTAAAAGGCATCAAATTTTTTCAACTCGTCAAATGTGGCATTGCCGACAGGGGGATCCCCATCCGTTTGGAAGCTGAGCCCCCAGTTGCCTTCAGAAGAGGTGGGAACAGCGGCTGGAAAGAAATGATCATGCAGAAATGCAGCGCCGGTTCCCACAAAGAAAGCCGCGAGGAAAAGAAAACAGATCCGTATAATATTTTTTGATTTTAATCTGGAAAACATAAAAGGAACTCCGATCGGATAGAAAACAGGTGATTGATAAAATATATGTGGAAATGGAAGGAAAAGAACCGAAATAGATAAAATAGAGGTCAGAAAATAAAGTGGACAAAAAGTAATAAAAGTGATCAAAAAATAAAAAAAAGGCTTGCATTTTTTCTGAGATGTGATATCATATTACTTGTCTTTAAGACGCGGGTGTAGTTCAATGGTAGAACACCAGCCTTCCAAGCTGGATACGTGGGTTCGATTCCCATCACCCGCTTTTGTTATGCGTAAAAAGAAGAGAGAATGTAAGGAAAATTTTGTTTGACTTTTTGAAAAAGAGGAAATATAATTACAAGAAACGAGTAGCAAGTAAGCGTAAATCCAGTTTACCGGCTACTCGTTTTCATTTTGCAAAAATGAATATCGCCATGAAAAAGTGTGTAGCGTGTCAGCGTAAGTCCAGCTTATATGACAAGGTGCGCACTTTTTTTGTGCCAAAAAGAAAGGAGTTTAAAAAATGGCGGAAAGCAACAAGATGAAGGAGATGCCGGTAAATAAGCTGATGGTCCAGATGGGAATCCCGATGATCCTATCTATGGCATTGCAGGCAGTCTATAACATTGTAGACAGTGCATTTGTAGGAAATATGAGAGTAGGCAGTGAGGCAGCATTAAATGCATTGACTTTGGTATTCCCGGTTCAGATGCTTATGGTCGCAGTAGGAATCGGAACGGGTGTCGGAACCAATGCACTTCTGGCAAGGACACTTGGTCAAGGGAATAGTAAAAAAGCAGCAAAGGTAGCAGGAAACAGTCTGTTTCTTGGAGTGATCATTTATGTGGTCTGCTTACTGTTTGGTATCTTTGGGGTGAAAGCATATATTTCATCACAGACAGTAGATACAGAAGTATTGGAGATGGGAGTCAGCTATCTGAGGATATGCTGCGTAATCTCTTTTGGTATTATTTTCTTTTCTTTATTTGAAAAGTTATTACAGGCAACAGGTCGTTCTCTTTATTCCACAATTGGTCAGGTGGTTGGAGCCGTTGTAAATATTATCCTTGATCCGATCATGATTTATGGTATTGGTCCTTGCCCGGAAATGGGAGTGAAAGGTGCAGCTTATGCAACTGTAATTGGTCAGGTAGCATCCGCAGTATTATTGCTTATCTTTCATATCAAATTCAATAAGGAATTCGAGCATGGGGCAAAATACATGAAGCCGGATGGCGGAATTATCAAAGAAATCTATAAAATCGGACTTCCGGCAATCATTGCACAGGCATTGATGTCCATTATGGTTTATGTGATGAATCTGATCCTGAAGTTCAATCCAGCAGCACAGACAGCCTATGGATTATTTTATAAAGTTCAGCAGTTTGTACTGTTTCT
>OLRG01002700.1_pt1 | contig 12268 bp, 10 predicted proteins | sample 1672331 | NCBI WGS metagenome assembly OLRG01 (sample SAMEA3136672, study PRJEB25190) | human gut metagenome
GAGCATTCGGCTGTTAACCGAAGGGTCGTTGGTTCGAGTCCAACAGGGGGAGCCAGAGAGCTGTAGCTTTTGCTATGGCTCTTTTTTGTATATATGATCTAGTATTGCAGTTTGTAAATGTAATGTATGGAAACAGTGCTTTCGTATGCTTACGTTAATGTAGGTGTGCGGAAGCACTGTTTGTCTAAAAAAAATCACAGCACACGTCATGAGTGCTGTGATGAGGGAGCTGTTCGATAAATGGGAAACTATTTATGGATTGTCTTTGATTTCAATTTCTACTGAATAATCAACATCTTTTGAGTTGAGGTCTGTAAGCAGAATAGTATTATTATCAAAAGAAACTATTTCAATGTTGCCTTTTCTTTTGCATTTATCAATAAGTAAAAATTTCTTCCCATTTTGGTCTGTACAAACAGCATATAACAGCTTAGGCACTTTGAGTTCATAAACTAAATTCGTAATATACGGCTGTACCCATTCTTCATTTCTTTCAGAAATTCTGATACGTAATTCTTTTGATTCATCACTGATGCGTTGTTCAAAATTCTGCTGCATATATATTTTTTTGAATTTTTTGTTGTTATAATAATCCATAATCAATACATATGGCAGGAGCCACAAACCATAATCAATGAAGCCCAGAAAAGCTAACCATTTAATAGGAGAGAAGAGAAATGCAACAGCAAGAATAAACCCACCGAAAAATGGAAATCCAGATATGTGTTTTTTGCTTTTTTTGCTTTGATATAATGCGGCATATGTAGCAGCTGTCAAAAATACTCCGATTATTCCAAGCGTTATAGTCATGAGCCATTCTTGCATAACAGTTTTTCCTTTCTGAAAAATTCAAATAATAGTGCTGCGATAAGTGATCTGCTCGACAAATTGGAATTTAAATCATTTTTTATATGGTCTATAATGCGGATTTTCGGAATTATTTTTCCAAAATGCCTCTATACCATATTCTCTAATTTGTTGATTACCCTCCAGCCACTGCCTGTATACTATTTCTTCAAAAATTCCCTGCGCTTTTTTGCACGGAAACTCATTGCACTCTCCACAAAAATCAACGCCATGGTTCTTTGTGCACTCAAGCAAAAAACACCCTTCGATGCTGCATCCATTATGTTCTGTGCTGCGGCAACCTGAACAAGAAGCACCCGCATATATGCTAAGTACTCCCTCAAAGTTGTTATAGCTTTCTACGGCGTCGGGCATATGTACCTCATAAAATTCTTTTATGCCCTCTAAATATTTTAATAATGTTTTAGCCGACGCACAAATTATCCCATCATTATATGCCGAACAAGTGTGGCACATTAAAGAACATGGTGCAACCTTTTTAATAATTTCACTTTTATCCATTTTTTTGTACTCCTCCACTAAATTACGATTTGTCGGGCTGTATACCCGATTGATTTATAAAACCATTATACCACAGCTGATCAATGGTTCGTCCTTTGTTTGTATTATTTCTTAGCCAGATCTTTAATAACTTCTCCTGCCACGATAAGTCCCACCACTGACGGAACAAATGCTGTTGAGCCTGGAATATCACGGCGCACTGTGCATTTTCTTGCTGTGCCAGGAGGACAAATGCAGTCCTGACGGCATGAAATAGCCATATCTTCTATCGGTCTGATAGGCTGTTCCTCTGAGTAAACAACTTTAAGCGACTTTATACCAGCCTTTTTAAGCTCTCGTCGCATGACTTTCGCAAGAGGGCAGACCTTTGTCTGATAAATGTCCGCCACACGGAATGCTGTAGGGTCAAGCTTGTTGCCTGCACCCATTGAGGATATAACAGGTACTCCTGCAACGTCTGCTCGCTTTATTATCTCCAGCTTGCCTGTAACAGTGTCAATGGCGTCGATAATGTAATCATACTGAGTAAAATCAAACTGATCCGCTGTGTCAGGCATATAAAAACACTTGTATGTGTTTACCTTTATGTCAGGGCAGATGTCGTGAACACGCTCCTCCGCCACGTCTACCTTGTATTTTCCTACTGTTTTTCTTGTGGCAATTATCTGACGATTGATGTTGGTCAGACACACTTTGTCATCATCTATAAGGTCAAGCTCGCCTACACCGCTTCGTGCAAGGGCTTCAACTGCATATCCGCCTACACCGCCTATGCCGAAAACCGCAACTCTGCTGTTGCTGAGCTTTTCCATTGCTTCTTTGCCGAATAAAAGCTCGGTTCTTGAAAACTGATTTAGCATATAAACACTCCTGAATACTGTTTTATTCTTATATGATATCATATCTATGCCCTTTTTTCAAGTGCATTTTTGCCTGCTTTTATTAATTTTCTGATTGATCCTATATGTATTATATAATATCTTTGTTACAGTTTTCGACCGCATTTTCGTTGCGTTTTTATCGAAAATGTGCTATAATATTATATATGATAATACGCAAAAAGTAATAAAAAGGATTGGTAAAAACATGGATATTAACAAGACCCTTGCGGAAGAATTTAAGCTCAGACAGGAGCAGATAGACAACACTGTTGCACTCCTTGATGACGATAAAACTATACCGTTTATTGCACGATACAGAAAAGAGCTGACAGGCTCGTTGGACGATCAGGTGCTTAGAGAGATCGCTGACAGGCTCACTTACCTGAGAAATCTCGAAAAACGTAAAGGCGAGATAATCTCTTCTATCACTGAGCAGGAGAAAATGACAGACGAGATAATGTCTGCTATCGAAAATGCAAAGACCCTTGTGGAGGTGGAGGATATCTACAGACCTTTCAAGCCAAAGCGTAAAACAAGGGCTTCGGTGGCAAGAGAAAAGGGGCTTGAACCACTGGCTGAACTTATCTTGACCCAGGATAAGAAATGCGACCCGCAGGTCGAGGGGTCAAAATTAATCAACGAGGAAAAGGGCATAAAGTCTGCGGACGAAGCTTTGCAGGGTGCAATGGACATAATCGCAGAGGATATCTCTGACGACGCTGACCTGAGAAAATACATAAGAACGCTGTTTTCGCAGATAGGCGTGATAAGCTCAAAAGCGTCTGATGAGAATACCGAGTCAGTGTACGAGAACTATTACGACTATGCCGAGGCTGTTGGGAAGATAGCAGGTCACAGAGTTTTGGCTTTGGATAGAGGCGAAAAAGAGGGCGTTCTGAAAGTATCTGTGAACGTCCCCGAGGGTGCAGGAGAGAGAGCATGCGTTTCAAAATATGTAAAAAACAAGTCAGAGTGCGGACAGCTTGTTACGGCTGCTTGTGAGGACGGCTATAAAAGACTTATTTATCCGTCCATAGAGCGTGAGATAAGGGCGGAGCTTTCGGCAAACGCTCAGGAGGGTGCAATAAAGGTGTTCTCTTCAAACCTCAGACAGCTTCTTATGCAGCCGCCTGTTAAAGACACTGTTACCCTTGGTCTTGACCCGGGATATACTCACGGTTGTAAGACCGCTGTAGTGGACGCTACGGGCAAGGTGCTTGACACTGCGATAATCTACATTACTCCGCCAAAGAAGGATACAGAGCGTGCTAAGCGTATCCTGACGGGCTTTATAAAGAAATATGGTGTTACGACCATCTCCATAGGCAATGGCACTGCTTCAAGAGAAACAGAGCAGTTCACAGCCGAGCTTATCAAAGAAATTCCGCAGAAAGTTTCTTACATGGTGGTGTCTGAGGCAGGCGCTTCCGTTTACTCCGCTTCCAAGCTTGCGGCTGAGGAGTTTCCTGAGTATGACGTTTCACTGCGTTCAGCAGTATCAATAGCACGCCGTTTGCAGGACCCTCTTGCAGAGCTTGTAAAGATAGACCCAAAGGCAATAGGTGTTGGACAGTATCAGCATGATATGCCAAAGGCGAGAATGGACGAGGCTTTAAAGGGCGTTGTTGAGGACTGCGTAAACTCAGTAGGCGTTGACCTTAATACGGCTTCATACTCATTGTTGTCATACATATCAGGCATAAATATGACAGTTGCAAAGAATATTGTTTCCTACCGTGAGGAAAACGGAGCTTTCACCGAAAGAAAGCAGCTTATGAAAGTTCCGAAGCTTGGCGCAAAGGCTTTTGAGCAGTGCGCAGGCTTTTTGAGAGTGCGTGGCGGAAAAAATCCGCTGGATAACACCGCTGTTCACCCTGAGTCATATAAGGCAGCGCAGGCGCTTATTGACAGGTGCGGTCTGAGCCTTGCGGACATGGGTGACGTAAAGCAGATAGCTGAGAAAGTCAATGCAATGGGCATGAAGAAGCTTGCCACAGATATCGGCATTGGTGCTCCGACGTTAAAGGACATAGTAGGGGAGCTTGAAAAGCCGGGTCGTGACCCTCGTGACGAGTTGCCACCACCGCTTATGAGAAGTGGCGACATCATGGAGCTTAAGGACTTGAAACCGGGCATGGAGCTTATGGGCACTATAAGAAACGTTATAGACTTTGGAGCGTTCGTTGATATTGGCGTTCACGAGGACGGACTTGTACATATTTCTCAGATGTGCGACAGATTTATAAAGCACCCTCTTGAGGTCGTAAAGGTCGGGGAGGTAGTTAAGGTTTGGGTACTTAACGTTGACCTGAAGAAAAAGCGTATTTCGCTTACTATGAAAAAGCCTAAGGTGTAGGGATCCAAAACGAAATAAGTTGGAAAATTCCTAAATAAGTGGGACGTTGGTCTTACACTTTTGCGGCAGACTGAAGGGCTGTTAGAACAGCCCTTTTTTGTTTGCAGCCAAGTGAAGTCTTGACGCAGGAAGCTGAGAAACGCCTTATGGCTTGACCTTACGGTATAATTATGGTAATATAAAATCGTACACAGACTATGTTATAAAAGGACGTGAAAAAATGCGGATCGCAGTTTGTGATGATAATGCTGTTTTTCTTCAGTTTTTTAAATCTATGCTGGCAAATGAACTTGAATCAAGGTCGGTCAAGGCTGAAATAGAAACGTTTACCAAAGCTGAGAGCTTTTTTTACTGCCATGGTAAAAAGCCTTTTTCGGCTATATTTCTTGACCTTGATATGCCTGAAATGACCGGTTTTGAAGTCGCACGGCAGCTAGGTCAGAATGGTAATTGCTTCGTGATCTTTGTGACAAGTCATCAGGAGCTGGTTTATGACAGCTTTAATTTCAGACCGCTGAATTTTATATGCAAAGATCCTGACGCTGATGTTATGAAGGATAGGCTCCATATGGTAGCAGGACAGCTGACGGACGCATTGAAGCAGGAAAAGACAGTGGTTTTGGAGAATAGGGAGCAGGGAAGGACCTCTGTAAAGCTTCGGGATGTAACTTATATAGAGAGCAATAGCCACAGCATCATATATCATTTTGCAAATAATAAGGATACTATTGCAGTCAGAGATAGCATTGGCGAGATAGAAGAAGCTTATCGTAAATTTGATTTTATACGGGTGCATAAAAAATATATCGTCAATCTGAAATATGTTTTTAACATAAGCCGTTCAAATGAAACAGTGATCTTCAAAAGCGGTTCAGAGCTTCCCATGAGCCGAGGATATAAGAATGCAGTTGACGACGCTTTGACTGAATATCTGAGGAGAAAGTGATGACTATTACATTGTGGACGATATTTGAGATCTTGATAAACTTTTATCAGGGCGGTCTGGAAACATGGTTTATATATAGATTTCTTACGCCAAGATCTCATGAAAGGGCTAAGATATGGGCTGTTATATTTGCCGTTTGTGAAGGCTGTCTGGTCACTGTTTTTAATTATTTCACTGTATTTGAGGGCTTTGGAAGTGCTTTGTACTGGGCAAGTCTGCTTGTTTTTGCGTTTTGCTTTTTTAGTGACAATGCTGTAAAGAAATTTCTTTCCATATCCCTCTCGCAGGTTGCGATCTTGTTGATAACGTCATTGGAACTAAATGTTGTATCGTCATTTTTTAAAATATCCCTCAGGGAGCTTGTGGTCGAACAAAGCTTGCTTAGATTTGTGACGCTTATAATGATCCAGATCTCTATATTCATTGTATTTAGATTAATACTGATGGCCTTTAAACACACAGATGATTATACGGCTTCAGATTGGGTGACGATAATTGCAGTGCTTATTATTTCGTTTTCTCTCGTTATGGTAATACATGAACTGTCCCTTTCGGCAGACGATGGCCATAGACTGTATATAAATCTGTCATATATGCTTGTCTTTGTTCTTAATATACTTATATTCTGGATAATAAATTCTTTGATAAAAAAGAATCGGAAGCTCAAGGAAATGGAGATAGTCAAACTAAGAGAGCAGTATCTTGAGCAGTTTATCGGAAACGCCGAGTCGCAATATGACGCCATGAGAAAACTAAGGCATGATATAAAAGACAAATATGAAACGGTCAATGAACTGTTGAAAGTCCAAAAAATAGATGAAACGAGAAAATTTATCTCAGAAAGCTTTGACCTTATCGAGAAGTCGGAGTCCTATGTTAAAACGAAAAATAATATTGTAAATGCTATCGTTAACGCAAAGCTTACGATGGCTTCTTCCTTGGGGATAAAAATATCATGTATAACAGTTTCAGATTTTGAGGGAATAAAGGGAACTGACCTTTGCGACCTGTTGAGCAACACGTTGGAGAATGCTATAACGGCATGCAAGGAAATAGCCGACGACGCAAATAAATTTCTGTATCTGAAGATCGACCGAGAAACGGATACATATACGTTTTTGATAAAAAATTCAATAGATCATTCTGTTATGGATAGTAATCCAAGGCTTACGACCACAAAGGCTGATAAAAAACAGCATGGTCTGGGGACCTCAATAATCAGAGAGATAGCAAGAAAATATAATGGCAGATGCGATTTCTATGAGTCGGAGGGAATGTTTTGCTGTCAGGTAACATTGATGGCAGATACAACGGTCCTGAACTAATTGTTCTGGACCGTTGCTGCATTTCGTGACAAAAACCTGCAACTCATTCCAAAAAGCTTGACATATTGCTGTTATTCTAGTAAAATTCAAATTAGGGTAAGACAAAAGCGAGGCGGTAGTTTATGGATCTTGTTGTATCGGGTATACTTAATTTTTTGACCGAGCAGGAAGCTATCGGCAAAGCAGATGAGGTACAGGATTTTTATCGGTATGGCATAGAAATAACTATCTCGTCAATGTTAAACATTGTGCTTGTATTGCTTATGGGAGCATTAACAGGGCATTTGCTGGAAAGCGTAATATATTTGGCAGTGTTTATTGCTGTCAGGGTTATTACCGGAGGGTATCATGCAGATACATATTTCAGATGCAATCTGCTGATGTGTTCAACATTTATTGCTACAGCTTTTCTTAATGACAAGGTATGCGGATATATAAATATATGGGTGATAGTTGCCTTGGTTGTGTTTGAAGAGATAATAGCTTTTGTATTCTGCCCTGTGGAGAACAAAAATAAGCCTATAGAAAAAGAAAAAAAGCCAAAGTTCAAAGCGATGGGAATGATAGTTTTTCTGTTGCTTGATCTGTTTGGCGTGGCGATCATCAATAGATATCAGACGGTTGGATCTATGATCCTGTTAACAAATCTATTAATTGCAGTTTTAATAATATCAGCGAAGATCAAAGAAAAGAGGTGTGATAAGAATGAGATCATTTAAGAAATTGCTTGCCGGCCTTATTGCCAGAGCAACTAAGAGAATGGGTATAGCTGCCTGCGGATGTGCATCAATGTATGGTGGCTATCAAGCTAAAGAGCCAAAAAACATTTACAAGAATTAAGCGTAAAGCTACAAGAATTACGATAAGCATTACAAAGTCTTTATCATTTCCCCTTTAAATCTTGTGATACTTGTAAATGAGGTAACATTAGCAGGAAAATAACTTCCTGCTGGTGTTACCATTTTTTTATTTGTAGTGAGTTCGGGCTTTTGACAGTGAGTAAATTTGCTTTTAGGCAAAAAAATTACGCCCTACAAAAGGATGCGCTGTACTATTCGGTTTTCAAAGAACGGGCGGAGGCTATAGAGAAAGCCCCCTCACTTTCCATGCCGAAAAGTTGAGGGGGCTAAAACCAAGTTTTTTAATTTCCTAAAAGATTTTTGAGCTTTGCTCTGATTTTTGTCGAAGGCATAAAGAAAGAGTGTCGGAGATTGCCGTCCCCGTTCGGCTGGGGATACATGGTCAGAATGTGGGTGTCGCTTGCCGCCTTTCGGAAAGGGACTTGTTGGCAAGCTCGCTTTCAGGAAAATAGGCGGTGGCGGAATGATCCGTCACCGCCTATTGTGTTTAGGTTATTTCGATTTCGGAAGCGTCGGCTTATTTAACCTCGGATTTCTTTCTCTTTTTGCCGCTTACGCCCAGCAGAGTCAGAACGCCGCCGCTAACGTACAGAGCAGCCAGCCAACCGATGTGGTTGCTGCTGTCACCGGTCTGAGGACACTTGGTGGAGTCGTCATTTCCTGGCTTATTGGTGTTATTATCACTGCTGCTTGTATTGTCGGTGTTGCCGCCGTCGGGGAGCTTGTCGATGACCGTATTCTCGCTGCGCTTGGCGCCGCAAACGGTGCATTCCTCGTGCTTGATGCCTGTGGCCTCCTTGGTAGCGGCCTTGTCGATCACCCACTGGAAGCTGTGTGCTGCCGTGTCGGCCTTGTCGCCGCACTCGCACTCATGCCAGTGGTTGGTGCCGTCATACTTCCACTCTGTACCGTAGCTGTGGGTATGATTGCTGCCTGTTGCAGGGATCGGTGCGGTTTCAAGAACCTTCTTGCAGACGGTGCATTCCTTATGCTTAGCGCCGTCGGCGGTTTCGGTAGCTGCCGTGTCAACGATCCACTCGCTGGCACTGTGAGCTGCAATATTGGCCTTATCGCCGCACTCGCACTCATTCCAGTGATCGGTGTCGTCATACTTCCACTCGGTGCCGTAGCTGTGGGTATGGCTTGGAGGCGCATCCTTATAGGTGGCCTCGAGCTTCACATCATTGCCGGGCATGGTGAAGGTGGTAGTCGCCTTGGTGACGTCTGCCAGAGTGACATTGCCCTCCAGCACGACCCACTTGTCAAAGACCTTGCCTGCCTCCGGTGCGTCCGCCGTAACGGTCACAACGGTGTTCTGCGCGATCTTGTCTGTGATGAGTGTACCTGCGGCAACGGAGGCCGTGCCCTTGATGACCGTGACCGTGAACTCGGTCGCAGCGGAGTTCTTTACGAACCTTGTCTCGCCGCAGTCGGCACGCTGGCAGGTGTAGAGAATTCCTTCGCTCTTGCCCTGTTTTGCGGGTTTGCCGCTGTCCCAGTCGTGGCTGAGCTTATTAACGACATGACCGTAGCGGATAATCTGTCCGCAGCCGGCTGTGCACTGCTGGTCGCCGCTATAGCCTGAGGTGGTGCATCCTGGCTTAACCTCATTGATCAGCTTGTAGTTATCGGCAATTTCGTGGAGGGACGGGGTAGAGACGCCCTTCTTCGCGATCCTGTCGCACGATGTGCAGTACTGGTTGCCGGAATAGCCCCTCTCTGTACAGGTCGCCGTTCTTACATCCCGCAATTCAAGGGGACCGCTATGCCTGAAGTCGCCGGTCTCGCCCTTTACGGTGCCGCCGCAAGCTGTGCAGCGGTAGTCGCCCTCATAGGCGCGGTGTCGGCAGTCTCCAGATTTGGCGTTATAGCGTTTGCCGCCATGGCTCGCGTCTGTGGTTGCCGAGTTGGCCGTGCCGTAGTAGTACAGCGGCTGCAGAGGACCGGTATGACCGGCGTTTGCAGGTGGGTAGATATCCGAACCGGCACTGATGACATGGCCGCAGTCTGCGCAGGCGGTGTCGCCGGTGTAGCCCTTACGGTCGCAGATCTGCTCCTTCGCATTGAGCACCGTGGTGCCGCCGCTGTGGTCACAGCCTGCATAGACAGGCTCAAAGAAGAAACTGCCGCCGCCGGGGGCACCCATGGCGCTGAACTCTGGGATCGTGCAGCCCCACTCAAGGGCGGAGCCGTTGGTCACCAGCTTGAACAGGGTCTTCGCCTCATTGGCATTCCAATTTCTAGTAACAGGTATGATGTCATACTCATTGTATTCGCGGCGATACTCCACCTTCCAGCCAATGGCTTTCTGACCGGTTCTCTCCTCGGGATAAAGCCTGATCTTGTCGCCTGGCTTGACGATCATACGGGTTGCCCGGCCGTTTTTCACCGTCACAAGTGCGGTGTCCTTTGTCCAATCGCCGTCAATTTCTTTCGTCTCTTTGTATTCGCAGACGCTGCATTCAGCCTCCATGCCGCCTTCGTCACCCTCGGTATCGGGGTTTTTGACCACATTCCAGCGGCCCCAGCTATGGGGAACCATGATGAACTCCTCGCAGCCGGGAACCTTGCACTTTTCGGGGTGGGCATAGTCGGATTCAAGGATGAGCTCCTCCACCGTCTTGGTCGAGCCGCCGATGTTGAAGGTATACTCATAGATACTGCCGAAGCCGGTGCAGTCCCAGTTCCAGCCGTAATCATGGACATGGCTCTTCACTGGAACGGTATAGTCGCAGACGGAACATCTGAGCACATCGACTCTGCCGCCGCCTACCGCGTCAAGGCTTCTGTCAAGCACAAAGGTATGCGGGAAGATGCGCTCCTTGGAGCCGGTGGTCATATAATGCGGTTCGTAATAGCCTGCTTCAAACAGGCACGGGAGCTTGTGGCCGTCGCATTTCGGGTCGCCGCCCACGACACCGTCATGGGTAACCCCATGCTTATCGACCCAAGTGACATTGTATTTCGGCGTTCTCTCGCTGTCTTCCGTGGGCACACGCACACCCGCCTGCTTATGGCTGTAGGCATGGGTGGCAGTCAGCTTTGCCTCCGCCGTTTTCATGGTGTCCGAAGGGTCGCCCTTTCTGCCGATGACGCAGTAGTAGGAGTAGTCCTCCTGGCAGGCCTGGGTGGAAACCGGCATCTTCAGTGTGGAGGTCGTCACACCCGTGTAAAACCTACCCTCCGGCAGCTTGTAGGGCGCCGCCGTAGGATTCTCATTATCCTTCCGATACCACTGATAGGTCAACTCGTCGCCCTTCAGGCTCTTTGCCGAGACAGAGAAGGTGACCGGGTTATTTTCATAGAACAGCAGGCCGTTTTCCGGCTCTTCGTTATAATCATCGTAGATAGAGGTCTTACACTTGACGCCCCTCGGCTGGCGGTTGATGACGATGGAGCTGCCGCTGATGTAGCCGCAGACCTTGCACACGCCCTTGGCGTCAAATTCATGGTTGGCGGCATTCAGCTTTTTATCGTCACAATAGCGGCAGGGGTGCCAGTGCTGTGTTCCGTCAGCCGCCCAGGTGGCTGAGGCTATGTGGGTATGTCCGGCGCCGGAATGCTCCGTCTTCAAATGATCCTCAAAATCAGAGTCGCTGAAGCACCAGTCGTCATGATCGCAGCCCATAGCGCTTACGGCATCTCGGCAGCAGTCCTTGCAACGCTGATCGCAGCCGTCCTCGCAGGGATCGCTGTCGTGGAAGCACAGGCCGCAGTCTTCGCAGAAGTGATCCGCATAGTCCGTGTCCATTGCGCACATTCCCTCGGAGCAGTCGGAGTTGCCCTCGCAGCACTCCTTGCACATCTCGCAGGACTCCTGGTTCAGCAGGCATTCCTCGCACTGCTCGCAGGATGTGTGGCAATCGATGCAGTGGATGACGCCGGTGTCATCGTCGTCCACGCACTCGTCCACCGCACCGAAGCAGCTGTCGCAAAGCGAGCAGTGCATCGGGTCGCTGTCATCGTTTGCGCAGTCATCGCAGAAGCCGCAGGAGTCGCAGATGGTTATGGAGCAGCAGGGACCCTTATAGCATTCGCCGCACAGCTGGTCATCCTCGCCAATGTAGCATTTGCCGCAGGTGGAGCAGTGCGTTTCCTCCATGCAGTCGGCGCACTTGTAGCATTGATCGCACCAATAGGTTGTATTGAACAGACACTCACCACAATCGTTGCAGTGGAATTCAGCGAAGCAGTCGGAGTTGCAGTCAACAGTGCAGAACCCACAACCGTCGCACATATTCTCACCCCAGTGGTAGTGGTCGCAGTAGATACAATCTGTGCCTTGGTCGTAGTCCTCCCAAAAGGCATGGGCGGGAATCTCCATACTCGGCATCGGTGAGAGCAGCATCACAAGCGCCAACAGGACGCTGGCGACGCGCCTTCGTTTGTTCGTTTTTGTCATACTATTATTCCTCCCTCATAATTATTTTGAAGATTTTTATGCTTTTTGTGTTGCCTGATTTAAACACTGTCGATGACCGAAGCAAAGTAGTTTTCGGATACCGAACCGAAGAGAAAAGCGTCTATCAGAC
>OLRG01002709.1_pt1 | contig 12219 bp, 9 predicted proteins | sample 1672331 | NCBI WGS metagenome assembly OLRG01 (sample SAMEA3136672, study PRJEB25190) | human gut metagenome
CGGCCCCGCCGGATACACCGCTGCCCTGTACGCCGCCCGTGCCGGGCTTTCCACGCTGGTGCTGGAAAAGCTCTCCGCAGGCGGGCAAATGGCCCTGACGGAGCAGATCGACAACTATCCCGGCTTTGAGGATGGCATCGACGGCTTTACGCTGGGCGAAAAGATGCAGCAGAGCGCCGAGCGCTTCGGTGCGTTGACGGAGCTGGCGGAGGTGTACAAAGCATGCCTTTCCGGGAGAATCAAGACGCTGGAGACCAGTGAGGGTGTCTTTCAGGGGCGCACGGTGGTCATCGCCACCGGCGCGTCGCCCCGCCCCTTGGGCGTTCCCGGCGAAGAAGCGCTTGTTGGAAAGGGCGTTCACTACTGCGCCGCCTGCGACGGCGCGCCCTATCGGGGTAGGACCGTGGCGGTGGTGGGCGTCGGCAACTCCGCCGCCGCGGATGCCCTGACCCTGTCCCGTATTGCCCAAAAGGTCTACCTTATCCACCGCCGCGACAGCCTGCGGGCTACCAAGGTATACCATGCGCCGCTGATGGCTGCGCCCAACGTGGAATTCTTCTGGAACAGCACCGTTTCCGCTCTGCTGCACGACAACCGCCTGACGGGACTTCGGCTGCAAGACGTCAACACCGGCGCAGAGCGTGAGCTTGCCTGCGACGGTGTGTTCATCAGCGTAGGCCGCGCCCCGGCGACGGAGCTGTTCCGAAGTGAACTGGCGCTGGACAAGTCCGGCTATATCATCGCAGACGAATCCACCCGAACCAGCATCCCCGGCGTGTTCGCCGTAGGCGATGTACGTACCAAGGCGCTGCGACAGGTGGTCACCGCCGTATCGGACGGCGCGGTGGCTGTCCACTACGCGGAGGAATATCTGGCAGAGAATCGGTAAGGGAGGAATATTTTGAGAACATATAAGGATAAAGAGGAACTCAAAAACGAGATCCATCAGAGCTTTGAAAAGTACATTTCCGAGTTCGATACGATCCCGGAAGCCCTGAAGGATAAAAGAGTACCAGATGTGGACAGAACCCCGGCAGAGAATCTTGCGTATCAACTGGGGTGGACGACACTGCTTTTGAAATGGGAGGCCGATGAGAAGCGTGGAATGGACGTGAAAACACCGTCGGAGCAGTTCAAGTGGAACCAGCTGGGCAACCTGTATCAATGGTTCACAGACACCTACGCCCATTTATCCTTGGCGGAATTGAAGGGCAAATTAAATGAAAATATCGCCGCGATCCAGACCATGATCGATTCCATGAGCGAGGAGGAGCTGTTCCAGCCGCACATGAGAAGGTGGGCGGATGACGCCACCAAAACAGCGGTATGGGAGGTTTACAAATTCATCCACGTCAATACCGTCGCTCCTTTCGGAACGTTTCGGACAAAGATCAGGAAGTGGAAAAAGGCCGCGCTGTAGGTTCTGATTTGTTTTATAAGCCATAACAGAGGATGGGCCGTGCTCAAGCCCGGAATGAAAGCCCTGGCTTTGCCTAATATGATACAAACGGCGATGCCGTCAGTCTGCACGACTTTGCCGGCAAGAAGGTCGTTCTATATTTTCATTCAAATGATACCACCCCCGGCTGTACCCTGCAGGTCGGTGCCTTTGCCGTAGCCTACGTGGGATTTGAAAAGCTGAACGCCGTTTCATCGGCATCAGCAAGGACTTGAAGGCCTCCCGCGCAAGATTTACGCAAAACACAATCTGCCCGGTCTTCTGCTCCCCGACCCAGAGCTGCAGGCGATCCAATCCTATGGGGTCTGGCAGGAGAAGCAGCTCTACGAGGAGGTTTCCATAGGCGTCGCCCGCAGCAGCTTTCTCATCGACGAGCAGGGCGTCATAGAAAAGGCTTCGTTTAAGGTCAAGCCGATACTAACGCAGCGGAGCTGCTGGGTATCTAAAAAGTGCGTCTCAGTAGTGATATCAGGAGACGAAAGAACCTCTCCCGATATGCATCAGGAATCCCTACATGCTGGCAAATGAGGCTGCGGCAAATGCCGCAGCCTCAGGCTTCATTTGGGATCGTTTGTGATGGCGCTCAGTATTCTTTTGGAAGAAAACATATTCACCATTGTTCCTGCTTTTTTAGGCAGTATGCTCGTTAATCCAGGCGATCATCGTGATCAAAGGGCAAGATTGACATTCTGTTTTTTATAGTTTTTACCTTATGTGTGTTTTATGATTGGATTACCGTCTTCATCAAGAAAGGGAGTCATACCGCTTATCCCTATGCCGCTTGATACCAGATAATGAACTCCTGATTCTTGATCGACAACGATCTTTAATATCCCGCCATACCGTATGTTTTCTTCACAAGCAACGCGCTAGTTTCTCCATGTATAGACTTCTGTATCCACAACGCCACAGGGGTTAGACGAGGATGTTACGGTTCGGTTGCTCCCGCTTTCCCAAGTGATATTTCCTAAGGCATCTTTTTTGATAAACTTAAATTCTATCGTTGTTCCAGAGGGAACGCTTACAGGAAGAAACCACTCCGGATAATTGGGGTTGAGCATGGATTCCGTACAGTTATCAGGATTCCAATTTCCGAGTTCCGGAATGTTCCCAACTATATAGATGTTCTCACCAAGTTGAGTTTCAGCGGATACATGGAAAACTATCTGATTTTGATCTCCAGACAGAACATTATAGTAAATTGCATTACTAGTTGCCGTTCCCTTTCGCACGGTGATAGGTTGGAGTCCGGCATTAACCCCCTCGGGTACAGTTGCCACAATCTTATTGGCGGTTGTACTTTGAACAGTTGCAGCGGTAGTCCCGAAATATACCGAGATATTCCCGCTAAAACCATCTCCATAAATGTGAACGGTATTTCCGGGACGTCCAGTAGTAGAGATTACATCTCCAATCTGGGGCGTGGAAGGCACTTCGGATGCTTGGTATTGCCATACGCAAACGCCGCCGCCAGAAATAGTAAACGAAGGTATGAGATTGTTCTGCACAGTCGTGGCAGTACCAAACAAGGATCCGTCCAAATAATCCGAATACTGTCCGGTGGGGAGATTTGTTTGAATTGCAGGAATAACGCTTGCACTATCGGGTTGTCGGTTGACTGCAACGACAACTACGTCATCGTAGAATTGTCGTTCAAAAACCATCACATTATCATCACTATAGCGAACGGTTGTAGTGCCGTATGCAATTGCATCGTTTGAGCGCCGCAGGGTAGATAGGGTTGCTATAAGCTGATATGCTGTTGTTGTTGTACTAAAGCCACATTCGGTGGGCATGTATACTCTTCCTGCAACATCACTTGCATCACCGGGTATAACATACTGTTCCGTTCCGTAGTAGATTGTTGGAATGCCCCTTGATGTCAGCAGAACTGCAAGCGCCGCATTGTAGACTTTCTGACTCCTTTGTGTATATCCAAAGCGGGTAACATCGTGATTATCTAGGAAGGTTACAGTCTGATTAGGATGGTCGTAATCCTCCTGAGTATATACCAACATATTGGCAAAGTTGCTCATTGGAGTAGAGAATGAGCCAAATGTTGTACTTGCTGCTCGGTAGAACTCAAAATCAAGGTTGTTTACACCAGTTTGCTTGGGAAAATAAACGTATTCATCATATTTGGGATCTGGTCTGCCAATAAAGAATTCACCAAAGTGAGTAACTGTTTTTCTGGAATCCACAACATCTTTTAGACCCTTTACAAAAGACGGATCCATATGAAGAGTAGCATCATGGCGAATACCATTTACGCCCAAATCACTCCAAAACAGCATGGCGGCTTCCAAATACGCAACAACATCACTATGTTGCTGCGAGAAGTCCGCAAGCGAACCTAAATCCTTATGCCGGTATCCAAATCGGCTAGAGTCATTGCCTCTGTCCCCAAGACCATGGAACCAGCCATTTATATTGTTGTTGGGATCAGCGATCAAGTTTTCAATCAGTCCGTCATTGTTGTAGTCATATGGTTCTCCATTTGCATCAAAAGCAAATTCTCCATTTTCCTTGCGGTCTGGCTCATACAGTTTTCCATCTTCTGGAGCATTGTTGTTTGTTGGGTTCATTTCACGGCTTGTATGATTGGTAACAAAATCGATTACCAATTTAATGCCGTTTTCATGAAGAGCATCCCGCAAATCCTTGAACTCATTAAGAGTACCAAAATGCTTGTTTGTTGCAAAATAATTACGCACATGATATCCATGAAAGCTGGTCCAAGTGTCGTAACTCCCGTCATTTTGATAATCAATTATCGCTGTATCTCGATTTTCATAGGGCGCGGAAATCCAAACAGCGGTTACGCCCATCCCTTTCAGATAAGGAATTTTCTGAACAATGCCATCCCAATCCCCACCTTGATATAGTTTCAAGTCTGCCCCAGTTCCGTCATATAAGTTGGAACTAAAACCAACCGGAATATTATTTGTACTGTCGCCATCATAGAAGCGGTCAGTAATAATCTGATAGATGACATCTTTGGACGAAACTGGACCAAGGTCATTGACAGTTTCTTGAGCAAATACAGTCGCGCCAGGTATGGATAGCAACAAAACTATTACCAGCACGAACACTAAAACTCCTCTAGCACGCTTCATGCCATATTTCCTCCTTCTGCATCAAATGGCCTTAATATCTCGTGTAAAAACCCTAAAACTTATGCTCTACGGCTCCTGACTCCATTCCATTCATCGTTTTAAGTTTGCTTTGTGCGTCTGGTTGACTTTCTCTCCACAATGTTTGAAGTCGTTACATACGTCTGAATTTGCTTATTGGGATGCTTGATTATGTCTATTATCAACTTACCAGCTTGTCTGCCTAAGTCCCTTACATTGATATCCACAATGGTGAGCTGAGGCTCTATTACTTGAGAGAGCGGGTAGTCATCAAACGCAACAATGCCGATATCCTGTGGAATTCTTATGTTTTTCCTGCAAAGAGCGTCAACACACCCCATGGCAATATAGTTGTTGGCGCAGATAATGGCGTCCGGCAGGATTTTATGATCCATGAGCTTCATCGTCATAAGGAAGCTGTCTGCGCGGGTGGATTCTCCCAACCAGATATACTGATCTTCCAATTGCAGGCCGGCATTTTCGAGTTCCTGCTTTACACCTTGCAGTCGATGCAGCGACCCAAAGTCGTAATACTGTCCGCCGATAAATGCAATTTTCTGGTATCCCCGTGAAAGAAGATAAGCCGCTGCGACGGTTCCGGAGTACACATTGTTGTTATCAATCCAACACACCTGGCTTTCAAAATTCGGCGCGCCCAACACGATGTGAGGAAAGTGCGATTTTGTAAGCAGTCCGGACAAGGGGTATGCTATTACGGAAACGTGGATGGCTAGTGCGTCGGCACTTTGCCGATAAATCACTTCCTTGGCTACTTCGTATGCAGTTGCCGGGTCTACTCCGCGAAGCTGAAGCCGATACCCTCTGGCGCTCAAAGACTCCTCTAAACCCGCAATAATCTCAAACATATGTGGATTCTGAAAGGCTGTGTTCGGAGCTAAATTTGCTAAAACCGCAATCGTTTTGGTCGTGCCTCTAGCAAAACTCTGTGCGCTGGCGTTTGGATAATAGTTGAGTTCCTGCATAACCCTGCGCACCCGCGCCGCTGTTTCCTCTGAAATACTGTAGTGCCCATTGATCACTTTGGACACGGTAGAAACAGAGGTGCCGGCCGCTGCCGCAACATCCTTAATCGTAATACCCATGACACAGCCCTCCATGCAGAATAATCATACAACTATTTTAAGTATAATTTATTCAGCATTGACCGTCAACAAATACTGCAAAGCCATGATCGTAGAGTTTCCTGTGGTCAAGTCCTTCGCTCCAATGCAGTTTACCGTATTCCTCGTCCAAATCAACGGCTTTGCCTCCGCGATTGATACAGATGGTAACACGCTGATTGCAGTATTCCCTTGCGTAGATGATTAGTCCGCTTCCGCGCTCTGCAGATACCACGCGGAAATCGCCACAGCGAAGCGGTTCCAGTTTTTTGCGCATGGCGATGGCTTCCTTGAAAAAAGTACACAGAGTCGAATTTTCGTTATCCCACGGCATCGGACAACGGTATTCTTCTTCTGAAAGACCTTGAACACCCAGTTCATCACCATAGAAAACCGTGGGCATTCCGACAAAAGTCATCATAAAAAGAATGGCCAATCGATACCGCCTCATGTCTCCGCCGCACAAAGACAGAAACCGGCTCACATCATGGCTGTCCAGCAGATTCATCTGCGCCGGAGTCATCTGCATCCGATAGCGCATGAGCATATCCGTGATACGTCCCGCAAAATCCGATGCATCAATGGATTGCTCCGCAAAAAACAGATTGCAGTGCTTTCGGAAATCGTAATTCATGGTGGAGTCAAACATGTCGCCCTGGAGCCAGTGCCCTGCGCTTTCCCATACTTCGCCGATGAGCAGCACATCCGGGTCAATCTCCTTCACCGCTTTTCTGAATGCCCGCCAGAAGCCATCGTCCACTTCACTGGCAACATCCAGCCGCCAGCCGTCGATGTGGAAATTCTTCACCCAATAGCGTCCTACCTCGCAAAAGTACTCTCGCACAGCAGGGTTCGCTGTATCCAGCTTTGGCATCATCCGCTCATAGGCGAAGCATTCGTATTCCGGATAATCCTCCGGATCGTCCGGACACACCACGGGGAATTTCAAACCGTAGAACCAGTCTCTGTAAGAGGATGCCTCTCCTTTTTCCACCACATCTTCAAAGGCGAAAAAATGCCAACCGCAATGATTGAACACGCCGTCGATCAAAATGCGGATTCCCCGTGCATGAAGCACATGTACCAGATGATGCAGCGCCTCGTCGCCGCCAAAGCACGGGTCAACGTGAAAATAATCCAAAAGATCATATTTGTGGTACTCTCCTGCCACAAAGATGGGATTCAGGTATACGCAGTTCACGCCCAGCTCTTCCAGATAGTCAACATTGTCGGCAATACCCCACAATGTGCCGCCCAATTTGCCGCGTACTGGCTGACCATGATAGTCAATGGCTCGATCCTGAATGGAAATGCGTTTGACCCCTGAGGCAAAGCTGTCGGGGAAAATATTGTACACCACAGCGTCATTGACCCAGTCAGGCACAACCGCAATGTCTGCCCGGTGGTTGAACGGCAGCTTGAAATACTGCGAACGGTCATCCACCAGATGATCGGTAAATACATCGCCGTAATACAGGACCCGCTCGGTACCGTCATTCAGATGGAAGTAATAATACAGTCGCTTATAGGGACTATCCAGCACTATCTGCCAGTAATCATGATACAAATCGCTCGCTGCCACCTTCATGGCGACAGGAGTAAAAACGATGGGAGTAACACGGCAGGCGGTATCGCCATAGTAGAGCGTGCAGCTCTTCAAATCGCCTTTGGCGCAGCGCAGGCGAAAAACGATGTGCTTTTCGTCAAGTCCATGTGCGTACTGCGACATGGGGATGTGTAAAACAGCTTCTTTTTTCATGCTTATCCTTTCACTCCGCCGGCCGTTAAGCCGGAAGTCATGTGCTTCTGGCATAAGAAGAAGATGATCAGCACCGGAATTGATACGGTAATGGACGCGGCGGCAAAAACCGGCCAGCTGCCGCTCATTTCTGTTGCTTGCAACGCATACAGTCCGGCAGCCAGTGTGTAGTTCTCCTCGCCGGTCATAAAGGTTGTAGCATAGATATACTCGTTCCACACATAAATCAGGACCATCAGAGCTGTGACAACGATACTGGGCTTCGCCAAAGGCAAAACAATTCGCGTGACCACCTGAAGAGGATTCGCACCGTCCATCCGGGCAGCTTCTTCGATTTCCACGGGTACCGTGTCAAAATAGCCCTTGATATTCCAAAGGCTGAAGACCGCCATGGTCCCGGTATAGATCAGGATAAGGCCGGTTCGGTGATTGATAAGTCCCATCGGGCGGAGCAGGCGGTATACGGCAAACATCGACAGGACAGCCGGAAACGAATTGAGCAGCACAAGGCACTTCAAAATCGGTCTGCGACCGGGAAACCGCCGCCGTGAAAAACAGTAGGCAGCCGGAATTGCTACACAGAGTGACAGGGATACAGTAACGACCGCCAGATAAACGCTGTTGCCAAGCCATGTGAGAATATCTTCACCAAAAAGGACACGGCGGTAGTTTTCCAGTGAGAAGTTCTTGGGGATAAAGGAAAAATCCGAACTCAGCAATGTGTTTTGTCCGTTGAGGGAAACACTAAGCGAATAGAGAATAGGAATCAGTGTAATAAAACACAGGACAATAAAGAAAATATTCAGTGCCGTAAGGCGAACGCGTTCTTTTTGTTTGCGGCTCATCTGGAACCCTCCTCTTGCAGCCGATACCGGGCGGAGAATGCAATCAGCAACGCAAAGATAATGATGGATATGGCAGAGCTGTATCCATAGTTATTGCTGATGAATGCATTTTCGTAGGCATAGGTCAAAATAGTATGCACATGTGCGCCGGTTTTGGCTCCAGCCTGCTGTGTCAGAAGATAGATCACATCGAACTGCTTGAAGGTTGTGAAGATGGTGATAATAACAGCCGGCGCAATGATGGGACGAATGGCTGGAACCGTAATATAACGGGTGCGCTGCACCCATCCGGCACCATCAAGCAAAGCGCTTTCAAAGTAACTTTTGTCTATGCTCTGCATAGCGCCATCCATAATCATAATCATAAACGGCAGCGCCAGCCAAAGATTGACAGCCGTGCAGCAGATAAACGCCGACACATCCGAGGATAGCCACCGCATAGTCTCCAGCCCCAGCTTTTCCATCCACTGGTTCAGCAAGCCGAACTGTGTGTTGAACATGCCGGTTTTCCACAGAAGAATGGAGACATAGCCGGGCATGGCCCACGGAAACATCAGCAGTGTTTTATACAGCTTCCGAAACCGCAAGTTCTGTATATTCAAAAGGCTTGCCAGCACAAAGGCAATCACCAGCTGCAACACCATATTGACCACCGTCCACAAAACGGTTACGAGAAGCGCCGATAAAAACCCGGAATCAAAAACGAACAGCGCACGGATATAATTCTCCAAGCCGATAATGGTAAAGTCAAACCAGTGGTACACGTTCATGTTGGTCAGAGAGATATAGAACGTATAGAGGATGGGAAAGACTACTACCAAAGCAATCAGCAGGAGGGACGGTCCGGACCATAAATAGGAGCAGAGCCACTCCTTTTGTAGCTTACGTTTCATAGAAAGTTCCTCAATGCATGGCGTCGATCAAGCTGTTCGCTTGCGTCAATGCGGCAGCAAAGGCTTTGTCTATCCCCGATTTGGAGAGGTTTACATCTGTCAGCAAATTACCGACTACTGTCCACATAACATCCATTTCGGGGATATTGGGCATGGGAACGGCAATTTCAGCGGTAGTGCGCATTGCCTGCACCAGTGTATCATCACATACACGGCTGTCATCATAGCATGCGCTGTTTGCCGGAGCACAACCGCTTGCCTGCGCCAGCACAACACCCACTTCCGGATCCAGCAATGCATGCAGCAGCCTTTGGACGGCGTCCGTTTTGTTCTGTGCCGCGAAGGTCAGCACATGAATCCCCTGCACGCCGGAGTAGGGAGCAAGAGCCCTGCCTGTTTTATCTACGGTAGGCATCGAAGCAATGCCGAGGTCTATATTCGCTTCACGGGCAGAGGGAACCATCCACGGACCGCCGATTGTTGCGTCCGCTTTCCCCTCCAAAAACAGGGTATTCACCGTAGAATACTCCGTTTCCCCAGGCATCAGATCTACAAATTTCAAATGATACTCCAACGCGTCCTTGACTGCCTGCTGATCGGGGAACGGTGTGCCGTCTGCATCGATAATGCTGCCGCCAAAGCCGTGAATCCATGCAGCGCTGTAATAGGCGGTGCTGTGCTGCTCCACAAAGCCGTAGCGACCGCGCCCGGTGTTTTCTTTCATATACGCCAGCAATTCTTCTGTGGTGGTCGGCACCTCTTCATCCTGCATATAGCGTCGATTATACATAAACAGCAGCGTTTCAAAATACAGAGGAAGCTGGTACAAGCTGCCGTTGTAGGTCGCAGCCTCCAGCGTCATGGGGAGATAACCGGACAGTTCACTTTGTGAGATCAGCTCTGTAACAGGCGTAAGTATTCCCATTTCGGCAAAAACGCCTATTTTGTCATGGGCAAATACAAACAGATCGGGAGCGGAGGAAGGATCATTGCCTACCAGCTTCAGCGAGTCTGTCAGGCTGGTTTTCTTTTCAAACCGTACCGTGATATCAGGCAGTGCCTTATCCAGATAAGCCTGTAAGGCTTCAATGACTGCGGCCTCCTTGTCGTGCCACACAACAAGAGTATTCGGATCGGCAGCTTTGCCGCCAGATCCGCCGCACGCCGCCATGGTCATTACTATCAGCAGCGCCAGCGTCAGGGCGAGAAATCGTTTCATAATATCCCCTTTCTAATACATAGTGCGGGGATGCAAAAACGCATACCCGCACTATTGTTATCAACCGTTACTTTGCTTTTTTCTTCTTTACCACAACAACGACCGCAACCGCTGCCGCAGCAGCAACAGCCAAAGCAACGCAAACAATCAGAACGGTATTGTTCTTTTCAGCGGCAACGATTTCGCTGCCAGCAGGTTCCTCGTAGCTGACGGTTGCATTTTCCGCATCAGACACAACAATCCATACATCCTTTCCGACTTCAACAGACAGATCAGCGGTCTGGACAGAGCCTTCATTGGCGTTAATGATTACGGAGTTAATCCAACCGGGAACCTCGATGGTATACCAGTCGCCATCCATTGTCAGAGCCTCACCGGGCCACGAAGAAAATACATTTGTGCCGTCCGGCGCAGACCATGCCCAGCAGCACGGAGCAGACCAGTCGGAGGGAACCTGAACGCGGACGGTAATATTTTCAGCCGTTTTGTTCGGATCTGTGTCGGAGAGCTCATAGCTCAGATCCTCATAAACGGTAATCCAGAGCTCCTTGCCCTCAATGCTGATATCGGCTGTCTGAACAGTGCCCTCGTTGCCGTTAACGATGACAGAATTCACCCATGTAGGGGCTTTGGCGGTGAACCAGCCGTCTTCACCCTCATCCATAGCCTGACCGGGCCACGCCGCAAATGCATTGGTACCATCGGGGGCGGACCATGCCCAAAGATTTACGCTTTTCCATGTCAGCGGCACATAAGCATGTACTGTAAACTTCTCCACATACTCGGGGACCTCTGCCATACTCTGCGCTTCATAGCTTACAGAAGCGGTCGCGTCATCGGCAACCGTGATCCAAACGGCTTTGCCGGCCTCTACCGCAATGCCTTCCGTCTGGACAGAGGCCTCACTGGCATTGACAATGATGTTCTGCACAAAGCGTGGAACATAAGTGTAATACCAGCCATCATCCAAAGGCTCAAGCTGCTCGCCAGGCCATGCCTCAAAAGCGTTTGTGCCATCATCCGCCCAGGCCCAACAGCAGGGAGCGTCCCAGCCTTCAGGTACGGATACGCAAACAGGAATCATCTCGTTGCTCATCTCTTCTTCCGCAAAGGCAACCGTATAAAGCGAGGAAATGCACAAAGAAACAGCAAAAAGAATGGCCAATACCTTTTTCATCTTACTTTCCTCCATATTTTTTGTCCCAATATCACTATAGGGCATTTTTATTATAATTCACGCCAAAAATGCTGTAAATCGTTTTCTGTGAAACTGTTTTCCGTCCTTAAACTCGCCTGTCTCCCTCGATATTGCCGATTTTATTTGTGAAAATAGCCAATTATTGCGGCTGCGTTGTGGCAGATTGCCCGGCAAAACGACATAAGGCTGTTGGCTGCATAGGAAAGTAGTTTCTCATTTTCTTTGCTTCTCACCCGTTCCCGCTGTACAAAAAAGCAAGGAGGATTACCATCTCCGGCACTCCTCCATAACCTTTCAAGTGAACAATTTTGAGTTTTGAACCCAGGACAGCTTTTTCAGCAGACACCGCCGTAGTCGCAAAGCAACCCATCAGTCTTCAGGCTGGTGTTTACAGAAGCTCTTGCAGTATTCCTCATCGCCGCCGCTTGGTACAAGGTCGGCGTATGCCCCTCCGTCAGTATTTGGACGCCAGCCGTCCATGAGCTTGTCGTTCTCCATGATAAAGGGACTCGCCGTATCCTGTCCCCACGAGGTGTCATATTTCTCCATAAGGTAATCGCTCAGTGCCGTTCGGTCGGCAAAGCGCAGCAT
>OLRG01002710.1_pt1 | contig 12215 bp, 7 predicted proteins | sample 1672331 | NCBI WGS metagenome assembly OLRG01 (sample SAMEA3136672, study PRJEB25190) | human gut metagenome
TTGTTGTTGCAATGCTTGCTACTTCTAATGTGCCGGTATGGGCTGCTGAGTTCAGTGATGGTTCTGAAACACCAGTTGCTACAGAAGCTCCGGCTACTGAAGCATTCTCTGATGATACTGTAGAAGCTCCTGTTGTAGAAGACAACACAACAGATGTCAATGCTGCAAATGAAGCTGAGGTTTCTGGTAATGAATATTCTGTAACATATACACCTATTGCTTTTACTGCAACAGGTGCTACTAAGGCAACTCCTGTAGAAAAAAACACCATGACATGGGAAGATGGAACATTATCCACAACAGTTTCTGTTACAGATAATAAGGTTATTACCGATGCAAAGGTATATGCAACATGGAAAGTTGGTACTACAGCTGTAGGTAATTTGGCCGGTAGTACACCAGCAACATTCAACAACGGCGTAGCTACTATCGCACCAACTGCATATACTGTTGATTCAAAAACAGCAAACCAAACAGTATCATTATATGTATACGCTGTAAAGGATAACAAGGTTGTATGGAGTTATACTTCAGATGCTATTACTGTAAATCCAAAAAACACAGCAGATATTGTTAAAGCAGAAGCTAGCGATGTTCAGTATGATGGCAGTATTCAGAATCCAGAAAGCAAGAAAATATCATTCGCCCCAGCGAAAACTGGCGTAACATTACCAAAAGAATTAGATAATACTGATGATTATACCATCGGTTATGATGAAAACACTGATTTTGTTAACGTAACTGGTAAAAAGATTACAGTTACATTAACACCTAAGTCAACTGCATATAAGGGTTCTATTACAGCTACTTATGAAATCAAAGCTAAACCATTAAATACTAAAGCGCTTATTGCTGGTGAAATGGTTGCTACATTAAAGAATACATCCTTTAAATTTGATGGCAGTAACAGTGGTGCTGTAAAAATTAAAAAAGAAGACATTACATTAGTTGATAAGACTACTAAAACAATTGACTTATCCGATTATCTTAAAGTTGATAAATATGGCTATGTAAATGTCACAAGAGACGGAAAGATTGAACTTGCCACTCCGGAAAATGGAAATAAAAACTACACAATTGGCGGTAAGGGTGATGACGCTAAAATTACGTCCACAAATGTTCCGGAAGTTGTAGCACGTGATCTGAACTCAGTTACAGTTACAATCGATCCAGTTCAGAAAACAAAGAATAAAGCAACACTCACAAGTAATGAAGTTCATTTTTATGACAAAGACAGCAAAAAAGAATTAAATCTGTATGGTTATGTAGATATTGATATTCCAAATAACGCAGTTGAAGCTGGAAAATACACCGTAACAATTACACCTAGTGCAACTACATCAAAGAGTAAACTTACAGGTGAAACTACCGCAGAATTATCTATTTTTGCAACAGATATTAATACTGCTGAATTCTACGATATTTTTGCAACACCTGTTAAAAAAACAGAAGAAAAAGTATCTGGTACAGCGGGCAAAAAAGATACTTATAACTTTAACAGCATTAAAAAATACTATACTGGAGAGCCTGTTACATTCACAACTGATGAAATTGGCGTTCCAACAGTAGATACTAAACATACACCATTAAAAGCCACTGATTATGAGATTACATATGCAAATAATATAAATGCTGGTACTGCAAATATGTTCTTAATTGGAAAAGACAGTTATGCAAACAGTATTAAAAATTATACTTTTACAATCAGCAAGACACCTGTTTCAGAAGTAACAGCAAAAAAATATGTTGAAAAGATCAATGGCGCAAAACCAGAAGATTATAAGACAGCAATGGGGGTTGTTGTAACAGCTAAAGTTCCGAATACAAATAAAGTATTAACTTTAACAGAAGGAAAAGATTACACTGTAGATTATGATTGGGTAAATGCTGCTACTAAATCATCTGTTAAAGCAACTGTTAAAGTTAAAGCTAATAGTAACTTTACATTTGCATCTGGCACTACAGAAATGACGGCAACCTCCGAGATTTCTAATGCTACTTTAAAATCTGAGTATATTAAACTGAAAGAAACTTCTTTCACATACAATGGTCAGGCAGTTAAACCTGATTTTGACGTTGTAATTGGTGGACATATTATTGATTCGTCTAAATATACTACTAAATACACTAATAACGTAAATGCTGGAACTGCAACTTTAACAATCACTGCTAAGGATAAGTCAGGTTATGAGGGAACTGCAAGTATCACATACACTATCCAGTCTGCTGATGCATCTAAATTAAAGGGCGTAATCGGTACTCAGGAATACAAAGGATACACTCTTGAAATTGCACCAGATAAGATCGACCTTACTTTAGACGGAAAGAAAATTGATGTTGAAAGCAACTTCATCTTAACCTATGGAGAAAATGTAAAAGTAGGTGAAGGTACAGTAACTTTAACACCAAAGAATAAAAACTTTACCGGAACAAAAACATTAACATTCCAGATTAGTGGTGAAATGCTTGATCCTTCCAAAGCAACATTCAAATTTGTTGACGGAGATGGATTTGTAGTAAATTCTCCATCTTTCAAATATGATGGTACTGAACAGACTTATGCAAAAACTTCTCTGATTTATAGTGATACAACCAAAACCTTAAAAGAAGGTAACGATTACGAAATCAAGTATGTTGATAACGTATATGGTAAAAAAGGACTCAATGGTCAGTATGCTGCAGTACTTGCAGTTGCCAAAGGAAAATTTGGTGGAAATCTGACTACTGCCAATAAAACTCAAGGTATCGATGTAAAAGATGGTGTTTATACAGATGCTGCTGGAAATAAGATTACAAATGTATTCAAGATGCAGTTAATTAAGATTAATCAGGAAGATATTACAGACAAATGCGTATCTGTTTCTAACGGAACATATGCAGCAGGTCTTCCGGTTAAACCATCTGTAAAGATTGTTGTAAAAGGCAGAACACTTGTAGAAGGTACAGATTATGATTTAGATGTATCTAAGAACACGGATGTGATCAATGCAACAGAAAAACAGACTCTTCTTGTTACAGTTAAACCTAAAAATGGATATAAAACAACTTCTACCTTAACATATGCATGGGGTATTGATAAATTCAACCTTGCAAACGCAGATGTTACTGTAGATGGTGATAAAGTAACTGTTAAATGTGGAAAAGTTGAAGTTGCCGCTAGCGAATACACAGTAACAAAAGATGCTACTGCAAATAAAGTTACTGTAACTGCAACAAAAGGTAACAAGAACTATACAGGTTCTAAGACTGTTTCTGCTGTAGTGACAGATCCGACAGAGAAACCAGCTGCTCCAATGATCAGCAGCGTTAAAGTTGTTGGCAATCAGGCAACAGCAATCCTTTCCGGTGATTCAGAAGGTGCTGCAGGTTACGACTATGTAATCTCCACAGACCGCGACTGCATCAAAAACAAAGACTATGCTTCTGTAAACAAGAACCAGGTTAGCACCTCTACTACATTCAAATATGTACAGCAGGGAACATACTACGCATACTGCCACGCTTGGAAACGTGACGAAAACGGTAAGAAGGTATTCAGCGACTGGTCTAGCGCATATCCATTTGTTGTATCCGCAATCACACCGGACGCTCCAGTTATCACAAACGTAACAGTAAGCGGATCTACTATCAAAGTAACATACAAAGCAGCTGCAAACGCAACTGGTTACGATGTAGTACTTGGAACAGATTCCAAAAAAGAAAACGGTGAGACTCGTCCATATCACTATGGCAATCACAAAGTACTGAACCTCAAAGAAGGTACAGTAACAGCAACATTCAAGAAAGTACCAAAGGGAACATGGGTAGTTGGAATGCATGCATTCAACAGAACATCCGAAGACGGAAAGAAAGTCTTCAGCCCATGGTCAAACCTGAAAAAGGCTACTGTTAAATAATCCATTTGGGTAATTAATACAGATTCCTAAAAAGAAGGCTCCGGTCATTGCGATCGGAGTCTTTCTTTTTAATAAACCTATACCATATATTCTAACAGAATCTTATCCTTATATTGCTTTCTGCTATTTCAAGGTGTATCTGACTCCCCTGCCTGCACCTGTTTTTTTCAGGATTTTCTTTTCAATCAGGCTGTTCAGAGTACGTACTGCTTTACTCTTTTCCATTTCTGCTGCTTTCTCAATTTCTGATCTTGACATTTTTTCTTTTCCTTTAAGGATGTTGACCAGGTATTCCTCTTCGCTGATTCCGACAGGAAGAGGATATTCACTGGAAGTACCAGCTGATGAAATTTATACTACATTAAACGGAAATGAAATTGATATTGCTAAGAACTTTACTTTATCATACGGTGAAAATCTTAACATTGGTGAATTTCAGGACAGCCCCTTATATTTTTTTATTTCGTATTCTTTTGAATATTTCATACTGACGTTCCAATTCCATTTTTTCATCGGTAAACAGGCCTTTTGCTTCCAATATTCGCTCAATAGCCTGAGATGGATCCATTGTATGATATGGCAAAAACAGCCCTTTCAGTTCCTTTGGCTTTACGATCTTATAGACTTGCATGGAAGTTAATTCGTAGGTTATTACAAAATACCTGTAAATATATCCAATCCAATACATTTCGTTACGGGTATATTTCACAGAACCATAATTAGAAAACCCATATTCTTCATTAACCAGCTGCAGGATATCCTCTGCCTGGATATTACTTTCCAGTACTGATCCATCATCAAGCCTTTTAGCTATTTGACTCCTCATAAATCGCCTGATAAAAATCTCTGAACTTGACTCCATTTTATCAATTGACTTTTCAAATGCTGTTGCCTGAAGTTCACATAAAAGCACTCCATCCTTATTCATCCTTTTCATATATTGGTCACCCCTTTATGACAGAATCTCATCAATATATCTTCCCTGCCCTCTATATTGCCTTTTAGCTAATTTAACTTTGTCATCACCCAGTTTTGACTCTTCAAGTCTTATATTTTTATAGTATTCCCTTTCATTATTTGATATATAGCATCGTTCTGTTAATTTTATCTGGGATACAGCCTTTTCAGTCAGAAAAATATACTGCATCCCAAGATTTGTGGCAGCAAGACAATGTTTACACTGTTCATCTGTAAGGTCTCCGGCGATAAATGAATTAATGATTTGAAACATACGGTTATCTGCAATTGGAGCAATTATGTAATCACAGTTCCGTGACTGTTCTATAAGTGCCTTTACTGCCGGATGATCCTTATACTCATCCAATGTTCCCCTATAGTAAGCAATCGTCATCATCCATTCCTGATTTACTTCATATCTCTTGCATTTCAGATCTCTGTCATCAAATCTGATATAATATACGGAAGAATTACCCAACCCTGAAACAAATGATATTGCCTGCTCATAACTTTCTCCTGTATAAAATCCCTGCCCAAAATCATTATTTTTTCTTCCCTTATGAATATCAATCTCTCCGCCAATTTCAGTTTTAGCGCCATGAAAAAGCAATTTTTCATTTGCACCTAAATCATCTCTCCAGAACATTTCCTTTAATTTGTTTATCTTTATGTTTTTATCAAATGCAAACGAATATACTGCTTCCAAAAGCCTTGCCGATGGTTCTGTTTTTTTCAGCTCGGTTCTTGAGATCGTCACCTGCTCTACTCCGATTTTTTCTGCAAGTTCACTTTGAGAAAATCCCAGAATCTCTCGTATAGACTTCAGATCCTCTGAAAAATTATATTCCATATTCATCACCTCAAACTTATTTATAGCATATTACTTAAATAAGTTCAATTAAAAATTTTATTTGCAACTGGTAATCCCTGTGTGTTAGGATAGTTGGAATGCATACATTCAACAGAACATCCATTGATAACAAGAAAGTATTCAGCCCATGGTCCAATCTTGAAACAGCTAAAGTGAAATAATCCATTTGCGTAATTATACTGCCATCCCCTGTATGTATATCTACAGTTGCTGCGAAGATAATTAAATGAATTGTACCACACATTATCAAAATCTATTCAGCGCTTGTCTTAATTTGTCAATAGTTTTTTCTAGTAACTCTTCCTGTTATTTGTTATAATGAACTCATGTTAATCTGTAATGCTCCAGGAGAAAAAGAAATATGGAAAAATTATTTATTACAAAACTGGAAATTAAAAAAGTACGCCATTTAAAAGATATCACTATCAATTTATCTGATACTATTTCCCGACACCTGATTTTTACCGGCAAAAACGGAAGTGGTAAAACAAGTGTATTAGATGCCATTGCCGCTTATCTGAAAATGAAATTCCAAGTATCAGATTTAAATTTAGAAAAAACAAAAGAGATGGATCCTTATACTTTGGATTCAGCAAAACGTCTTTCAACATATTTCAATATGCTGAATCCATCTGTTAAACTGTCATTTAATAATGAGACAGACATAAATTTAAAAGAACTATATGCCGATGGAAGTTTTTTATTAGCTTACTATAAATGTGACAGAAACTTTCAGGCTGAAGTACCTGAACATATAGAAAAAGTTTCTCTAAATGATGCCTATGATCTAAACGATGCTCCCAGAAACTTGTTTGTTAAATATCTTGCAGATCTAAAAGTGACAGAAGCATTGGCAAGAGCAAAATCAAATAACACGAAAGCAGATTCTATAAATAATTGGTTTATCCAGTTTGAAAAGCTTTTGCAACAAATATTTGAGGATACTACGTTGAAATTAGATTTTAATGAAGATACGTTTTCCTTTATGATCTGCCAGAGTGGAAAAGAACCTTATGATTTCAACTGTATGTCCAGTGGATTTTCAGCCATCATGGATATTGTTCTGGATCTCATGATTCGTATGGTCAAGAAAAAAGGACGTATTTTTGAATTTGACCTTCCCGGAATTGTACTTATAGATGAGATCGAAACGCATCTTCATCTTGAACTGCAGAAACAGATCATGCATATCCTAACCTGCCTGTTTCCAAATATTCAGTTTATCGTCTCAACCCATTCTCCGTTTGTGCTTAACAGCCTGGATAATGTGGTAATTTACGATCTTGAGAATCATATCGTTGTTGAAAATGGATTGTCAGATGTACCATACGATGGAATTGTAAAAGGTTATTTCCAGGTTGATACCTTATCAGATACATTAAAAAATAAATTTCAGCAATATAAAACCCTTGTTCAGAAGCCTGAACTTACTGATGATGACTTTGAAAAAATTGCAGAGTTGGAAATGTTTTTGGATGAAATCCCTGATTACCTGGCTCTTGACATCACCACAGAATATCAGCAGTTAAAAGAAGAACTGGCACAACGGGAGGATATCTGATGGTAAAAATAGAACGTTCTTTTCCCGCTCCTGCCTCTTTGGAATCAGAAGCAAAAAAAGTTTCCGGAAGCTATGAACAGCCAGATGTTGTATCCCGGTTGAGAAAAGATTTTCACGATAAGTGCTACATTTGCGAACTGAAAAATCTTCAGGATCCTCAGGTAGAACACCTTTTGCCTCATAAAAACGGAAAATACCCTGAACGAAAATTTGACTGGAATAATTTGTTTTGGTCATGTAGTCACTGCAATGGAATAAAAAATCAGAAAAAGTATGATGACGGAATTATAGACTGTTGTAAAAATGACCCAGAGCTTATGATGACGTTTAAATTAAAAAATGGAAAAACTGAAATTTTAGCCAGAGATGAACATAATTCCATGGCAGTAAGAACTGCTCTGCTCATTTACGAATCCTTCAATCTTCTCAATACTGGTATGCGGACATATAAAAGTGCAATGCGCTACAATGAACTTACAAAAGAAATGAACCTTCTATATGACAATCTTGAAGCATATAGAAAAAATCCTGATTCCAGATATATACAGCGAAAACTAAAGGCACTGCTCCGTCGTGAATCTGCATTTGCCGCCTTTAAAAGAAACTACATAAGAGATAACAGCAAAGAATTCCCACAATTGCAGTCTTATATAGAATAGCTCCTGTTTTATATGGCAGGAGTTATTTTATTCTTCCCCTTTTATTGAAAATATGCAATTGTTACTGATTTCTCAGCTTGTCATTCGCCAGAAACAGAACCGGGTTCCGATTTATTTGCAATAACTGTCTGTTTTTACTATGATTGTCAACAATTATCCACTTATAAATCATAAAATCCGGACATTCCTCAAGTCTGAAATCAATTCCTCATACGAAATTTTCTCCAAAATCAACCTGTCCATCACCCAAAGGGGAACTATAATCATGACAAAGATTAAAAACACAAAGAAGGGCATGGCAAAAAAGACATTAAGTATGTCACTTGTTGTTGCAATGCTTGCTACTTCTAATGTGCCGGTATGGGCTGCTGAGTTCAGTGATGGCAGCGATGTTGCTGTTGAGACTGAAGCTCCGGTTGCTGAAGATACAACAGATGCATTTTCAGATGATGTTGCAGAAGCACCAGTTGCAGATGATACAGATACTGTTACTCAGGTTGCTACAGCTACTGAAGCACCTACTTTGGAATTAGCTAACTGGAAAGGTAGCTTAAAGGTAAAAAACGATATTAAAGATGGTGATACTGTTGTTACAAATTTCAATTATAAAGTTCGTATCAATGGCTATGAAGTTGTTGATACAAACGCTGGAGAAGCTCATTATAGCGGAACTTATGCCTCAACATCACCTGTTGCCAATCTTGCCGCTTTAAATACAGAATTAGCTAAAGCAAAATTTGCACCAAGCGATGCCGGAAAAACAGTATCTGTTGAAATTACTAAAGATGATTTCAAGATGACAATTCCTGGCATTAAAATTGAAACAGTAAATATTGAAGATGTTGCGAAGTTAGATATAACTACTGCTACTAAACCAGTTTATACAGGAAAACAGACTGCATTTGCAGATGCTGAAATTACAAATAATTTTGCAATCAAAGAAAAAAATGGTACTAACACTTATAGTGGACTTGACTCCAGTAATTTCACATATACATATGAAGGCGATGATCTTGTTAATGTAAGCGATAAAGATATCTATGTAGTTGCTAACGTAAATGCTGCTGGATATACTGGAAAAATTAAAGCTCCATTTAGAATTCAGAAACGTCCTTTAGCTGCAGGTGAATTAGAATTAAAATTAAATAAAAATACTATTTCATATGCTGAACTTGGTACAATTCCTTCTGATTTTGTAACTGTAAAAGATACTGAAACAGGTGAAACACTTCCAACTTCAGTTTATACACTTTCTGCAGCTAATAATAAATTATCTTCTGTTGAAACAGGTTCTAATGAAGATAATTTAAGAGTTACTATTAACAATGGTACTTTATCAAAAGATAAAATTATCAGCAATAATTATTCAGCAAATTCTGGTGTTACAAAAAATACTACTGATAAAGTAAAAGTTGTTGCTAATAATATGTCTGATTTTAAAATAGTCGTTGATGGTATTGGAAAAGACGATGCAACATCTACAACACCAGGTGTAAAAGATAATGCTGTTAGAAACGCAATCCATTTCTATATTGGTGAAACAGAAGTTACCAATAAGATAAAAGGTATTCTGACTTATAAAGCAGCTACTTTAGCAGATGGTGCAACTACTTTATCTGTTGAAATAACCGGTGATAACAAAAATGTTCTGGGAAATACAACGGTATCTCTTCCGGTAACTACCAATAAACTTGTGGATTCTAAGTTGACTTTTGAAATTGGTTCAACTAAATATGGTAAATCATCAGGCTTAACTGCATTTGGATCCTCTTTAGGTGATGAAAAATATACAGGTGAAGCAGTAACTAAAGCAATCAAAAATGTTAAATCAGATGGTACTAATTTAGTCGCTGATAAAGATTATAAAATTGTATACGAAAACGACAATATAAATACAAATGCCGTTTCAGGAAAGACTGTAAAGGTATCTATTGTAGGTATAAATGATTGGAGCGGAAGCATTGTTATTGGTACTTATAACATTACTCCTGCTGAAATTAACGCAGCAGATATTAAAGTTCCTAAAAAAGTTCTGTATGACGGAAATCTTCAGACTGCTGCTGATTATATGACAGGAAAAGTAACTGTAAAAGCAACTACTTCTGTTAATGGAGAAGAGAAAAAAATCGACGTTCCTGCTGATGCTTATCAATTAACCTGTGCAGCAACTAAGTTAGCTGTAGGTGGTGTTATTACAACTAAAATCGCGAGAGCAAACATTAAAAATAAGAACTTTACAATTGCAGGTACGGGTGCAGATGTAACAGCTAGCGATACAACAACTATTACTAATAAAGATCTTTCAGATGAGAATGTAAAACTTGAGGTAATTGGATCTTATACATACACAGGAGAGAAAATCGTTCCTACTGTAAAGGTATCCGTAGATGGTGTTGAACTTGAAAAAGATATTGATTATAAAGTTAAATCTTGCTCAAACAATGAGAATGCTGGAGAGGCTACAGTAACTGTTGAAGGAACTGGAGATTACTCTGGAACACAGACAGCTAAATTTACAATTAATAAAGCTAATTTGAGTGACCTTAAAGTTGAGGCAAATACAAAAGACCATAAAGCTTCCTTTACTTACACAGGAACTCAGGTTAAACCCAGAACTTCTGATTTTAAGATTACATTAAATGGTGTAGAACTGAAGGCATCCGATTTTGCGATCACATATCCAACAACATCTAAAGTCAATGTAAATGTTGGTGATGCAACTGTTGCCCTTGCTCCTGTTAAAGATAATAAAAACTTTACAGGTGATAAAAAAGAAGTAACATTTAAGATTCTTCCAAAAGAAATTGATACATCAAAATTTGCTGGTACATTCTATGCATTTGATGAAAATGGAAATAAAATTGACTTTGGTACAACTAATCAGTATATCTTTGCTTATGACGGAACAGAAAAAACATTTAAAGATATCAAATTTGTTCCTACTAAGAATGATTTAAAACTTGTTGAAGGTAAAGATTATGAAATTAAATATTTCAATAATGTTACTGGACCAAACGCAAGTGTGTATATCAATGGTATCGGCAATTATACCAATACATCAACACGAAAGTTCTCTGGAAGCGAAGAAACCTATACAGTAAAACAAGATTTTACAATTGAGGGTGTTACCATAGGTGGTAAAAATGTTTCCATAAGCGATACCGAATATGCAGGTGGTGTTGCTGTTACTCCAAATGTTACTATTAAAGTAGGTGAAAGAACATTAGTAGAAGGTACAGATTATGAATTTAAAGATCTGAGAAATAATGTTGATGTAACAGCAGCAAATAAAGTATTAAGTGCTACACTTAAACTGAAGAAAGATGCTTATAAATTTAATAATATTGGATGGTCTGGTGCATTTACCAGAAGTAGTGACACAGAACTTACAGTTAAATGGAAGATTGTTAAAAAAGATATTGCCAATACAGCAGTTGAAATTTCCGAAACAAACGGTAAATTAACAACAACTGTACTTAACGGCAATGTAATCGTTCCTGCAACAGAGTACGATGTAAAAGACAACGGCGATGGAACAGCTACTGTAACAGCAAAAGCTGACAGCAAGAGCTATAAAGGCAGCCAGAAAGTATCTGTTAAGAAATCTGAAAACGTTGGTGCTCCAGTTATCAGTAATGTTAATGTTTCCGGTAACACAGCAACTGTAATCCTTTCAGGAGAAACAGACGGTGCATCAGGATATGACTATGTAATTTCTACATCTAAAGATCCTGCAAACAAAGATGCCCGTTTAGATGTTGTTAAGAATCAGGTTCAGACAACAGCTAACTTCAAATATGTTCCACAGGGAACTTACTATGCATACTGCCATGCATGGACACGTGATGAGAATGGTAAGAAAGTATTTGGTGGATGGTCTAACAGCTATGCATTCTCTGTAACAGCAATCACACCGGATACACCAGAGATTCTCAGTGTTAAGACAAAAGGTTCTACAATCACAGTAACATATAAAGAATCTGCTAACTCTACAGGATATGACGTAGTTCTCGGAAAAGGTTCCAAGAAAGAACACGGAGAGACACGTCCATATCAGTATGGAAAATACAAAAAATTAAATGTTAAACCAGGTGTATGCAAAGCTGTATTCAAGAACGTTCCTGCAGGAACATATTATGCAGGAGTACATTCCTGGAACAGAACAGCTTCTGAAAACGATAACAAAGTATTCAGTAAGTGGTCAAATCTGGAAACTGCTAAAGTTAAATAATCCATTTGGGTAATTAATACAGATTCCTAAAAAGAAGGCT
>OLRG01002730.1_pt1 | contig 12138 bp, 17 predicted proteins | sample 1672331 | NCBI WGS metagenome assembly OLRG01 (sample SAMEA3136672, study PRJEB25190) | human gut metagenome
ACTCTTTGGAATGCATATAATGCACATGATTGTGGAGTATCTTACGCAAAACAATTTGCAGATGCACATGAAAAAGATAATCCTAATGATGCTCTTGAGAATCAAATGGATTTGTTTAATAATGCTTTAGGTAGAACTATTGGAAGTAGATCTTATTCAGGAAATTCATCTCAAGTTAGTTATGCAATTCGTCAGGCTGTTTTAAAAGCTGTAAAAAATGGAGAAGCAAGAAGATTTGTTGGTTCTGATATAGGAACTAAAAATACATTACAAAAAACTAATAGCAATGGAATTAAATAATACATTAGGAAGAATATCTGTTGAATAAAAGAGGAATTTAATCTAAGGTTATGGCTTCATCTGGTCGATGGGTTATAGCCTTTTTAATTTTTAACAATAATATTGTAATATTACAATAAAAAATAATTAGATAAACCATTGCAAACACAACAAAAATGTATTATCGTAATATTACGATAATACATAGAGGTGATTTTGTGGCTAGATTTAAATTAGATAGAAATACAATATCTGAAAAAAATAATAAAGAATTATCAGTTGATTTTTTAAAATCAGCTAATGAAGAGTTGATTAAAGAAAATAAAGCTTTGATTAAAGAAAATAAAGAGTTAAAGAAAAAAATAGAAGAGTTAGAATCAAGAGCTTTAATTAATCCAAGAAAAGTAACAGATGAACAAGTTAAAAAAATTAAAGAGCTTAGAGCTTCTGGATTAAGTTACAGAGCAATAGTAAAAGAAATTGGATTAAGCACTTGTACAATCCAAAGAGCTTTAAAAGGTATTTATGATTAGTATTAATTGGTAATAATACAGTAATACAAATAAAAAAGAATTTATTATAAGGAGAGGTTAAAATGAATTATTTAATTCCAGAAGAGATTAAAAATCAAATATTAGAACTCAAAAAAACTATGGAAAGAATTAAACTAGATGGATTAAATTTTGAATATAATCAAAATCCATACGGAGATGTAGAGATACATATAATGGAGTTTAAGTAGCATTGGGAAGTTAGAGTGGTTAATAAGTGTAAAGTTTGTGGTAACACATAAAGATAAAGAACATATACATAACCATTTAGTGGTTAATAGCGTTAGTTTTGAAAATGGACTAAAATACAATGCTAGTAATAAGAGCCTATGGGATATAAAAAGAGAAAGTAATAGGCTATGCGAGAGAGAAAATTTAAAGACTTTAGACCTAGATCATAAGGCAGAGAAAAGGATTAGTAGTGCCGAAAAGAGGATAATGGATAGAGGTCAAATCCCTTGGAAAGATGAGTTAAGACAGATAATAGATATAGCAAGGGAGAGAACAAAGGATTTACAAAGCTTTAGGGAGTTTTTAGAGAAAAATGTAAATGTCAATATATTTTTGTATAAAAAGTGGAAAATAATTATGTACAATAATTAGAATTTACATCTTAGTCAAAGAGCTTTCTAAATGTTCTAATTTTGATTTAGTTCTATAAGAAGGTCCTTTTACAGATATAATATGAGAGTGATGTAAAAGTCTATCTAATATCGCATTTGCGATAACGGAATTTCCAAAAATATCAGACCATTTAGAAAAATTAGTATTAGTAGTTATTATTGTACAATGTTTTTCATATCTTTTAGATATTAATTGAAAGAAAAGATTTGCTGCATCAATATCTATAGGTAAATATCCTATTTCATCTATTATTAAAATCTTATATTTACAAAAATGACGAAGTCTTATATCTAATCTATTTTCAGATAAAGCTTTCTTTAATTGAGAAATTAAATCCTGAAAAGATATAAAATATGTTGAATATCGATGCTTAGCACATTCTATTCCAATAGAGGTCGCCAGGTGGGTTTTACCCACGCCGGATGATCCTACAAATAATATATTTTCTTTATTTTCTATAAATCTTAAAGTCATTAAATCAAGTATCTGCTGCTTATTTATTGCAGGTTGAAAATCAAAATCAAAATCTGTAACTTCCTTTAAAAATGGAAAGTTAGCAACTTTTACACATGCCTGCATAGCTCTATCAGATTTTGCATTAATTTCTAAATTACTTAACTCATAAAGAGCATCAACAATACTTTTATTTCCAGAGTTAATTAGATCTATATATTTATCAATACTAGCTTTGATATTAAGCAATCCTAGCTCCTCAAGATTATTTAGTAATTTAACATAGTTATTCATATTATCCTCCTATTTAATTATAAAAAAGCATCAAACTGTTTTAAATTAGCTTCCGCTAGCGATTCTATATCATCCGTACTCTTATTTTTTAACACTGATCCTAAAATTTCTTTATAATCACATTCATTATAATTAATCTTATTATCACTTAATTGATGTGTTGAAATTAAATCTGTGTTAAAATATATTTGTAATTCTTTATCTATTCTTCTAAGAGTTACAGATTTACCTATATATTTAGGTGGTACAGAGTATTTACTTCCTTTATAAGTTATTAGTGAATCCTTATGAACTTTGGTTTGACGGTCGTAGTTCATATAGGATTCTATGATATGATTACTTGGTAAGGGCAGTAGATACTCCTTTTCTTTTTGAAATAATAATATAGGTGGAATGTTAGTTGCTTGGTTTGGTGCTTGATTAACCTTAGAATTTATTCTTTGAAGCAGTTCAATGATGTCTGATTCATTTTCAAATTCTCCATCATAAGGTAATATCCATTCTACAAATTTATTTGCAGATTCTACTTTTCCTTTGGTATAAGAATGCCTTGGTTTACACAATGTAATTTTAAATCCAAAGTCATCCGCAAAAGCTTTTAGCTTGCTATTTATTTTTCTTCCATCTTTAGTTATATCAACAACTGTTTTCATATTGTCAAATAAAATTTCCTTAGGAACACCTCCTGTCATTTTAAAAGATTCTATTAGGCTTTCAAATACATCTTGTTGTGTTTTATTTTTTTTATAAGTAAAACAACAGAATCTTGAATTTCCTAACTTATAAGAAAATACATTGAAAATAAAAACTTCACCATATTTTGAAGTTAACTTAATATCTTCCTTCCAATCAACTTGGGCTTGCTTGCCAGGCGGTGTTTCGAATCTAGCATGTCCTCTTATGGCTTTCTTTGGTTTCAGGTTTTTAAGTTTTACATATTTATTAAAATTTGAATAAGTTCCTATATCACCATATTTATCTTTAAAATATTGATATACTCCATTTATCGTAACGCCATTTATGGCAAGCTTTTCCTTTATTTCAATATAATATTGATCCAATCTACTACTTTTATTTCTAGTTTTTGATTTACCTTCATATCCCTCATAATATTTCTTCACAGTTCTTCGATCTAAATCATATTCTCTAGCTAACTCTGAAAAGTTAGGTTTAATATTCATAGATTTTAATATAGTTAATTGACCTTGTAAATTCATAATCATTAGTATCCCTCCCATAAATAGGATATAACTAATGATCATTTTTGTACATTTTTATTTTCCATTTTCTGTTCATTGTTATATTATCATTTACAAAAAACTTTGAGATAGAAACTAGAGTAACAAAAAACAGTATAAGTTATAAGCACCCCGACCATGGTAAAGCAATTAGGGGCAGGAGCTTAGGAGATAAGTACAATAAGGAGGAATTAGAGAATGAGTTTAATGGACAAGAAAAATCAATTTTTAGAAATGGAGCAAATGAACGAGGTAGAGCCAAAGGAAATTCAGCCTTCGGATATGAAGGAATTTCAGACCTTGATAAAGAATTTGAACGCAGAGCAGACAGTCTTGAACAACAGATTAATAAAGACCATAGACTTAATCGAGAAAGAGAGAGAGCTATACAAGAGCAACGAGAAAATAAGAGAAGAGAAGAACAAGGAACTAAGCGAGAAAACACAAGAAGCCTTCAAGATGATGACAAAGAAATCAGAGGAATTGAAAGAGCTTCATCAAGAGAAGTTAGAAAAGGCTTTGAAGGAAGTAGAAAATATCAAGAAATATCACATGGAAATGATGAGAGTATTAAGTCAAACAGTAGCTCAAGTAGAGAGAATAGACAAACTGAATTGGAAGGACAGAGTAAAGCAATATGCAATTCAAATGGGAATAACGCTAGGAGCAATATTGATAATTCTAGGAGCATACCAGTTAATAAACCTAATAAAGTAAGAGATTGGGATATGGAAAGATAATACTATATTTGTTATATAGCTAAGATAATAGGAGGGAAATTTATGAAAGTTATAGAGGGATTTCATATTAAAAAAATTCAAAGAGGAACTAAAAAGGGACAAGACTATATAAACCATAACAAGAGGTATGTGTGGAAGATACCAGAAAGACTGGAAGGTCAAATAGAGAAAGGTGATATTGTTTGGGTTCACGCTAAAAAAGACAATAAGATATTAAAGCTAGAGTTTTAGTGGTAGATGTATTAGAGAATAATGATGGAGCATTAAGGAGTGTTATAAAGATTGCTAAGAAATGCAATAAATAGTGTAATATTCGATATATATCTAATATGATATTTACTTTTCAATTTTACTATAAGGGGCATTTGGCCCTTTTTCTAAAAATAAAAAAGGTACCAAATTTTAAGAGCTATATGGAGGAGCTTACACTGTAGGTAAATTATATTATACCTTGTTGTCAATAGATGGAATAAAATTCATTGTCTAACAGGTAAATATAAAGTAAAATAAAATAAAATAGTCCAACAAAGGAGGTGAAGTAATGGTACAAGCAGTAAGAGAATTAGATAGATATAGTAAATCAGAAATTGAAGAATGTTCAGAGCTATTGAAATATATTTATGTGAATAATGATGAATGTTTTGTAAGGGTTTTGAATAAGACTACAGGAAAAAATAAAGTATATCCAACAAGCTCATTAAAAGACCCAATGAAGTTAAGACAAGTAATTAACTCATTTGGTAGAGAAGATATATTATTTAGCTTAAATCCATTTAGAACTATGGATAGAGCTACAAGGAGCAATCTATTTTGTATCAATGCAATTCCAGTTGATGTTGATTATAAAAATATTAAGGAGCTTAAAGATTTAGAGCCACATCAAGTAATTAAATTATTAGAAATGGACTTCTTTGAGAGTAAAATACCTACCCCTAACTTTGTAGAGTATGGAAATCAAATAAGACTTATATATAGCGTTGAAACTTGCTATATACCTAAGTTTAGGGATAATGTGGTAACACTAGCTAGAAGAATTTCAGAGGTGTTCTCACAAGAGTTAAAAGAGTATGGAGCAGAAAAGCAGAACCTAGAAAGTTATTTTAGAATACCAGGAAGTATTAACACTAAGAATGGAGCAGAGATTAAAGTATTTTCTTATGATGATTCAGTAAGATATACTCTAAACGAATTACAAGAGCTATGGCTTGATGAATTACCTAAGTGGTATAAGAAACGTAAAGGGCGTGTAAAAGCTCCTAAAAAGGTTGTGAAGCTACATAATGTTTATTCTTTAAACTGTAATAGGTTAATGGATTTTGAGAAGATACAGAGCCATTTAAACAGTATTGGAGTAACAGAGCTTAGGTCAAGGTTATGTTTCTTGTATAGAAATTATATTTTAATAAAAAATAAATATCAAAATGGAGAGCTTAAATCGGAAGATTATGAGTTAGCCAAAGAGGAAATGTTGAAGTTTAATAATAACTTTAATGAACCACTAAGAGGACACATAATAGAGAGTGCTACAAGGGTTGTAAACTATCGTCAGTATCTTTATAAGAATGAAACTCTTATAGACTTCCTAGAGCTTGATTATGAGCTTTGTGATAGATTAGGATTACAGAGTATATATAAAACTAAGACACAAGAGGAATGGAACAAAGATTACTATAAAAGGAATAGTGAAAATAGAAAAGAAGCTGAAAAGAAAAAGTATCAAGAAAAGCTAAGAGCTGATGGAAAAGTATCTAAAAAGCAAGAAATAGAAAAAAGAAGGAAAAAAATTAAAGCCTTGTTGGAGCAAGACTTTAAGAGAAAAGATATATGTTCACAACTTGATATATCTATTAAAACATACAAACGTGATATTAGTTTTTTAAAAGAGCAAGGTTTAATATAGCCTTGTTCTTTTTGTATTATAAAGCATTTTAGGAGCTAATTCAATACTATAATTTTGCAAGTATTATAAAAAAAAGGGGGTCATTTTTTCTTAAGAGCTATATGGAGGAGCTTATCCCTTAGGGTCATTTTCGTGCATAAATATACCTTTCAGACTATTGCAAGTTTAAATTTACCTAGGTATCAAATTTTTAGCCCTTGTATTATAGGGTACTTATTACCTGTTCTAGGATTAGACAAGATTTTTATTATGTTTATGGTATGGTGATAACAAGGGATTAAATTAATTTATAGGGGTGGGAACAATGGCTATAAAAGATGATTATATAAAGATTAGAGTAAGTAAGGAGCAAAAAGCATTATTTAAAGATATAGCAAAAAAGAAAAATATCAGTATGAGTAAGTTTATTATTGTATCAACAGAGGAAAGAGCTTTGAGAGAGAAAGAAAAATTTGAGGGTACAAATAGCTTGGAGCTTAGAGTTAGTGAGCTTGAGAAGAAATTACAAGAGATTAAATTTAAAATGGAGAGCCAAAAAGCCGAGAAAAAAAGTTTTTTTAAAATTTTAAGAAATAGGCTTACAAATTGAAAGTTAAAATACTATTTATATTTTAGTGGGATTATTTATTTATGGAGCAGTGGCTCCATTTTTTTTATAAAAAAATAGTTTGAGATTAAAAAAATGTGTGATAAAATTAAGAAAAGAATTGCAGACAAAGAATCTGATTAGATACGGTTTTAGTACGGTTTTTATGTAGCATAGTGGGACATTTGGAAATTTTTTTGTACCCAAGAAAATGCTAGGCTTTGCCTAGCCCCACAAAATTTTTGGGGGCAGTTTCTCTTTATGCTCTTATAAAATATCTACAGGTATAATTTCCAGTTAAGATATTTTATAATTCATATTTGGATTTGATTAAACTTTTTTTAGTTTATTAGTGAGCTATAGTTAGGGGAAACCCCTTAATAAAAAAAGAAAAGGAGTTAAGTAATATGGCAAGAATAAGAAAAGAATATAAAATGACAGAAAAAAATGTAGAGTACATAGAAGAAGTTAAAGAGAAAAATAATTTAAAATACAGTAGTGAAGCATTAGATTTAATAATTAGAGAGCATAGACAAAATTCAGATATTACAACAGAAGCTATGATTAAAATAATAGCAAAAGAAGTAGCAGAACAAATCAAATTTGATATGAAAGAAATTAAAAAATCTAGTAATGATACTGAAAGAAATACTCAAATACTTTTAGAATTAATTAATGGATTTTTTGTAATTTCTGAGTATGGAAGGTTAGCAACAACAGAGGATATTATAGCACCAGCATTACCTAGGGCAATAGATCTTGTAGATAAGAGAAGAGAAAATAGTATGAGGTTTAGATAAGAAATATTAAAGTAAAAAAACTCAAGTATTTAGATATAGAGTATTAATTATATTTTTTTGATAACCAACTGGAGTATTAAGTAACGGAGTGGAGAGTAGCGTAATGAGTAAGTTAATACGTAAGGCGGTAGAATGTATTTAAGACTAAATAATTTTTAAATTAAATTTTATTTAGATTAACAGTTGTTTGGAGTAGGATTTTTCTATTAAACTTTTTAAAAGTTTAATAGAATGTTATTTATAAAAATGATATACTTATATAAGTTTTAGTTTGCAAATTTTCCATAGAAGATTTGCTCCGTAAAGGACATCTTTAAAGGTGTCCTTTTATGATATAATGATTAAGTAAACTAAAACTTAAAGACATTTAAAGGAGAAATAGTATATGGAAAAAGAAATATTAGAAATTTTGAAGTCTATTCAATTAGATATTAAAGGGTTAAAAGATGAAGTTAAAGACTTAAAAGAGGGTCAAAAAATAATTGAAAAGAAACTCGATGGAGTTGTAGAGCAGACAGCAGAGCTATTAGAATTTAGAACAACTGTAAAAACAAAACTTGATGAATTAAAAGAAGTTGAAGAAGTAACTAAAGTTAATTGTTATGATATTGCAAAATTAAAAGCAGTCAAATAGATTTGAGACCAGGAGAGTTAAAGGAGCTTATAGCTCCTTTTTTTGTAGCTACAAAACTTGTAAAAGTAGATAGTAGGTGGGAGAGAGAAGATATATAAATAAAAGTCGTGTTAATAAATTAATTGTTGAACAACAATTAGAAAAATGCTATTATTAAGTTAATAAATTAATTAACTAACTAACTAACGGAGTGATTATAATGGCAAGAAAAACTATTAAAGGCTTAGAAGTAATAATTACAGATTTAGAAAAGCGTTTAAATGAACAGAATAAAATTAATGTTGAATTACATAATAAAATATCACAAATGCAACCCGATGATAAATTTGAAAATAGTCCAATATATCATCAAATGGTCAAGGAAATTGAAAAATTAAAGGCTATTATAAGATTAAATGAAATAAACACTAAATCTAAAGATGATACTATTAAAAGGGATAGAGATACCATACAAAAATTGCTGAAGGAAATTAAAGAATTAAAAAGCAACAATGTTGTTAATAAATTAAAAAATGAACGTGGTGCTGGAAGAAAAGAAATGTTTACTGAAGAACAAAAAGCTAGAGTAAAAATGTTAAGATTACAAGATAAAAGTTACAGAGCTATAGCTAAAGATATGAATTGTAGTGTTGCTACTGTTCATAAAATAATTAATGAACAAAAGCATTAATAAATTAATTAGCAAATAAAATGTTATTTAATTAATTTATTAACATAAATACAAATAATTAAAGTGGTAAAAATACGAATTTACAAGAAAGTTTATTTATAGTAAACTTTAAGTGTTCCGGAAAACATTACAAATGGCATAAACACGTATTTATAAATTTAAGAAAATAAGAAAAACTGCGTAGAAGAATAATTCTGCGCAGTTTTTTCGTTTAAATAGCTTGTTTATAAAGTTTAAGAAAAGTTTATTATTCAACGTTAATTGTAAATTTATATACTATATCTCCAGTATCATACCATCTGGCAGAAACACTATATGTATATGATCCTTTTATTTCTGGTGATTTGAAAGAATAGTTATTAATATCTATAGAATTATTATTATTAATTTGTTGAATTGAATATTCATGGGAATTTCACTAAATTCTAAATTTATTTCACTTGACGGTGTTACTGTCAATGAATAATTTCTAGTCTTGTATTTTGTTAAATATTTTGTTTTTCCGTTGTAATTATAACTAGAAATACAACTATTTATCATTTCAGAATTACTTTTAATTTGTAAGTTAGGTATATCTAGATTTTTGTTTGAATTGTTTTTATTTGTAAAAACAATAGAGGCTATTAATTTTATTAAGGAAAATTATCCTAACTATTTTGAAAGTAATGAAGTAATGGAAAAAACTATGTATTATGGTTATTTACTTGAATATGGCTATAAAAATAAGAATAATAATTATGCAGATTTAGGTATGGATGCCTATCAAGTTGTAAAATATGTCTATAGAGGTGCTGAAAAAGTAGAAGATATTTCTACTCAAGAAAATTTAAAACAGATTGCAAAAGATTTAGATAAAATAAAATAGGAGTATTAAAATGGGGCTTAGGTTTAGAAAAAGTATTAAAATTGCACCTGGTGTGAAATTGAATATAAACAAGAAAAGTTGTAGTGTTACTGTTGGCAAGAGAGGAGCACATTATACAATTAATTCTAAGGGAAAGCATACAGCATCAGTTGGTATTCCTGGAACTGGTTTAAGCTATACGCATACTTCAAGTGGTTCAAAAAAGAACTTATCAAATAAAAAATTGAAAGAGGAAAGACAACAAGAATTGGCAAATAAGATAAATACTGTTTCAGCAAAAATGTACAGAAGTGAAGGTTCTATGAGGTTCTGTAAATATTTTCATCTTATTACTGGTATATTTTTTATACTAGTAGGGTTGATTCTTACAGTAATTATACCAGTATGTATTATATTCCCTATTATTGGAATTTTTAGTTTGTTTCTTAGTCATAGTTATAGTAAACAGCTTAAATATCTTGTAGATGAGAGAAAAAAGAAAGAATTACATATATCAAGTGTAAAAGAGTATTAAATAAAAAAAGGAGTAGCTATCGTTCTGTTATGATAGTTACTCCTTTTTATATTCTATTTACCGTCAATATAGTAGAAGTTTTCATCAGGTATTTTATTACCAATTACAGCTGGGTCATTCTTATTCATAAGGTTTAAGAAATCGCTTACAGTTGTTTTCATTTTATCTCCTATAGAGATTGAAATACTTGAGCCAGGAATAGCTGATTTTGCAATAGATGCTGATGAAACCATTTTGTATCTTTCTGCCATTTGAGCAGTTTCGTCAATGCTGTGTCTTGACATATTAACAGAAGCATCAAAGTCCTTTAAGAAATAGCTTACAGCCTTTGGATTGCTACCAAAGAAATCACTATTTACAACAAGACAGCCAGTTGGAAGTTCAATACCACCAGCAGCATCGTCCCAATCGTCGTAAAGGTCAATAGCAAGTGATACATTAGGGTTATTTGCTGTAGCCTGTGAAAGGAATGGTTCTTGAATAAGTGCTAACTTTATAGAGCCGTCACTTAATCCCTTTACTATAGCATATGTACTATCGGCATAATTTATAGTACAGTTTGTAACATTCTGTGATTTTAAAATTGTGTCAATAACAGACTTAGCTAATAAATCGTCCTTTGCAACTGTTAAAGTTTTATCGGCAAGACCAGTAACACCCTTTACACTTTCGCCTACAGAGGCTACATAATAGTTACAAGCAGAACTTGTTGCAACAAGTTTTACTTTGCCTGTTTCATTATAAAGTCTTGTAGCAACATCAATAGGAAGTGTAGCTGCATCTATTTCTCCACTTTTTAATTTTTCACAAAGTTGAGAAACTGTGTTTCCTTGTATAAATTCATATTTTTCGTAAGAATCGTTTGTATCGTTGCTATCCATAAGGTGAGTAACTACATAAGAGTTTACACCAGACATTAAACCTAATTTAATAGTAACTTTTTCTTCGTTAGATGGGGGATTATCCATACTATCCTCAGAAGTGTTTTCGCTATTTTCATTACCAGATGGGGCAGCAGTAACAACCTGAATTTCATCAGAATTTTCGCTGTTGCTTTGACCACATCCACTAAAACCTAAAGTCAATAAAAAAGCGGATGATACAAGTAATAATCTTTTATATATCATATTAATCCTCCCAAAATTTGTATTACTCTTTATTTTAATATTTATGTGGGAGTTTGTCAATAATGTAAAGGCTAGAAAAAATGTAGATTTTCTTAAATTTATAGGGGTTCACAGTATTTATTGAATATTTCTTCAACTTTATCAGGGTTTGAACATATAGCAAACATTACAAAGTTGCCATATGTTTTGAAAATATGCTTTTCAACTTTTTTACTTTCACTTTCTATGCCACTCCAACTATTTACTTGAGAATTAAGATATTCTGCAAGAGCTTTTTCGCTTTTTTCCAGTCCTTGACTGTCAGTTGCCTCCAAAATAATGATTTTGTCGGCGTTTTTTTCGTCTGTAGAATAATAAACATAGCCTTGCTTAATATGGTCAGGAGAAATACCATAAAGTGATGCAACTTCTTGGTGTGTTAAATCGTCTTCTGTTGTATTGCCAAAATCAACAACTGTTTCCATAGTGTGAATAAGTTGATGTAAATCTACATTTTTTTCCTCTTTTTGTCCACAGCCACAAAGCATTAAAATAGGTAATAGTATAAGTATAAATTTTCGCATTTTCTTCACCTCTAATTTTATTTTGTTAATAAATATGGAGATAATACTACATATTTATAGGCAGTTTATCCACTATTTTCTAAGGTATAAAATGAAAAAGTGCAAAAAAAAATAATCACCAATACTAAGAAAGGTGATTATTTAAAAGTTTTTTAAAATTTGATTTCTTTGCCTTCTTTTCTCCATTGACGGAATTCTGCTGATGCAGATAATAATAAGTCTGAAGAAGAATTTAAGGCTGTTTCACAGGAATCCTGAATGACTCCGACAATAAATCCGACACCAACTACCTGCATTGCC
>OLRG01002732.1_pt1 | contig 12136 bp, 8 predicted proteins | sample 1672331 | NCBI WGS metagenome assembly OLRG01 (sample SAMEA3136672, study PRJEB25190) | human gut metagenome
ATGTCGGCGAGCGATCTGCCGGCGATGCCCGGGCTCGATGCAAGTGCGTTGAACTTGGACATGACCTCGGCCTTCAACAGCGACGCCATGGGCGAGATGATGGGTGCGGCGCTGGCCGGCTACACCCAGGCCCTCGGCGCCGCCTATGCCCAGGCCGCGGCGTCGGGCACGCCGCCGGACTTCCAGACGCTGGCGCAGTCGACGCTGGAGTCCTACGCCCAAAGCCCCGAGCTGCAGGCCATTATGGGGCAGTACGCGGCGCAGATCGTCGATGCCAACGCCCTGCAGAAGGAGATGGCAACGAAGATCTCCGCAGCCCTGGAATCTTCCATGAAAGCCTACATGGAGCAGGTCATGGCCACGATCACCGCCAAGACCCAGGCCTCGGTGCAGAAGGTGATGGGCGACATGGCGGCGAGCATTCCTCTGGCCATGTCCGTGGATACCGGCGCTTTCCAGAACGCCTTCCAAATGAAGATGACCGAAGAGGAGCTGACCGAGCTCATCATGTCGCTCATGACGAACGGGACACGGTCCTTCGACGCGAACCTGAGCAAGTTGGGTTACGCGGAGCTTTCGAAGCCCTCGCAGATCGACATCTACCCGGACAACTTCGAGGACAAACAGCAGGTCATCGCCATTCTGGACGACTACAACGACCGCATGGTGGCCTCGGGGCAGGACGACAAGAAAGTCTCCTACACGGATTTCGTGGGCACGCTCATGAAATCGGTCACGACGATCGTGGACATGATCAGCTACGTGCTCATCGCGTTCGTGGCCATTTCGCTCGTGGTGTCGTCCATCATGATCGGCATCATCACCTACATCTCGGTGCTCGAGCGCAAGAAGGAGATCGGCATCCTGCGCGCCATCGGCGCGAGCAAGGGCGACATCTCGCGGGTGTTCAACGCCGAGACCATCATCGAGGGCCTGACGGCGGGCCTGATCGGCGTGGGGGTCGTGGCGCTCGTGTGCATTCCGGTCAACGCCATTGTGTACGGGCTTTTGGACGTGCCCGACATCGCCATGCTGCCGCCGGTGGCCGGAGCGATCCTCGTGGCCATCAGCGTGTTCCTGTCGTTTGTTGCCGGCCTGTTCCCCGCGATGGCCGCCGCCCGCAAAGACCCGGTTGAGGCGCTGCGCAGCGAATAGTTACGCGTCGTTGCCGATGAGGCCGTTGACGAGGGCGGACACCAGCGAGATGACGATGGAGGCCACAAAGGCGCTGCCGAAGCTGGCGATGTAGAAGCCGGCGCCGAACAGCCCGTTGGCGAGCCATGCGGCGATGTAGAGCAAAAGCGTGTTCACGACGAGGTAGAAGATGCCCAGGGTGAGCACGGTCACAGGCAGCGAGAGGATCTGCAGAATCGGCTTGATGGACATGTTGATGAGCGACAGAATGAGTGCGAAGAACACGATGCCCACCCAGGATGCGCTGTTGCTCAAGATCTCGATGCCCGGCACGAGCCACACGGCGGCGGCGACGGAGATGGCGGTGACGATCCAGCGAATGATGAAGTTCATAAGTGCCTCCTTTTCCTGTGGCCCCATTATGTCAAAATGAGGCCATGACGAGAAAACATGACAACAACCCGAAACGCACCAGTAACCGCCCCGCTAAACCCAAGACGAGCCGGGCCAACCCGCCGCGCCCTAAACGCTTCGGGGCCGATCCCGTAGGGGGCGACCTTGGTCGCCCCTTGTCCCAGACCACCAAGGATGCGGGGAAGGGCTCGGCGTGCGCCCTCTGTCCCGCCTTCGGGCGCTGCGGCGGCTGCAGCCGGCTTGATGTTCCCTATGCGGATCAGCTGCTTGCGAAGGAGCAGCAGGTGGCCGCTCTTTTCGAAGGCATCGCCCCCGCTGGCGCCTTGCTGCCCATCCTGGGAATGGACGACCCTTCCCATTACCGTAACAAGGTGATTTCCCCTTACGCCCCGGCCAAGGGCGCAAAGCGCAAGGGGAAAGATGCCAAGCTCACCCGCGCCGACATCCTCACGGGTATGTATGAGGTTGGCACCCACCGGCTCATCCCCACCGATACCTGCGCCATTGAAAACGAGACGGCCAAGAAGGTGACGCTCGCCATCCGCGACATCATGGCCCGCTGGGGCATGGAGCCCTACAACGAGGGCACGGGCGCGGGCTTCGTGCGCCACGCCGTGGTGCGCGTGGGCCACACCACCGGCGAGGTGCTGGTCACGCTGGTCACCAACGGCCAGCAGTTTCCCGGCGCGAAGAACTTCTGCCGCGAGCTGGTGCGCCGCTGCCCGTTCATCACCACGGTGGTGCAGAACATCAACGAGCGTCAGACCAACGTGGTGCTCGGGCAGCGCGAGCAGGTGCTCTACGGCCCCGGCTTCATCCTGGACAAGCTGTGCGGGCTGAGCTTCCGCATCTCGTCGCAGTCGTTCTATCAGGTGAACAGCGTGCAGACCGAGGTGCTGTACCGTCAGGCCATCGAACTGGCGGGCTTCACCGGCGCCGAGCACGCCATCGACGCGTACTGCGGCACGGGCACCATCGGCCTGGTGGCGGCCTCCATGGGCGCGGCGCAGGTCACGGGCGTGGACTGCGTGGAATCCTCCATCCGCGACGCGCGGCAGAACGCGCGCCACAACGGCGTGGACAACGCGTGCTTCGCGGTGGCCGACGCCGGTGCGTTCATGCGCGACATGGCTGCGCAGGCCGCGGCGGCAGGGCGTGCGGGCACCGACGAGGAGGGCCGACCGCTCGTGCTGCTCATGGACCCGCCGCGCGCCGGCTCCACCGAGGAGTTTTTGCGCGCCGCGGTGCAGCTGGCGCCCGAGCGCATCGCCTATATCTCGTGCAATCCGGAAACGCAGGTCCGTGACCTGGGTTTTCTCAAGCAATTCGGCTACGGCGTGCGAACGGTGCAGCCTGTGGACATGTTCCCGCACACCGACCACATCGAGACCATCGCGCTCATCGAGCGCACGTAGCGGCAGCCATATATAGGTAGGGAAGGAAATGGCAGAGCAACAGCGAACGGGGGACGTGCGCGCCGCGGCAAGCGATGCCGGGCTCGGCGCCGATGCTGCCGCGCGTCCCAAGGACGTGCTCGCGGCAGCGCGTCGCGCCATCGAGCAGCGCGGGCTGGCGAACACCGAGACGCCCGTGCTGCTCATGGTGTCGGGCGGCTCGGACTCCACGGCGCTGGCGTACGTCGCGCGGCAACTGGCCGATGAAGGGGCCATCGGTCCCATCGCCATGCTGCATGTGAACCATCGGCTGCGTCCCGGTGCCGCCGATCAAGATGAGGCGTTCACGGCGCAGTTGGCGGAGTTGCTTGGGATCCCCCTGTTCAGCTGCCAGATCGACGTCGCAGGCCAGGCGCAGCGCGAGGGCGGCAACGTGGAGGCCGTCGCCCGCCGCGAGCGCTACCTCGCCGCCAACGAGGCGCTTGCAAGCCTGTGCCGCCGCGCCGCCGCGCCTCTGTCCGAGGGCCGCATCTTCACCGCCCACACCGCCGACGATCGCGTGGAGAACTTCTACATGCGCTCCATGGTGGGCACCGGGCCGGGCGGCTTCCGCGCCATGAAGTACGCCAACGGCCCCGTCGTCCGCCCGCTGCTCGACGTCGGCCGCCAGGACCTGCGCGACTACGTGCAGCAGCGCGAGCGCGAGGGCCTGCCGTGCGCATGCGACGCCGATGGCTGCCTGTGGCGCGAGGACGCCACCAATGCGCACACCGACCGCTTCCGCGCCTACGTGCGCCACGAGGTCATCCCGCACGTGAAGGAGCGCAGCCCGCAGCTGCTCGAGGTGCTCGGGCGCACCATGAACCTGATCGCCGACGAGGATGACATGCTTGAGGAAATGGCATCCGACCTGGTGAAACGCCATATGGCATGGACCGAGGCGCTGCCCGGCCGACCGCCGGCGTACGAGGAGGGCGGCGTGCTCGCCCCCGAGCTGGGCACCCAACCCGTGCCGCTGCAGCGTCGCGCGGCGGTGCAGGTGCTGCAGGCCATGCTGGGTCCCGACGCACGCGTTGAGACAGCATCGGTCGATGCGGTGCTGACGGCGTGGGACGAGCCCGGCACCCCGCAGGCCGCCCCGCATGGCGGATACGTTGCGAACATCCAGGGGAACCTGGCAATCAGCGCGAACAAGCGCGGCGTGAGGCTCGAGCCCATGGCCGCATTCAGAGCAAGGAGAAGGAAATGAGCGAACAGCCCATGCCGCAAGACGCGGCGCAGGAGAACGAGCAGGCCGCAGCCGAGCAGGCGCAGGCCGCTGAGCAGCCGATGACCGTCGATGTGATCCTTGCCAGCGGCAGCCCGCGCCGCAAGGAGCTTCTGGAGCGCGAGGGCGTGAGCTTCACCATCCGCGTATCCGAGGTGGACGAGTCGCTGGAGCCCGACCTTGAGGCCAACCCGCCCGAGGCGGTGAAGAAGCTGGCCGAGCGCAAGGCCGGCGCCGTGGTGCAGGAGGTGCTCGGCGAGGGCTACACGGGCATGGAGGCCATCATCGGCGCCGACACCATGGTGGTGTGCGACGGCGAGATCTTCGGCAAACCGGCTAGCATCTCCGACGCCAAGCGCATGCTGCGTCGTCTGCAGGGCAACACGCACGAGGTGCTCACCGGCGTGTCGGTGTGGCTGGTGTCCGCGCCCAACGCCGAGGACGTGTCGCTGGGCTTCCGCACGTTCGTGGACCGCGCGGCGGTCACGTTCCATCCGCAGACCGATGAGCAGCTGGCCGAGTACCTGAAGTGCGGCGAATCGTTCGACAAGGCGGGCGCATATGCCGCCCAGGGCAACGGCGCCAAGCTCATCAAGCATATCGAGGGCGACTTGGACACCGTCATCGGCCTTCCGGTGACGCGCCTGCTCAAGGAGTTTCCCGATCTGAAGTAGCCGGTCCCGCCGTTTTCGCAAGCGGCAGACCATCGGCATCCCGGGGCGCTGCGGCGCCCCGGTTCGCGTTTCGGGCCGCTTGCGCCCTGCGCGGCGTCGTTCGCCGCCCCGTGCGGCGGGTTTGCGCCGCATGCCCGCTTCCGGCGGTTTCGGCAGGTCCACAGGGGCTCGTATTTATGTGGCGTTACGGTATTGTCATGTGCCCGGTCGGGCCGAATGGTACACTTGTGCTCGTTCATATAAGGGCGCTTAGGGCGCTCTTCAGGCGAAATGCATCGAAGAGGTAATCATCGTGCACGAAAACATCGATCGCATCCTGTTCACCGAGGATGAAATCAAGCAGCGCGTCGCCGAGATCGGCGCGGGCATCACGCAGGACTACAAGGACGACCCCGACGGCGTCATCCTCATCTCCGTCCTGCGCGGCGCGGCCATCTTCATGGCCGACCTGGCACGTCAGATCCAGCTGCCGTGCGAGATGGACTACATGGCCGTCTCGTCCTACGGCAACGGCGTGAAAAGCTCCGGCGTGGTCCGCATCCTGAAGGACCTGTCCTCCCAGATCGAGGGCCGCAACGTGGTCATCGCGGAGGACGTTCTGGACTCCGGCCTCACGCTCACCTACCTGCTGAAAACGCTGAAGGCGCGCAACCCGAAGTCCATCGAGGTCGCCACGCTGCTGCGCAAGAAAACCCGCGCGCAGGCCAAGATCGACTGCGCATACGTGGGCTTCGAGTGCCCCGACGAGTTCATCGTGGGCTACGGCCTGGACTACGCCGAGCGCTACCGCAACCTGCCGTACATCGGCGTCCTGAAGCCCGAGCTCTACAACTAGGAAAGCAAGGCCTATGCCGCAAAACAACAACCCCCAGATCCAACAGCCCAGCCCCCGGACAACCATCATCTCGGTTGTCCTTTTCCTGCTGGTGGCCTTCTTCGTGGGCCAGCAGTTCATGAGCATGTCGGAGTCTTCGCAGGGCACCACCGATAAGCTGGTGGCGTCCGAGTTCCTGCAGGCCGTCGACCAGAACCGCGTCACGGAGGTCACGTACAGCGCCGGCGACTATACCGTGTCCGGCACGTATTACCCTGCCGTCACAGCCGGCGATTCCGCCGCTGATGCGTTCAACAGCGCCATCGACGCCATGAACGCCGGCATGGCAACGCTGAAGGACCCGAACACGGGCAAGCCGCTCTCGGGCGTGGGTACGCAAGACATCGAGTCCCAAACGCTCGGCCAGGAGCACAAGTTCACGTGCACCTGGGCCGGCAGCTCGCTGTCCGACCTGATGGCCCAGCACCCCGAGATCAAGTACGAGGTGAAGACCCCCAGCCCGTGGGGCGATATCCTCACCACGCTGCTGCCCATCATCCTCATCGGCGCCATGCTGTTCTTCCTGTTCAACCAAATGGCGAAGGCCAATAACTCGCAGATGAACTTCGGCAAGGCCAAGGCCAAGCAAAGCATCGAGGAGCGCCCCGACGTGCGCTTCGCCGACGTCGCCGGCGTGGACGAGGCCGTCGAGGAGATGCAGGAGATCAAGGACTTCCTGGCCAACCCCGCCAAGTACCAGTCCATGGGCGCGAAGATCCCGCGCGGCTGCCTGCTGGTGGGCCCTCCGGGCACCGGCAAGACGCTGCTGGCCCGCGCCGTGGCCGGCGAGGCAGGCGTGCCGTTCTTCAGCATCTCCGGCTCCGACTTCGTCGAGATGTTCGTGGGCGTGGGCGCCTCCCGCGTGCGCGACCTGTTCAAGCAGGCTAAGGAGGCAAGCCCCTCCATCGTCTTCATCGATGAGATCGACGCCGTCGGTCGTCAGCGCGGCACCGGCCTGGGCGGCGGCCACGACGAGCGCGAGCAGACGCTCAACCAGCTGCTCGTCGAGATGGACGGCTTCGAGGCCAACGACTCCGTGGTGCTCATCGCCGCCACGAACCGCGCCGACGTGCTCGACCCCGCGCTGCTGCGCCCCGGTCGCTTCGACCGTCAGATCGTGGTGGACGTGCCCGACGTGAAGGGCCGCGAGCGCATCCTGAACGTGCATGCGAAGAACAAGCCGCTCGGCAGCGACGTGGACCTGTCCTCCGTGGCCAAGCTCACCCCCGGCTTTTCCGGCGCCGACCTGGCCAACCTGCTTAACGAGGCCGCGCTTCTGACCGCGCGCCGCAACAAGAAGATCATCACGCAGCAAGAGGTCAGCGAGTCCATGGAGCGCGTCATCGCCGGTCCCGAGCGCAAGGGCCGCGTGATGGACGACCAGACCAAGCACACCATCGCGTACCACGAAAGCGGTCATGCCCTGGTGGGCCACCTGCTGCCGAAGGCCGATCCGGTGCACAAGATCAGCATCATCAGCCGCGGCCGCGCGCTGGGCTACACCCTGTCCATCCCCAAGGAGGACAAGGTCCTCAACACGGTGGGCGAGATGCGCGACGAGCTGGCGGTGTTCATGGGCGGCCGCGTCGCCGAGGAGATCTTCTGCGACGATGTGACCACCGGCGCCAGCAACGACCTGGAGCGCGCCACCAAGATGGCCCGCGCCATGGTCACGCAGTACGGCATGTCCGCCGAGCTGGGCACGCAGGTGTTCGGCCAGCCCAACCACGAGGTGTTCCTTGGTCGCGACATGGGCAACACGCAGGACTACTCCGAGGAAACCGCTCGCCGCATCGATGACGAGGTCGCGCGCATCATGAAGGAAGCGCACGACCGTGCTTACCATATCCTCAGCACGCATCGCGAGCAGATGGACCTTATGGCAAGCGTGCTGCTTGAGCGCGAAACCGTCGAGGGCGAGGCCTGCAAGGCGCTGCTGGACAACAACTGGAACGATTATCTGCAGCGCGAAGGCGACATCATCGCCGCGAAGGAGGCCGAGGAGGCGGCGGCGCGTGCTCGCGACGAGCAGCTTGCCGACCCGAACTGGAACGGCCAGCAGGGCGGTCAGGTGCCGCCGGCGCAGCCGGGTTCGCCCGTGCAGCCGGCAGGCGCGCAGCAGCCGCAGGCTCCTGCGAACGGCGGTCAGCCGCCGGTTCCCCCCGCGGGCGGTCAGCAGCCCCCGTACCCGCCGGCAGAGTAAACCGGCGTGGCGCTGCGCCGCACCTTCGCGGTGGGCGGCGGCGGGATCGTTCGCGCACAACACGCTGGGCTTTTCGGCCTGGTGTGGCTGGCGTGATGTGAAAACGTCAAGGTATAGCAAGAAGGCGGGCCGTCAGGCTCGCCTTCTTTTGAAAGAAAGGCATTCATCATGATGTGGAGATGCGGCTCGTTCGAGTTCGATACGCGCAAACCGGTGATCATGGGCATCCTCAACGTCACGCCCGACAGCTTCAGCGACGGCGGCACGCACAACACGCCCGAGGCGGCGCTGGCGTGGGCGCAGCAGATGCTCGATGAGGGCGCGCATATGATCGACGTGGGCGGCGAGTCCATGCGCCCGGGGTCGGCCGAGGTGAGCGTCGAGGAGGAGACGGCCCGCGTGCTTCCCGTGGTGCGCGCCCTTGCCGAGCAGGGCGTCTGCGTGAGCGTGGACACCCGTCATGCCGCTGTGGCGAAGGCGTGCGTGGAAGCCGGCGCCGCCATCATCAACGACGTGTCGGGTTTCCGCGATCCGGCCATGGTGCAGGTTGCCGCCGAAAGCGATTGCGGCGTGGTGGTCATGCACATGAAGGGCGAGCCGGGCACTATGCAGCAGAACCCGCAATACGACGATGTGGTCGCCGAGGTGCGCGATTACCTGCGCGACCAGGCGGCCATGCTCGAGGCCGCCGGCGTGGCGCCTGAGCGCATCTGCGTCGACCCGGGCCCGGGCTTCGGCAAAACGGCTTCGCAGACCCTTGAGCTCGTACGCAACTTCCAGGAGTTTGCGCGCTTGGGCTACCCGGTCATGGTTGCCGTTTCCCGCAAAAGCTATCTGGGCTTCGCCTACGGCATCGACGACCCGGTCGAGCGCGACCATGTGAGCGCCACCGAGGCGCTTATGGCGTGCGAGCTGGGCGCGGGCGTTGTGCGTGCGCACAACGTGGCGGAAACCGTGAAGGCGCTGTCCGACATGCGCCCGTACGCGTTCTTGGGCCTGGGCTGCAATGTGCCGTTGGTGGCAGAGCCCGGCGAGGAGCTTGAAGGCAAGATCGCCATGCTCAACCAGGCCATCACCGAGCTGTGCAGCCTCCCCGATTCGCAGATCATCGACATCTCCAGCTTCTATGAAAGCGAACCGGCCTACTACGAGGACCAGGACACGTTCGTCAACGCTGTGGTGCTGCTGCGCACGGGTATCGCGCCGAAGGAGCTGCTGGGATATCTGCACGCCATCGAGAACAGCCTGGGCCGCGTGCGCGAGATCGAGAACGGGCCGCGCACGTGCGACCTGGATATCCTGGACTATCAGCTCTACGTCACGGACAACGATGTGCTCACGTTGCCGCATCCGCGCATCTTCGAGCGCGACTTCGTGCTGAAGCCGCTGCTGGAGCTGCGCCCGAACCATGTGCTGGCCGACGACGTGCGCGTCGCGCAGGCGGCCAAGCCGGAATCCGAGCGCTACGGGAAAGCTGAGCGCATCAGCCGTTAAGCTGGGGAAAGCGGCGGCTTGCGGATGGTCGGATGGGTTCCGGGGCGCAGGCTCTGATATCGGGCTTGCGTCGGGTTTGCAGGACCCGGGGCCGGGTTGTCGGCTTGGGCGATGGGCGGTTATCTTGCGATGCTGGCTGTTGGCTCATTGCGGCTTTCCGCGGCCTTGCGATGGTCTTACGCCGTGCCGCCGCATAAGGGGAGAAAGGTGCTGGGATGCAGTTTCGCGTGGAATCGTTTGAGACCGTAACGTCTACGAACGACCTGGTCAAGCGTGCTATAGAGGAAGGCCAGCCCGAGGGTCTGGCTGTGCGCGGCCTGCGGCAGACCGCCGGCTACGGCAGGCAGGGTCGCGCGTGGGAAAGCCCGATTGGCGGCATGTACCAGTCGTTCTTGCTGCGCCCCGAAGTCCCGCCGGCGCAGCTTCCCACGCTCAGCTTGCTGGTGGGCCTTGCCGTCCGTCGCGCGGTTGCGGTCCTTGTTCCCGAGCTTGAGGACCGCATGCAGGTGAAGTGGCCGAACGATATCGTGGTGGCTGAAGCGGGCGATCTTCCGCGCGAAGCCGCGCAGGCGACGGGCGAGGGTTCCCCTTGCGGGAATGGATCGGCGCTCCTGCGCGGCGCGGCTTCCCATGGTGCAGTCTGCGATGGTGCTGCACCGGGTGGCGAGTTCCCCGCCGGCGATTCGCGGTTCAGGCACCCCTTCCATAAGCTGTGCGGCATCTCGACGGAGATGCACGCGCGGGCGCTTTGCGTGGGCGTGGGCGTCAACGTGGCGCGTCCGGCCGATGCCGCGTCCGTGCCGGCGGGGAAGAACGTCCCAGTGTACCTGGATGAGCTCGGTTTTTGCGAAGGCCCCGTTGAGGACCGCATCAACGCCGTGGCCGATGCGCTCTGCGATCAGCTTGCCATCGCCTATCCGCTGTGGTGCGAGCAGGGCTTTGGGCCTTTCCAAGCCGAGTTCGACGGCTGCTCTGCGCTGTCCGGGCGCTTCGTTCGTATGGAGGACCTTTCGGGCAACGTGTTGGCGGCGGGCACGGTGACGCGCGTGGCCCCAGACGGCAGGCTGGTGCTGCGCACGCCGGAAGGCGTGGAGGTGTTCGCCAGCTCGGGCGAGGCCCATATCCGCTAGGCGTCTCTGCGGGTCGGTGCGTCGCATGCGCGCCGACCGCGGCGCCTGCGCGCCGGATGCGCGCGCTGTTTCGGCGTTTGCGCGCATGCGGCTTGTGGGCATGTGTCCGACATGTGCGCGGCAGCGAAGCCGGCAGCGCTTCGAAGGCGTCCAGCTTCGCTGCCTTCCCCTTCTTATCTGATATGCATGAACGATGGAATCCCGGCATGGGGTTCTCCTGCGTGCGCTCTCCGCGAGTCGCCGGTCATACAATAAAAAGCTGACAAAATTTTAGGTAGTAAAAGGTTTCGAAAGGCAGCACGCAAGCATGACGCACGAGCAAGAAACGAAGGATACGTCTGCGGCGCCGTCTCATCCGACGGATGCCCAGGGCAAGCCTGCGGCACCCGGCGGCCAAGGCAAGCCCAGGCAGCACGATAAGGTGGCGCGCATGGGCACGGAGTCCATTCCGCGCCTTATCACCGAGTTCGCCATCCCCTCCATCTTGGGCATGCTGGTCAACGGCGCCTACAACGTCATCGACTCCATCTTCCTGGGGCAGGCAATGGGCGAGATCGGCTTGTCCACCGCCACGGTGGCCATGCCCGTCATGACGGTGTTCATGGCTATCGCCATGCTGGTTGGCAACGGCGGCAACGCCTTGGCTGCGTTGCGCATGGGCGAGGGCAAGCCCGAGGAGGCCGAGCGCAGCCTGGGCAACACGGTCACGCTTTCCCTTATCGCCTCGGTGGCGGTGGCCATCGTCATGTTCGTCCCTGCTTGCATTGATGGGCTGCTCAGCGTGTCGGGCGCCACTCCCGAGGACTGGGACTACGCCATGCAGTTCATCCGCATCATCAGCCTGGGCTTCATCTTCCAGTGCATCGGCATGGGCGTGAACAACTTCATCCGCACCGCCGGCGCCCCGAACCGCGCGCTGGGCACCATGATCATCGGCGCCGTTGCATGTACCGCGTTCAATGCGCTGTTCGTGCTGGTCATGGGCATGGGCGTTGTGGGCAGCGCGCTTGCCACCGTGTGCGGCCAGGCCATCTCGTGCGCCACGGTGCTGTGGTACTTCTGCCTGACGAAGGGCGTCCCCATGCGCTTGCGGCTGCATATGATGCCGCTGCACGGCGAGACGGTGCGCTTGATCTTGTCGCTGGGCCTGGCAAGCTTCGCCGTGCAGGCGGGCATGGCGGCGGTCAACTTCGTGCTGAACAACCTGCTGAACATGTACGGCGCGCAAAGCCCCATCGGCGCGGAGGGTGCGCTGGCGTCCATCGGCGTGGTGCAGCGCGTGGCCTCGTTCGTGGTGCTGCCGCTTATCGGCATGTCGATCGCCATCCAGCCGCTGCTCGGCTTCAACTACGGCGCGCATTTGTTCAAGCGCGTGAAGATGACGCTGGCCTGGGGCATCGCGGGCAACACGGTCATCGCCGTGGTGCTGTGGGCGCTCGTGCACCTGTTCCCCGCCCAGATCGTCGGCTTCTTCGGCATCACCGACCCGAACCTGCTGTCGTTCACGGTGTTCGCGCTGCAGGTGCAGCTGTTCCTCATCCCGTTCGTGGGC
>OLRG01002734.1_pt1 | contig 12130 bp, 9 predicted proteins | sample 1672331 | NCBI WGS metagenome assembly OLRG01 (sample SAMEA3136672, study PRJEB25190) | human gut metagenome
GCGCACCCTCCCTGGGCGCCGTCGGCGAGAGGTACGACGGAGAACTGGAAAGCCCCGCGCAGTACTCCCTCAGCCCATCGGGCGCCCCTCCTCCGAACATATCGAGCATCCAACCAAGCCTGCGCGGCGCAGCATCGGCAAACAGCTCCGCGCACGCAACGGCATCGGCCTCATAACCCGGGTTCTCCTCGGCGAGCTCCGCCACGGCAGTTGTCACGTTGCCCATCCCGCCGCAGACGCCGGGATCCGCCGCCAGCATGAGCATGGTCATGCCAGGAGTAGCCACCCGCGCCCCCGACCTAGCGAGCTCGCCAGACGAGCACGGCACGAACGCCGCGTAGGAGCGGACGTGAAATTGCAGGCGCGACCGGCCGAAGGCGCGATCCCTCACCGGCTTTGTCGTGGCCACCTGGAACACCTGAGCCGCCTGGTGGGACGCCCCATGACGCGCCGCGGCAGTGAGCCAGCCCACCAGATAGCCCGTGTCCAGGTGACCCATCATGTCTTCGATGTAGAGCATGGGGTCGGGAGCTCCCCACGTACCGTACTCGGGAGCCACAGGCACCCACAGGCCGCGCGCCGGCGAGAAAACGCGGGCGCGTCTGCGCAGGGGCGCCATCCGCTGCGGAACCTGGCTCGCCGGCACGCCGAGCAGATGCGACACGTCCTCGGTGGTGAGCGAGGTCAGCCCGTGCGACAGCGCCCAGTCCGCCAGCTCCCGAGCCGCGAGCGATCCTCGCCTAATATGTTCGACATATTGATTCATGGTGCATATCATAACTGTATTCGTTAGTTTATGCAATTTAATTCATTTCTCAGTCAACGATCATGCTACTTCGCCTACGAGAAGATACAGGAGCTCTACGACAAAGGAGGTCCGAATCGCGCTAGCTTCGAAAAGCTGCCTCTAAATCGGATAGCAAATCATCCCATTGGGACAGATTCCCAATGGGATGATTCTTCGCATCAACATCGACACATACACAAACCCAGCGATTGAGCGAAACGGCAAATCTGAACAAATCGCGAGGCTTTAAAGCATCGACGAGCAACACCGGCTTAGCTCGCAGCTAAGGACGCATGCCTCGACCGCCGCTATAATTCAAACGGATAACGGAATGACACAGCGCATTGGAGGCATATGGCTAAGAAGGAGCAACCGCAGGCACAAACGCCGGAACTGTTCACCGTCTACTACATGAATCAAGACAAGGTTTTCGAGATGCGCATGCTCCTTGACAACCGGCTTCGAACAGGGCACACGGGAGAGCAAACGGGCTCGACATCGAGCGAAGCCAACATCAACGCCGAAGCCGGCGCAAAAGTCCCGTTCCTTACAGAGCTGCAGGGCAACATCGAAGGAAAGATCGGCCACGAGAAGCAGACCAAAATGGTCGATACGCTGGAATACATCCACACGAAAAGCCGCATGCTCTCCGACATCATCGCCCGTTGCAACATCTTCGAAAGGAACTCGGCCAACGAAGGCGACCTCGTTTACATCGACGACGTCAATCTGGAGCTCCTCAACGAAGACGAGGTACGCGCGCTCGTCGCGATCATGACGGGGACGCTCGACGGCTTCACAGTTCCCGAGGCGGGCGGGCTCGATATCGGGCACATGTTCCAATCGATAGTAAAGGCGGGGGCATCGTTCAAGCTGAGAGGCGAAGCCGGACATGAGTGCGGCGGCCCCATCCTCCTGAAAATACCCATTGACAGCGGCAGCCTCTTCGAAAGCGGATATTCAATCGACGACCTGCTCATAGGCAAGGTTGGCGTCGTGGGAATCTGCAAGGGCAAGGTAAAAACGGGCGACCTGCGCAGCTCATTCGATTACTTCCAGACCAAAGACGAGCAGCAGCCGAGCGAAGGCGACGGATTCATCGAGTGCACGGAAGACGCGGGCGCAGAACCCGAAGGCCCGCAAGACGAAGCCGACGGAAAGCCCACCTACATCGACGTGCTCTCGATTATCCAGGCCGTAAAAGCAAGACCGGAAGCGTAGCCCATGCTCAAACTGACGACTTACAGACGCGGCCAATTCCCCAATCTCAAGGCGAAGCTTGAAGCAGACGGCTACACCTACGCGTCGGCAATGGAGCTGCGCAACACGCAGAAGCTCGCCTCGCTGTGCAGCGAAGGCCGCATCGCGCTCGACGTCTCGCCGCTGTTGCCGCTCCTCGATCCCACCAGCTGCCTCAACGACACCGCATCTGCCACTGAGACGCTAATGCACCTGCTTCCTGACGACACGCTGTTCGTGGCCGATGAGAATGCGACAGCGGGTCGTGAGTACGACATGCGCACGCTGTTCGACGAAATCGAGAAATCCGAAATCGAAGGAGAGCCAGCCAAGGAAGCAATACTGGTCGAGCGCGGAGCAAAGCTCCTCATAGACCTGAGCAGCGAGAAGGCCGACGAGCTCCTTGACGACTTCGACAGCAAACTCATCGGCCAGGCTCCGTTCAAAAAGGCGCTGCGCAAGCAGGTCGGAGCCTTCAGGCTATTCAACTCCATCGGCGAGCAGCCGATACTATCCATGCTCCTGCTCGGCCCGTCCGGCGTCGGCAAGACCGAGGCGGCCCGCATCCTCAGCGACCTGCTCGCACCTGGCCAGCCCCTCCCGAAGATCAACTTCGGCAACTACAGCAGCAAAGACTCCCTCAACTCGCTCATCGGAAGCCCGCGCGGCTACATCGGCAGCGAAGAGGGCGAGCTCACCCTGAAAATCGAGGCCAGCGAATCCGGGGTCATCCTCATAGACGAGTTCGAGAAGGCCAACCCAGCGGTTTGGAACTTCTTCCTCGACCTGCTTGAGAGCGGGCATTTCACCGACTCGCAAGGCGCGGTGCACGACCTCGACGGCTATGTCATCGTATTCACGTCCAACGCTCCAAAAGAAGAGGTGCAGGAGAAGTTCCCACCCGAACTCCTCTCCCGCTTCAGCCTCAAGGCAAGGTTTGCCCCTCTGAGCACAGAGGACAAGCAGGCATTCGTGCGACGCTATATCGAAAACGTCGCGACGAAGTACCAACGCACTCGCAACACGCTTCCCCATCCCGACGATGTAGTAAACGCGGCATTGGAGGGGATCGACGTTTCGAAAGAAAAGAATATCCGAGTACTCAAGAATGAGGCCCGCAAATGGTTTGCCGACTACATAAATGAATGCGCCGATCTTTAAGTGCCATGCCGCGCTGTTCCTGCGATCCCAGGTCACGGATGACAGCAAGCGCAGCGGAAGCGCCAATACTCGGCCAGCATATCCCTGTCGCCGCATTCAGCAGAGGCGCCGGCGTGCTCGGCATCGCCCCTCCTGCGCCTAAATCGAACGTCTCCATGCGCCCGCAACCCACGCAGTCATCGAAAACGATGCAGCCCCCATAACCGCCACGCGTAGCCGTCCAGTCCAATATTTGCAAAATCACGCCTATAGGCAGGAGGCGCCGACGCCTCCCCCCCCCGTTCCTTCCTCGCCGAGGGGCCGAGGGCTAGTCGAGCTTTATCGGCCTCTCGGGCCTCTTCCTCCCCGAGCAGTACGGGCAGTAGCCCGGCTTGGCCCTCACCCTGTCGCGGACGGCCATCTGGTAGACGTGGCCGCACTCGCCGCGCCACCATGCGGGCTTGCGGCTTATGGCCTGCACGCCGGCGGGCTTCAAGCGCTTGTTCATGTGCGGGTGCCACATGGCCGCTATGCCGGGGTGCGTGGTGGCCAGGTCGTTGTAGCCGGCGAGCACCTTGCGTCCCGAACAATACGGGCAGCCCGGGTCCGCCTTGCCCCTGCGCGCCCGGTTCGCTATGAGGCCGGACCACTCGTGGCCCTCCTCGCACTTCCACCAGACGCGCTTGTTGGAGTTGGCGATCACGTCGGTCGGCTTCAGGTCGCCGTTGCGCTCCTTGTTCCACTCCCTCGCGATCTTGGGATGCGTCGTCCTCAGGTCGTTGTAGCCTTTCAGCACTCTGCGGTCGCCGCAGTAGGGGCAACCGCGGTCGGCGCCGCCGGTTCTGTTGTAAGCGGATATCCGCCATGCGTGCCCATGCCCGCATCTCCACCAGACCCTCCTCGCGCTGCCGGAGACGATGCCGTCGGGCCTCAGGTCGCCGTTCAGCCCCCAATCCCACTCAGCCAGAAGCTCGGGGTGCTGGCTCGCGAGGTCGTTGAAGCCGGCGAGCACGCGATGGCCCGAGCAGTACGGGCAGCCCAGCCCCTCGGCGGCCCGCTGGCGCGGGGACATCTGCCATTCATGGCCGCAGCCTCCCCTCCACCAGACCTGCTTGGTCGAATTGAACCTCACGCCGTCGGGCCCCAGGTCGCCGTTGCGCCCGAAATCCCATTCGGCCGCAAGCTCGGGATGCGCGGTGGCCAGGTCGTTGAAGCCGCGCAGCAGCTTGCGGTTCTTGCAGTACGGGCAGCTGTCGTCGACGCGCATGGAGCGCATGCTCACCTTCTCGCGCCAGACGTGGCCGCACGGTCCGCGCCACCACACCATGGCGCCTGCGTGGGCGTGGAGGTCCTCGGCGCGCAGGCCGCCGTTCAGCTCGGGGTCGAGCTGCCTGGCGACGTCCGGCCTCTTTGACCCGAGGTCGTTGCTGCCCTTGGCGAGATAGTGTCCCCTTCCCCCATGGCACGACGGGCACTTGCGGCTCCCTTTGCGAGTCCCCCGCAGGCTCTCGCGCCATTCGTACCCGCACGTCGGGCATTGCAGCCAGATCCTCTTGGCCGTACGGTCGGAGACCTGCGAAGGCTTCAGGTCGCCGTTCTTGGTGGGATGCCAAAGGTGCAGGATGCCCGCGTCCAGGCACTCGGCGCTATTGAAGCCCTCCAGCGTCAGCCTCCTGCCGCAGTACGGGCATCCGGCATCGTTGAACGCCCTCGTCCTCACGGACAGCTGCCAACTGTGGCCGCACTCGCCGCGCCACCACACTCGGGCGGAATCGCAGCGCGAGACGTCGGACGGCTTGAGGGACCCGTTCCGCTCCCCGTCCCATTGCGCCAGCAGATCCGCATGCCCGAACCGCAGGCACCACTCCTCGAAGCTGACGTTGAGCTCCGCCTCCCTCAGAAAGCGCGACCACTTGACGCTGGACTTGCCGTTCCCGATGCCGTAGCCCGCGCGCCCATCGGCGGCGTCCAGCGCCCGAGCCTCCTCCACCAACGAATCAAAGGGGCCCAGCAGCTCGGCCCGCCCGTGCTCTTCCAACCACTTCCGGGGATTCTGCCTCCAGATGCGCGTCATCACGCCGTCCCACAGGTAAACCTCGCGGTGGCTCGCGATGCTCACCGCGTCGGGCGTCAGGTTCCGGTTCTTCACGGGATGCCAGAGCGCGGCGAGCCCGGGGCACAGCGTCGCGACGTCGTTGAATCCCTCGAGGGCCTTCCTGCCGGAGCAGTACGGACAGAGGGCGCCATCATGGCTGTTGACCCTCTTGGCGATCGGGGCCCGCCACTCGTGACCGCACCTGCCGAGCCACCACACCTGCTGCTTGAAGTCGGGGAAGACCGCGCTCGCGGGCAACGGGTTCCTCGTCGGATGCCACTCCTCGGCGATGTCCGGCCTCACCGCGGCCAGATCGTTCTTGCCCGGAACCAACGCGACGTCCGCGCAGGCCAGGCAGTCGTCGAAGGAGCGGCCCGTTCTCCTGGCCGGCGCCTCCACCCACTTGAACCCGCAGTCGGGGCATATCCAATGGATCGGCCTGACAGAGCGGCAGACGCAGTCGTGCGGGCCCTGGCCGCCGTTGGCATCGTAGTCCCATTGCTCCAGGATCCGCGTGCGGCGATGCTCCTCGCACCAGACGTCAAGCGGCTTGAACCGGTCGGGGTGCACGCCCGGCAGCCCCTCGAACGTCTCGGCGCCGTCCTCCCTGCGCGGATGCCTCGCGATGCACTGCCGCCTGTCGGCGGTGTAGACCTCGATGGCGTCCTCGGCGATGCGCACGGCGACCTTGCGGTCGGCATAGCGCGACGGCACGCCGTAGAAGTTGCCGCGCACCCTCACCACGCCGTCGAAGGAGACGCCGACCTTCCTCCAGGTGACGGGCGCGAACTCGGCCTCCGGCAGCGGCTGCAGGCATTCGCGCTCCTCCGCCTCGAAGATCTCGTTCCTGCTGCGCCCCTTGAATGCCACGACGGGCCGGTCGTTGTAGACCTCCAGCAGCTCGGCGATGGCCAGATTGAGCTGGCCGAGGCTCGTGAACCGCATCTGCTCCAGCACGCCGACGATGCTGTTGGCCATGATGCGCACATGGCTCTCCACAGCCGCCTTGTCGGTGGGCGTACGGACCCGCGCGGGCAGGACCATGGCGCCGTAGTGGTCCGCCAGCTCCTGGTAACGCGGATGGATCGAGCGCTCGCGGTTCTCATCGAACACCACTCCCGTTGCAAGGTTGTCCGGCGCGACGAAGAGCGGCGCGCCGCCGAAGTACGCGAACATCGCCTTATGGTGCTCAAGCCACGACTGCATGCCCATCTCCAGGCTCGCGCGCACGAAGGTCTTGTCGCTGTAAGGCAGCGTGGCCACGAACAGCGACACCGGCGTCACCTCCTCGCCGGCGCCGTACAGGCTGAGTTTCCTGCCGGCCCAATCCACCTGCACCTCCTCGCCGGGATGCCAATTGACGAGCATCTTCGCGCCCCTCGCCCGGGCTTTGACCAGCTGCACGAACCTCTCGCGAAACGTCGCGAAGACATAGGGCGGCCTATCCACGGAAAGGGCGACATACGCCGCATATGCCTCCTCGACGTCATCCGCGTCCAGTCTGCGCCCAGCACGGCCTTGGATATCCTCCAGGTCGACGGGGTTGCAGCGCGCCGCGTCGCGGGGATCCACCAGCCTGGCCAGCTCGTCGTCACTGAGCTCCACCGGCACGGGCCAGCCCAGGCCCAGCTCGGCGGCTCGCCTCGAGACGGCGGACGCCTTCGTGGTGCTGCAGCCGCAGAGGAAGGCGACCTTCTCGAAGCTGAGCCCCACCGAACGCAGCTCGATGATCTCCCTGTAAGGCAGCGCGCTCATTCGGCATCACCGACCAGCTTCTCCATGACCTCGGCAACCCCGATTTCCCCGTCGCCATCCAAGACCGCGCGGCATGCCTCGTCCAAAGTGACCCCGGCAGCCGACGGCGTCTTTCTCAAATCGATCAGCTCCTTGCAGGCGCGGAACCCCTTGCCTTCCTTCTTACAGGCGGAGAGCACGTGCTTCATGACGCGCACCACATTGGCGCCCTCCTCCCTAGCGAGCGCCAGAAACCTGTCATCCATCCTTTTTGCGAACCAACGATGCCCGGGCGGCCTATGCGCGGGATCGGTCACTGTGCACCGTCCCCGCATCTCGGTCATGCGCTCGTGCCGGGCGACCAGCTCTCCGTTGAGGTACGAGCGCACCTCGCCGTCGGTCCAGCTGACGCGCACTTCCTCATTCGAGCAGCGCCATGGCGCCGAATAGCGCACGCCGTCGACCACGAAGTGGTAGTCGTCCCGAACGACGCGCGTCGACCACGTGGCGAAATCGGCGTCCTCCGACGGAAGCTCCAGCATCTGCGGCAGCTCCCGCTCCTTGAACAGCGTCCAGCGGGCCGGCCTGCCCTCCGACCCTATGGCGTTGTACGCCACCAGCTTCCCCTCGACGTAGGCATCGAGGTCCTCGAAGCTCGCGAAATCCATGCCCGCGACATCCTCGATCACCTTCCTTGCGACGTACGAGACGGTCCTCGCGTCCAGCGGCTTCCCGGCGCCCTCCGCTCCCTTCGCAGTCTTCGGCCTGGCGCCGTAGAGCACCGTCCGATAATGCCGGGCGAACGCCTCGATCGTGCTGCGTGCCGTAGCCGAGACCTTGCACTGCGCGCAGTCAGTCACGTACGGCACGCCGCCGAGCGACCTGAATGCCCGCTGGCAACAGGCCATCCAGCTCTTGGTCCCCATGTCGTCAGCCCTGTATAGGAACGTGGCGTCGCTGCAGGCCATCGCTGCGACGAACACCGGGAACGCCGCCTGCTCGCCGGCGATCTGCGCCGACCCCCTTGACCAGTAGGTTCTCATGTACTCGCCCGGGTACCACTCGGGAATCCCGGCGGCCCCCATCTCACGCCGCCATCCGCGCAGGCCCGCGCAGAAGCTCGAGTACGCGTACGGCCTCTCGCCGGCTTCGCGGCACGCGGCCACGTACTCGGAATATGCGTACTGCAGCCGCCATCCGCGCTGGTCGCCCATGCGCTTGGCGAAGTAATCGTAGTTTGGCAGGGCGCAGAAGCGCCGACATCCCTGGGCGCTCACGATCTTGCCGTTATTCGGTTGGAGGCTTGCGGGAGCCTTCGCCTTCACGCCCCCGAGCAGCTAACCATCGCCGTCGCCGCCCTTCGGCAGGTTGCGGTACAGCGTGCTGCGGCTGATGCCGGTGGCAGCGGTGATCTCGGACAGCTTGTGCTCGCCGCTCTGATACATGCCGATGGCGTTGGCCAGGGCGCTGGGGTCGACCTTCGACTTGCCGCCTGTGTGCCCGGGCTTCGCCCGAGATCCTTTCCGGTCCTCGTCGACGCCCATGATGGCGGCGGCATGCCGGAAGAACGCCCCGTGCTCCTCCTTTGACGTGTCGATGCCCTGGTCGAGGACGACCAGCTCGGCGGCCTTCGCCCCGATTTCAAGCGCTGCCCTCACCGCGGACGCGGAGGTGGAGCCCAGAGCCCCGAGCGACGCGACCACGACAACATCGCCGGCGTCGATCGACCCCAGCAGCGATGCGATGCCGCTGTCCACCACGAGCTCGCAGCCAGCCGCCTCCAGCACCTCCCGTTGCTTGTCCGGACCATGGCCAGCTGGCGGCCTGCAGTAACCGACCCTCATTCGCGCTCCTTCCGCTCGCGTACATTCTAAGCCCCACGCCCCCGCGCACCGCGAACGCGCCCCGAAACCGCGCACGCAAGCCCCGCGACCCCGCGCCGTTGCCGTCGACCCGCCACCGTGCTCTCGAACACGCATGCTCGCACGCCCCCGCTCATACCGCGCAAGGGCCGTCGACGTTCTCCGATTTCTTTTCCCCAGCGCCCCCTGGGACGCCGGGGAAAACAAACCGCCCTGCGGGCTTCGGACAACGGCGCCTCCTGCCGTCGGCTTCTCCTTTCCCCCTTGCACGGCAGCGGGCCCATGCGGTCCACGCGCCGCGAGGCACGCCAAAGGGGCGGGCCGGAAACGACTCAGGAGGTCACTTATGAAGAACTTGCACGAGCGCGCGGTCGAGGCAGCCATCCGATTCGTGGAGCGCAAGGGCTACGAGGTCTTGGACCGGAACTGGAGCTGCGAGAGCGTGGCGGGCCGCCTGGATCTGGTGGCCATGGACGAGGACGCCATCGTCTTCATCGACGTCACCGCGGCCAACCGCGAGGAGGGCGGCTTCAGCGAGGGGAACCTCACCCGCGAGCAGTTCGAGCTGCTGGCAGCCACTTGGCTGGAGGGCTACACCCCCGAGGGCGACGTCCCGGTCCGCTTCGACGGCATCGACATGATCGTCGTCAACGCCGGCAGGGCCCTGCTCAGGCACCACATCAACAAGCTGGGCTCGTTCGCGGAGTCCATCGCGTAGCGGCCGACCCCCGGGGCACGGAGGGGCCGCAGCCGGCGGCTCCTCCCCCTCCGTGCTCCCAACTCGCCGCGGCACCTCGGCTGCGAGGGACCCGCCCTCGCGCTCCCGGGCAGCCCGGACCTCTGCACCCCTCCCGCCACGGGTTTCCGGCGTGCTTGCGCCGGCTCCGCAATGCCGCCTGGCCCTTCCGCCGGGAAAGCCCGCCGAAAGGTGCCGCATCGCGCATGGGGCTGCGCGCCCCATGCCCCCGCCCAAGGGGCACCCCCCTTGGGAATCCCATGCGCGTCCTCCGAGCCGGACGGGCTCGCAGCGCTCAGGCGCCGCGGGGCTGTCGCGCGCGAAGGCCCGGCTGCGCCGCCCACACGACATCCCCGCAAAACCCGGGGAAGGGCTCTGCGGAAACCGGGTTTGGCGGAGATGGCGGCTTTCGCCTTCGTGAAGCCGGCTCCACCCGGGGCCGCCGCGCGCGGATCGGCATCCAAGCGGATGCAAGCCGGGCTTGCATCCGGGCAGGGCCGGATCGGGCGAAAAGAAGGGAACGATGCAGCATGAGAGCAGCAGCCACAGGAAACAGGGTCGGGATGATCGCGCAGCCGTCGGGCGCAAGGGCCGCAACGACCGCCGTCGCGGCGCGAGGCGGCGCCCCGCGCGCGAAGGGCATCAAGACCAGGGTCAGCTACGCGGGCGAGTGCAGCCTCGAGGAGGCGGTGAGCCAGTACCTGGCCGCCAGGGCGAACTCGAGGGCGATCCCGGCCCTGGCCGAGGCCGGCGCGTGACGGACCCGGGAAACCGGGGGCGCGTTGGACACTTTCGCTGCCCGCCGACCCGACGGGCAGCGGCGCGCGCCCCGCTGCTAGCATCCGACCGTATCACAGCGGGCGCGAAACCGACCAAGAAGGAGGAAGACCGTGAGAGTTATCACCGTCAGCAACTTCAAGGGCGGCGTGGGCAAGACCACGACCGCCGTCAACCTGGCCACGCTCTGCGCGCGGCACGGCAAGAGGACGCTGCTGATCGACCTGGACCCCCAGGCGTCGGCGACGGACTACTTCGGCCTCTACGAGCAGGCGGAGGACGGGGCCAACGTCATCGGGCTGCTCTACGAGGGCATGACCGCCAGCGAGATGGCCTACGACAGCGGAACCGACAACCTGCGCGTCATCCCGGCCACGCTGGCGCTCATCAACCAGAACGAGCTGCTGCTTGCCGAGCAGTCGCTGCGATTCGCGCTGGACGACGCGGCGGGCGAATACGACGTCGCGATCATCGACACCGCCCCCAGCGCCAAGCAGCTGGTGCTCTGCGCCTACGTGGCCACTAGCGGGCGAGGCGACGTCATCATCCCCGTGAAGCTGGATTCCACCGTCATGCGCGGCACGGCCTCGGTGGTGGATTCGCTGCGGCTCGTGGCCACCAAGCTGCGCCTGCCCGTGCCCAGTTGGAGGATCCTGCGCACCTGCGTGCCCGGCAGGATGACCAACGCTGAGGCCGTGGGCGAGGCGATCCTCGACCGCTTCTTCCCCGACCGGCAGTTCCGCACCGTGATCCACGAGTCCGCCAAGGTGAAGGAGGGCAGCTGGGAATGGAAGCCCATCGTGGAGTTCATGCCCGGCAACCGCGCCGCCGTCGACTACGGGAACCTGGGAAGGGAGCTTGGGCTATGGGACGAGTAGACGACATCGCCAAGCGCTTCAGTCTGGCGGGCGTGCTCGACGAGGACAGGCAGGCGAAGCAGAGGTTCCCCGTCGAGGAGATCGAGGTGGCGGCCATCGAGGACCATCCGGCGAACGTCGCCCATTCCATGGACGAGGACGGCATCAAAAGCCTCGCGGAATCCATCAGGAAGGACGGCCTCACCGACATCCCCATGGTGCGTCGGAAGCCAGACGGCGGCTTCCAGATGCTGTCTGGCCACAGGCGCAAGGCGGCCTACGCGCTGCTGGCCAAGGACGACCCTGCGTTCGGGCGCATGCCCTGCCGCGTCGTCGAGGGCGTCAGCGACGACCAGGCGGTCACCCTCCTGCACACCGCGAACTACTTCACCCGAGAGCTCAACGTCATCGAGCGGGCCAAGGCCACGCAGGCGCTCGGCATCCAGGTGGAGCGGATGCGCGCCGAGAACCCGGAGCTGAAGGGCGTCCGCACCGCGGAGCTCAAGGCGGCGATCATCCGCAACCAGACGGGGCGCAACGTCAGCCCCGCCACCATAAAGCGCCAGGAGCAGACCGCGCGAAGGGTCGAGCAGGGCCTCACCGAGGACTGGAGGTCCGAGGCGATAGAGGGAAACCTCTCGGACACCGACATCGCCACGCTCGCCGCCATGGACCCCGATGCCCAGGCGAGGCTCTACAAGGAGAAGTCCTCCGCGAACGCCGGCAAGGCGGATACCTCCAAGCTGATCCGCGAGGCCGGCGGGCCAGGGGCCGAGGCGGTCGGCAAGCTCGTCGCCAAGGCCCTCAAGGCCCTGCGAAAGGCGGCGGGCGCAGCCGACAGATTCGGCGCACGTCCCTCCGAAACCATGGAGGGATCGTAGCCAGCTTGTAGTTATTTTCCGA
>OLRG01002735.1_pt1 | contig 12125 bp, 8 predicted proteins | sample 1672331 | NCBI WGS metagenome assembly OLRG01 (sample SAMEA3136672, study PRJEB25190) | human gut metagenome
TCCTGGGGGCGGGCCAGTAGCGGATATACACGTTGTTTTTCTGCTCCTCGGACAGTGCGTCCATGAACCAGTCGAAGCAGTTTCCGCAGTTTTTGACGAACTGCATGACAAGCCTGGGATTGCTGCGGTTACCGCTGCGGAGCTGCCAGTCGTTGAAGAATTCGATCTCATCCACGGGAGGAACGCCCTTGGAACGGAGAAATTCAGAATTGATGTGGCCGAAGTCGATTCCATAGGCCCAGTAGTTCTTCTCCACCATGGTCTCGATGACCCGAACAGATAGACCGGCTTCCGCGCAGGTGCGGGCCACAGCAACGCCGGAGTGCCCGGCCCCCACGACCACCACGTCGGCCTCGCAGGTTTTCACTATTTTGTCCTCAGGAATGGGTTCCGGAGGAATTCTCCATTTGGCTTTGCCCATGACTGTCACTCCTCATATTATATTTTTATGGTTTCATTATAGGAGCATCTCGGGTCTATGAAAAGCGTCAGTTTTTTATCAGAAAAAATGTGTCCCCAAAAAGCTGCCACAGGGACTTCCTGCGGCAGTGGGACTATTGGGGCATAGAGACGGATTTTTGGTGTTCTGATGCGCTCATGTTCTCCAGCCTGCGGAAGCTCCGGTTGAAGGTCCTTCGGTTGGTGTAGCCCACGGCCTCCCAAATCATGTCGATCTGGTTGGCGGGGTCCTTCAGGAGTTCCTTGGCGTGGAGGAGCCGCTGGGAGTGGATGAAATCCAGAATGCCGATGCCAAAGACCCTCCTTAAAGGTCCGGGACAGGTAGGACTGGTTCATCTGGAATTCATCGCAGATCATGGCAAGACAGAGATTGCTGTTCGCGTAGTCTTCTACGATGTAATCGCGCACCGTTTCGATTTTGACCTGCCGTGCCTGTTCACTGCTGATGCGCTGTTCCGCGATGTCAGCGAACAGCTCCTCGATGAGCTGGTAGATGGCCTGATCCGTGTCCAGGGGCCGGAGGCACAGGTACTGAACCTCTGAGGCGGAGAGCCCGACGATGTTCAGCAGGCTTTCCACATGGTTCAGGAAACGCAGCTTTGCCAGCTCAGGTAACATCCGGACTGCCGAGATCTCTGGTGGTGAGCTCCCGCAGGGTCAGCTTTGCCATGTCCAGATCCCGGCTCAGGAGAAACTGATAGTATTGCTTTTCCAGCTTGGGGCTTGCTCCGGCGAATCGGACAGGATAGAAAACGGTATATCCACAAATGCGGCCCCCTTTCTATGAGATACCTATGCTATACCATAATGGGACGATTTTTTTCACCTCTTTTCTCAGAAAAATATCGTATCTTTTTTTGCCCGGACGGCTTTGCTATAATCGGGATAGAAGATCAGTCACACAACGGGTGGAAGGAGAATGCCCAATGGAAACCCAATATCCCAATTTGCTCAGTCCCTATCAAGTGGGAAATGTCATATTCAAAAACCGTATGCTGGCAGGCCCGCTGGGGTTCTGCGTTCCCAACTCCGGCGGATGTATCCACGAGCACAACCTGGAGTTCTACGAGATCCAGGCCACCGGCGGCGCTGCCCGGGTCACCACCAACGACTATCCCGTCTCCGGCGGCATGGGCCCCGGCGGCGGGCTGGATTTCCGGCGCCCGGTGGACATCGAGATGGAAAAGTGCATCCAGGAGTATGTCCGCACCATGCATCGGCACAACACCCTGGCTTTTGTGGAGTTCACCCACGGCGGCTTCCCAATCCGGGACTATGTGGATCCGGATGAGGAGACTGCGACGCCCAATATGCGCCCCATGGGCAAGGGCAATGGGAAAATGCCCATGCCGCCCATGATGGGAGACGACCGCACTCTAGCGGACCTGCCCAAGGAGGAGATCCGCCAGATCATCGACGATTTCGCCTCCTGCTGTGCCACGGCGGCCCAATTCGGCGTGGATGGAGTCCTGCTCCACGGGGGCCACAACAAGCTCATTGACCAGTTCCGCTCCAAGCGCCACAACAAGCGCACCGATGAATACGGCGGCTCCCTGGAGAACCGGGCCCGGTTCTGCATCGAACTGCTGGAGGCCATCCGGGAGAGCTGCGGGGACAAGCTGCTGCTGGAGCTGCGACTCAGCGGCGATGAGGGCTATCCCGGCGGCATCACCATTGACGAAACGGTGGAGTTCCTGCTGTACCTTCAGGACTATGAGGAGCGTCACCAGAAAAACCTGTATGACCTGTTTCATCTCTCCGGCGGCGACCACACCACGGCGGCGGGCAATATGGCCACCAGCTCCCCGGCCTTCTACCCCAGTGCCTACAACCGACCCTTTGCCAAGAAAATCAAGGCGGCGGGCTTCAAAAAGCCCTTGGTGCTCATCAACTCCATCAACTCTCCGGAACTGGCGGAGGACATCATCGCCTCCGGGGACGCGGAGTTCGTCTGCATGGCTCGGCAGCTGGTGGTGGCGGATCCCTTCTTCCCCCGGAAAGTCAAGGAAGGCCGCATCGACGAGATCAACACCTGCATTCGCTGCCACAACTGCTTTGACCGGGAGGAGTGCGCTGTCAATCCTATCACCCTGAACCGGGGCTATCTGCTGACCCGGGAGGTGCCCACGGCCAAGGAGCCCAAGAAGGTGGCCATCGTGGGCGGCGGAATTGCCGGGCTCAAGGCTGCTGAAACGGCAGCGGCTCGAGGTCATGCCGTGACCCTCTATGAAAAGGAGTGCTATCTTGGCGGCCTGCTGCGCTTCTCCGACACGGACAACTATAAGCACGACATTCGGACTTTTAAGAACAACATGATCTCCCGGGTGACCCGACAGGATAACATCACCGTCTGTCTGAACACCGAGGCGACCCCCGAAATGTTGGAAGAGCAGGGCTTTGACGCGGTCATTGTGGCCATCGGCGGTGCGCCGGTGATCCCCCAAATCCCCGGCGTGGAGGGAGAAAATGTCCTCACCTCCATGGATGTCTACGACCATCCCGAGCGGGTCGGAGACCGGGTCATTATGCTGGGCGGCGGCATCCAGGCCTGTGAGATCGCCCTGCATCTGGCCAAGGCGGGGAAGAAGGTCACCATTGTGGGCCGCCGGGAGAAGCTGGCGCCCCATGAGGTCATCAACAACGACGTGTTCCATCCCATCCCGGCCATGAAAAAAATGTTCCGCAGGTTTGACCGCCCGGTGGAGATCGTCACCGGCTGCAACTGCGTGGAGATCACGGAGCAGGGCATCCGGTGCGTCATGGTACAGTCCGGCGAGGAAATCCTGATCGCGGCGGACACCGTGGTGCTGGCCGCCGGAAGCCGGAACCGCCAGGCGGAGGCGATGCAGTTCAACAACTGTGCCGGTTTCGTTGGGATGGCGGGAGACTGCCGGGAGCCCAAGAAAATCAAGCAGGCAGTGGCGGCTGGCTACTATCAGGCAATGGACATTTAATGGACACCCGAGCGTAACGCTCTAATGATAATATGGTGTAATTCAGAAGGAGGATAACCCATGAAAAAGAAGTTAATTGCAATGCTGTTGGCGCTGGCAATGCTGCTTGCGCTGGCTGCCTGCGGCGGGACTACCGAAAGCGGAATGGCATCTTCCGCCGCCCCTGCAGAAAGCTCTGCGGAAAAGGATGCTGCTCCATCGGAAAAACCGGAACCCCCGGCTTCCGCCGAAGAGGCTGCTGCTTCCCAAACAGAAGAGCTTTCTGCGGAGCCGGAGCTGGCACGCAACGACACTGTAATCACCTATCCGCTTTCCGACGGTGAGCATCTGAGCATTTGGTGCGCCAAGCCGGGCGGACCTCCCATCGTGCGGGACAGCTGGTCCGAGCTGGAGATTTTCCAGCAGGCCGAGGAGCATCTGGGCGTTATCATGGACTGGACTGAGGTAGATATGTTCGCCATGGAGACGCAGTTCAACCTGATGGTGGCAGCCGGAGAATATACGGACATCATCTCCGGTGTGGTTCAGAACTATTCCACCGGCGTTGTGGGTGCCTATGAGGATGGCGTGGTCATGGATATCGCCGACCTGGTCTACGACAATATGCCCAACTACTGGAATCTGGTGCATGCCGATTCGGAGAAGGAGAAGTACGTCACCACCGAGGACGGTCAGGAGCTGGCCATCTATGTGGTAAACGATCAGCCCCTGACCGAGCGCGGCCTGCTGATCCGAAAGGATTGGCTGGACACGGTGGGCATGGACACCCCTGAAACCTTTGACGAGCTGGAGGAGGTGCTGACCGCCTTCAAGAACGAGTATAACTGCTCGAATCCCCTGTATGTGGGAGAATCCGGACTGACCATCCCTGCGCTCACCGCCGGATACGACATCGCATACTATGACGACGATCTGGCACTGTATGTGGACGACAACAATCAGCTGGTGTGTTCCTACATGACCGAGGATTACCGGGACTATGTGGAGATGATGAGTCGCTGGATCAAGGCGGGGCTGGTGAACGGTGATATGCTGCTGAATAGCGAGAGCGTCAACATGAACGACACCCAGACCTATATCTGCAACGAGAACGCCGGCGCATTCCACACCTCTGCCAACCAGCTTTCCACCTACTATACCTATAGCTCCAACAAGGACTTTGACGTGACCCCCATCAATGTGGTGGTTCGCAACGCTGGCGACGACACAATTAACCACTTCGGCAGCTATGAGCCTGTTCAGTCAGGCCAGACGGTCTCCATTTCCACCGACTGCTCCAATCCGGCTTTGGCGCTGCGCTGGATCGACTACTGGTACAGCGAGGAAGGCATCATGTACATGACCTACGGCATTGAGGACTACACCTACACCGTGGCAGACGACGGCACTGTCACCTTTACGGACATGATCGTTAACAACACCGACGGCATGAGTCCCGAAGGCATGATTATGAAGTACAACTGCCAGGGCAAGATCTGCGGCGTCATGATGCAGAAGGCGCTGTGGGCTTACTATTCGGACAAGCAGAAGGAGGTCGTGGATTTCTGGTCCACGCAGGTGGAATATGACCGCTCCATCCCCCTCTATGTCACCCTGACCACGGAGGAATCCTCCCAGTATACGGGCTTTGTTTCGGATATTACCGCCTATGCGGAATCGGAGCTGACCAAGTTCCTGTTTGGTGACCGGGATATCTCGGAGTGGGATGCATTTACCGCAGAACTGGAGGCAATGGGAATCAATGATGCCATTGCGATCTACCAGGGCGCTTACGACCGGCAGACTGCATAAGAATTCCGGATGCGCTGGCCATCCCCGAGCCGGCTGGCCAGCGCATCCAATTACCCCTTGAAAAGGAGAATTTTGATGATTGAGAAAATTTTTGGCTCCGGAACCCATCTGGTGGATGAGACCCTGACCTGCGAGCATCTGGTGATCGCGGCGGACGCACGGCTGGAGGCCCCGGAGCATCGGTATCTGGTGCTGACGGTGGATGGAAACTCCCATCCGGTGGTTCCCGGGGAATACCAGGGAGAGGTTGCCCTGTCCGTGGCGGAGTATTATGTGGAGGAGGTCTATCCCTCTGTGAACCGGGGCGCGCCCATCGACCTGGAAACGGCGTTGACCGTCAAGGATGGCACCATTGTGCCGGAGCAGAGCGTCCCGGCGGCCCTCCATGGCGGCAAGATCACTGGCAGCAGCGCTTCGGAGTTTTACATGGGCACAGACCGGGAAAACTTCGGCGGAATTCTAGTGGACGGCGACAGTGACTACACGGTGAACAATGCCCGGATCGAGATGTCCGGCATGGGACTGAATGACTTTGTAGGTATGGGCGCAGGTGTCGCGGCCCTGGGAAACGCCCGGGTCACCATTAACGACAGCGACATCCACCTGACCTCGGTCACCCGCTGCGCAGTTCATGCCGGCGGCAAGAGCGTGGTCACCGCCAACAACTGCCGTATGAGCAACTACTCGCCGGATGCAGAGCTGGGCAACTGGAGCTGGGGCATCAGCGTCCGGGGCACCAACCGTCTGTGCCAGCTGGCCGATGACGCAGAGGTCCACTACAACGGATGCGAGCTGACCTCCAACGGCTGGGGCGTGCTGTCCGTGGACGGCTCCAACTATGCGAAGATGTTCGTCAAGGACAGCATCCTGACCCTCAGCGGCCCCCGGAGCCACGGCTACGGCGTCTTCTGCATCGGCCCCACGCCCATCTCCCTGGACCACTCTGTCATTGACGTCAACGGCTTTCCGGTGATGATGATGAGCATGGAGCGCAGGGGCTCTGTGACCCTGAAAAACGGCAGCCTGCTGACGGGCCGCCGCTATGGCGTGCACCTGACCAGTGATGACGGCGGCACGCTGCTGGTGCAGGATTCGGCCATCCGCACGGATAAGTCCGCCATCGTGGCAAAGAATGCCAACACCAATATTATCCTGAAAAATGCTCAGGTGGAGGCCGGAAACGGGGTCCTGGTGCAGATGATGGACACCGACGATCCCGGCCTGGCCGGAGACTTCATCGACGTCAGTATGTATGCCGGCATGGAGGACGAATATATTCCGGGACGGAACCTGACCAGCGCGGACCCCATGACGGATATGTTTGTTACAGTGCAGGATTCTGATTTGGTGGGTGACATCCTCAACTCCTCAACCAATTTGCCTCGGCTTGCCAGCAAAGAAAAACCCGCCGGGATTCCCAAAAGACCCGGAATTGTGCCGCCTGGCCGTCTAGCCGGTTCGATCCCCAGCGGCGATGGGCCTGTAGCACCGCCGCCTCCGCCCAATGTGGAAAGTATGAAGGGCGGAGACGGACCAATGATGATGCCGAAGATGGGACCTCCGGGGCCCAAAAACCTGCAGGTGGTGCTGGACGCATCTACCCTGACCGGAGCCATCAGCGCAGCCAAACAGCGCTACCGGGAGGGCATCACCTATATCGACGAGACCACCCGGGAGGAGCTTTGTAATGTGACCCAGACGCCGGCTCCTGCCATCAACAACGGTGTCATCGCAGTACTGAAAAACGGTGCTGTTTGGACGGCCAAGGGTACCTCTTTTCTGACGGCCCTAACCGTGGGTGAGGGCTGCACCCTTCTGGGCAAGCTTCTGGTGGATGGTGTGGAGACAGACGTTGTCCCTGGCACTTATACTGGAAGGCTCACCGTTGCGGAAATATAAACATACAGTTCCCCGGCGGAATCCGCCGGGGAACCTTAAAATATCAATTGGAGTTGATGATATGTCCGTTTATCCAAATCTATTCAGCCCTCTGACCATCCGGGGCAAAACCTTCAAAAACCGCATCCTGGTAGCACCCATGGGCATTGAGGAGCGGGGAGAGATGGGGATTCTCAGTGCCCGGGGCATCCAGTACTACGAGGACATTGCTGCAGGGGGCTGTGCCCGGGTCTGCACCGGGGAAAACGATGTGTTCCCCGGCACTGCAGTCCGGGGCTGCTACAACTTCTATGTGGACGAGCCCGGGGAGAAATTTCGGGAGAACTTCCGGGCCTACGCAGAGGTCTGCCACAAGCATGGAGCTCTGGCCTTTACCTCCTTCAACCACACCGGAGCCTATATGCGGGTGATGCCTGCCGGCGGCCCTGGCGGCCCTGGCGGCCCTGGCGGCCCCGGTGGCCCGCCGATGATGTTTGAAATGCCCAAACACGCCGATGGCACTCCCTATGAGATGCCAAAACAGATCATGGGTGTCAGCGACCTGGTTATTGACGAGCCGGACGACGGCATTACCCGCCGGGACCAGCGCGGAGGCAACAACAACGGAAATGTGGTGCATGGAATGTCCCGGGAGGAGCTGGAGACTCTGGCGGATCAGTTTGCCCACTGTGCCAGGATTGCCAAGGAGGTGGGTCTGGACGGCATCATCATCCACGGGGGCCACGGCTTCCTGATGGGCCAGTTTATCTCCAAGCGGTTTAATAAGCGAACCGATGAATTCGGCGGCTCCATGGAGAACCGGGCCCGGTTCCCCATTATGGTGCTGCAGCGCATCCGGGAAGCGGTTGGGGAGGATTTCCTGATTGAGCTTCGCTTTTCCGGGGAGGAAAACCTGTCCCCCATTTCGGATATGAACAACCTGCCGGGACTTATTACGATCGAAGACACGGTCGGTTTTTTCAAGGAGCTGGACAAATACCCGGGGCTTCTGGATATTGCCCATATTTCCGGCGGCCTCCATATGGTTCCGGCGCAGAATACCAGGGTCACCTCGAACTCCTACTATCCCATGGCTTACAATGTTCCCGCAGCGGAAGCAGTGAAAAAAGCCACAAAGCATATTGCCGTGGCAGTTGTTGGCTCCCTCAGCGACCCAGCGGTCTGTGAGGAGATCATTGCATCCGGCAAGGCGGATTTTGTTGTCATGGCCCGTCAGTTGCTGATTGCCGACCCGGCATTTCCCAACAAAGCCCGGGAAGGTCAGGACGCATTCATCAACAACTGCCTGCGTTGTACAGCCTGCCGGTGCAGCGGAGTATGCGCGGTAAATCCGGTGGACACCATGCTGGCGCCCCATGATAGCCTGATTGTTCAGAAGGCGGATAAGCAGAAATCCGTGGCCGTCATTGGCGGTGGTATCGCCGGATTGAAGGCTGCAGAGGTGGCGGCACTGCGGGGCCACCGGGTCGTGCTCATTGAGAAAGAGCCGGAGCTGGGCGGTATTCTTCGCTATGCCCGTAAAGAGCCCCATAAGACCGACATTGTCCGGTATCTGAATCATATGGTGGAACGGGTGGAGCTTCTGGGTGTCAAGGTTGAGACAGACACCACGGCTACGCCGGAATCTGTCAAAGCGCACCGCCCGGCGGCGGTGATCGTGGCGCTGGGCGGCGTGGAAAAGCCTCTGCCGGTGCCCGGCGGAGCAAAAGTAAAGACGGCACTGTCCTGCTATTTCCACCCGGAACAGGTGGGGCAAGCTGTCATCATCATTGGCGGCGGTCTCACCGGCTGCGAAGCAGCCATCCACTGGGCAGAGCAAGGCAGGCAGGTGACACTTTTGAGCCGCTCCCAGGAACTGCTGCCTCGGGTGCCCGGAGATGGCCAGTGCGTTAATACCCATCTTATTTTGCTTCATGAGCGGAAGGTCCAGGTGGTAACCGGCTGCGCCGTGACCGCTGTGATGGAAAACGGCGTGGAGACCACAAAGGGGCGTTTTGAGGCCGATACCGTCATCAATGCCTCCGGTATGGCTGAGAATCCAGCGGCTGAAGCCTTCCGGGACTGCGCCCCGGAGGTAAAGATGATTGGGGATTGCGTTGCACCGGGTCTCATCGGCAACGCCACCAAGGCAGCCTATGAAGCGGCAGCTACACTGTAGGAAAAAACATATATATAACGACTGGTGGGAGATAGCCGGAACATCTGCGACGGGCACTATTTTTATCCGCAAAATACTGACTCTTTTTTTATTTCCTCGACAATCTATTACATAGAAATAAAAGATCCTGCCGCAACCGTTGGGCAGAAAAAACAAAATCACATCAAGTCGTGCCGGGGAATATCTCCGGCACGATTTTTATGGAAAACCAATGTTAGCCCGGTTCAATGGTGGACAAAATGCCGTTGGCCCATTATACTGGAAGCAGGTGGGCGAACGGCTCAAAGCATGATTTTGTGGGAGCTGAGCTGCACTGCGGCGAAGCGGAGGAGGCAGGATTATGATGAAAAAGAATGACATATTGCCGCTGCTTATGCTAGCGGTATTTGAGACCATTGCGGTAGTGCTTTGGCAGGTCAAGGACAATCTGTTCTACCTGCTGAATTTCAGCTACATCGGCATTGCGCTCTCCCTGGGAATCTTTCTGTTCCAGCGGAAGTACCCTTACGCAAGGCGCATGGTTCAGCTGCTGGTGGGGCTTTACATGCTGGTGTATCTTGGCCTCATTTGCAGGGAGAATATGCAGATTGAGGGCTTCTGGTACTATTTATTGACCGGCGTTTTTGAGGCGGCAACCATCCATTATGCGGTGGCAAAGATCTTTGGGCCGCTGCTGTTTGGACGGGGCTGGTGCGGCTATGCCTGCTGGACGGCAATGGTTCTGGACTTTCTTCCCTATCCGGTGCCCCAGAAGCCCCCAAAGAAGCTGGGCTGGATCCGATATTTCACCTTTGCGGCATCTTTCCTCTTTGTGGCGGCGCTCTTCCTCCTGCATGTGGGGCATCTGGAACAGATCATGTTTTGGGCATTTATCGTCGGAAATGCGGCCTACTATGGCATCGGAATTGTGCTGGCTCTTGCGTGGAAGGACAACCGGGCCTTTTGCAAATATATCTGCCCCATTACCGTTTTTTTGAAGCCCATGAGCTACTTTGCGCTCTTTCGTATCCGCTGTGATCCGAAAAAATGCGTTTCCTGCGGAAAATGCAAACGTGTCTGCCCCATGGAGGTTGATGTAACGGACAACACCCGGAAGCGGAAGAACGGCACGGAGTGCATCCTCTGCATGGAGTGTGTCAAGGCGTGCCCCAAGGACGCATTATGATTTGGGAGGAGTCTGCTGCGGCTCTTACGGTTCATCCAGTCCAGATCGGCCCGGGTGTAGGGAACAGTGGGACGGATCTCAAAAAGATCTGCTCCTGCTGCTTTGGCATGACGCTCTGCGGCCTTTTTGGTGACGCCGCTGGCAGAAAAATAGGCGACCAGTTTTTTGCGCATAATAGATTCCTCCTGTGATTGGGTAGGCTGGTGTAATCAAGCAACAAATACATCATAGCCAGCGTGTTGGCGCAGTCGTCGTCAAAAACACAGCGACCCAGCTTTCCGCAGGCATGACAGGCAATACAGCCCCGGACAGGGGTGTTCCCAATGTGGAAAATTTCTGTCTCGATTCCCTCCGGTTAAGGGTCTTTACAACCTACGAGAGGGCGGTATAGGTGCAGCCTGTTTTATGGGGGCTGCTGTTGACAAGCAGTACATGCATGATAGTTCCTCCTTCATTTGCAGATATGGTGGCGTGCGGTTTCCGGCCTGTTCTGATGCCTGCTGGACAAATCATGTTTTGCGTGTTCAGACTGTACATATTATGATTCAACACGGAAAGTAAAAATCCAAGGCGGAGAGAAATGGCAATCTGGCTGGCTTTTTTGTACAAACCGCATGAAATGATAAAAATTCGGACAGAAAGCCTCCGGTGATTAAAATTTAGGCACCTTTGCCCCTTTGATGAAAAGTGCATCAAAGGGGCATTTCTGTTTATTGTGCTTTTCTTCTGTGCATCCTATAATGCGGATGTAAGCAAAAGAAACCCGCCGATCCGGCGGAGCAAAATGAAAATACGATCCAATTGAACAAGGAGGATGTTTTATGTATTATTCCAGCGGTAACTACGAAGCCTTTGCACGTCCCAAGAAGCCCGAGGGCGTGGATCACAAATCTGCCTATCTGGTGGGCAGCGGTCTGGCAGCGCTGTCGGCGGCCTGCTATCTGGTTCGTGACGGACAGATGAAGGGCGATCATATTCACATTCTGGAAAAGGGCCCCACGGCAGGCGGCGCCTGCGATGGCTGGAAGTTTGAGAACATCGGCTATGTGATGCGGGGCGGCCGTGAGATGGACAACCACTTCGAGGTCATGTGGGATCTGTTCCACTCCATTCCCTCCATTGAGACCGAGGGCGTCAGCGTATTGGACGAATACTACTGGCTCAACAAGGAGGATCCCAACTATTCCCTGTGCCGTGCCACGGTGAACCGGGGCGAGGACGCCCACACGGATAAGAAATTCGGGATCTCCGACAAGGGCGCCATGGAGATCATGAAGCTGTTCTTCACCCCCAATGAGGAGCTCCAGAACAAGCGCATCAACGAGGTCTTTGACAACGAGGTTTTTGACAGCAACTTCTGGCTGTACTGGCGCACCATGTTCGCCTTTGAAAACTGGCACAGCGCACTGGAGATGAAGCTGTATATCCAGCGCTATATCCACCACATTGGCGGCCTGCCGGACTTCACCGCACTGCGGTTCACCAAGTACAATCAGTATGAGTCCATGATTTTGCCCATGGTCAAGTATCTGGAAAAGGCCGGGGTACAGTTCCACTTCGGCGTGAAGGTGGTCAATGTGCTCTTTGATGTTGCCGATCAGAAACACAAGCTGGCCAAGACCATCGTAGTGGAGCGGGACGGACAGACCGAGAACATCGGCCTGACGGAGAATGATCTGGTGTTTATCACCAACGGCGG
>OLRG01002737.1_pt1 | contig 12115 bp, 10 predicted proteins | sample 1672331 | NCBI WGS metagenome assembly OLRG01 (sample SAMEA3136672, study PRJEB25190) | human gut metagenome
AGCAGGGGGATACCCTGCATGACCGCGCGGGGGATGAAGGATACAATATCAAAATTCATTTTCTCACGCCTCCTTCTTTCCGGAAGAACGGAACTGGACCTTGTAGTTGATGAAGAACTCGCAGCCGATGATGAAGAACAGGATGATGCCCGTCAGGATATCGGAGAAGGAGCGGTTCAGGCCGAAGGCCGTGGAGATCTCGCTGGCGCCGCGGCTGAGGACCACCAGCAGCAGGGACACGAAGATCATGATAACGGGGTTGAACTTGGCCATCCAGGACACCATGACGGCGGTGAAGCCCCGGCCGTCCACGATGGTGGTGGTCATGGTGTGGTCGGTGCTGGAGGTCAGCAGCAGGCCGATCAGGCCGCACAGGGCGCCGGACAGGGCCATGGTCCGGATGATGACCCGGTCCACCTTGATGCCGGCATAGCTGGCGGTGCGGCGGCTTTCGCCCACCACGGCGATCTCATAGCCGTGCTTGCTGTAGTTCAGATAGATGTACATCAGGCCCGTGAGGATGGCCACCACCAGAATGGCCAGCAGGTACTTCTGGTTGCCGATGGTGGGCAGCCAGCCGGCCTGGGTGTCCTGGTTGATGATGCCGATCTTGCCGGAGCCCTTGGGAACCTCCCAGATGATGATGAAGTAGGCCACCAGCTGGGTGGCGATATAGTTCATCATCAAGGTGAACAGGGTCTCGTTGGTGTTCCACTTGGCCTTGAAGAAGCCGGGCAGGAAGCCCCACAGAGCGCCTGCGGCCAGGGACGCGACGGTCATGACCACCAGCAGCAGCCAGTTGGGCATCTTGCCGCCCAGGCAGATCATGCAGGTGGTGGAGGCCAGACAGCCGATGAGGACCTGGCCCTCGGCGCCGATGTTCCAGAAGCGCATCTTGAAGGCGGGGGTCACCGCCAGGGAGATGCCCAGCAGAATGGCCACGTTTTCCCAGGTGGTCCAGCTCTTGCGGGCGGTGCCGAAAGCGCCCTTGAGGATGGTGCCGTAAATGCTCAGGGGATTTTCGCCGGTGAGGATGGTGGTGACCAGGGCGCACACCACCAGCGCCAGGATGATGGCGCCGCCCCGGATGGCCACGTTGGTGTACCACGGCAGGGTGTCCCGCTTGGAAATGTGGAACAGGGATTTCTTATTCATCCGCTTTGCCTCCTTTGTTCACCAGCGTCATCAGCGCGCCGACCTGGTGCTTGTCAGTGGTCCGGGCGTCTACCACGCCGGAGACCTGACCGCCGCACAGAACCACGATCCGGTCGCACAGCTCCAGCAGCACGTCCAGATCCTCGCCCACATACACCACGGCCACGCCCTTCATCTTCTGCTCGGTCAGCAGATTATAAATGGTATAGGAGGTGTTGATGTCCAGGCCGCGGACGGCGTAGGCCGTCATCAGCACGGCGGGCTGCTGGGCGATCTCGCGGCCCACCAGGACCTTCTGCACGTTGCCGCCGGACATACGGCGCACGGGGAAGCTGGTGCTGGGGGTCACCACCTCCAGCTCCTGCCAGATGCGGTTGGCCAGGGCCTCGGGGTCCTTGCGGTCCAGGAAGATGCTGCCGCCCTTCCGCCAGGAGCGCAGCATCATGTTGCCGGTCATGCCCATGGAGCCCACCAGGCCCATGCCCAGGCGGTCCTCCGGGACGAAGGACATGGCGATGCCGCTCTTGCGGATGGCCATGGGGCTCAGGCCCACCAGCTCCTTGGGCTGGTCATTATCGGGATTATAATAGGTGACGGAGCCGGAGGCCACAGGATACAGGCCCGCAATGGACTCCAGCAGCTCCCGCTGGCCGGAGCCGGCGATACCGGCAATGCCCAGCACCTCGCCGGCGTTGACGGTGAAGGTCACGTCGTCCAGGCGCTTGACGCCCATCTCGTCAAAGACCGTCAGGCCCTTGATGTCCAGCCGGGGCTTCACGTTCACGGGGGTGGGGCGGTCGATGTTCAGGGTGACGGCGTGGCCCACCATCATGTCCGTCAGGGACTGCTGATTGGCGTCCTTGGTCTGCACGCAGCCGATGTACGCGCCCTTGCGCAGCACCGCCACCCGGTCGGACACGTCCAGCACCTCGTGGAGCTTGTGGGTGATGATGATCAGGGACTTGCCGTCGTTCTTCATGTTGCGCATGACGGCAAACAGCTTGTCGGTCTCCTGGGGGGTCAGCACGGCGGTGGGCTCGTCCAGGATCAGGATGTTGGCCCCGCGGTACAGGACCTTCACGATCTCCACCGTCTGCTTCTGGGACACGGACATGTCATAGATCTTCTGATCCGGGTCAATGTCGAAGCCGTACCGGTCGCAGATCTCCTTGACCTTCTTCCGGGCCTCGGCCAGGTTCAGCTTCCCGGGCATACCCAGGATGATGTTTTCCGTGGCGGTGAACACGTCCACCAGCTTGAAGTGCTGGTGGATCATGCCGATTCCCAGGGCGAAGGCGTCCTTGGGGGAGGCGATGGTCACAGGCTGGCCGTCGATGTAGATCTGTCCCTCGTCGGGGAAATAGATGCCGGAGAGCATATTCATCAAGGTGGTCTTGCCGCTGCCGTTTTCACCCAGCAGGGACAGGATCTCACCCTTATACAGCTCCAGCGTAACGTCCTTGTTGGCCGTTACCTTGCCGAAGCACTTGGTGATATTCTCCATTTTAACTGCGCATACGTTTGCCAAGGCAGTCACCCTTTCTTTCCGGGGGGCCGGGGCGCAGGAGGCCCCTCCGGGTTTTTGTTCCATAGGCGTTATTTTACCATAATTCTGCAGCGTTGTAAATCGCTAACAGCAAAAAAATGAAAATAAATACAAAAAATTTTAGATGGTTACAAAATTTATCAGGCAAAACCCATAGAGAAACCGGAAAAACAGCACTTTTGTGAAATTTGACACAATGCCGTTTAATTATTCACAAAGCACCGGGTCCAATGAAAGAAAAACGAGCGGTTTGGTAGGTAGGTTTCCGGCAAATATTTCGGCATATTGCAAAATGTGCATAAAAAAAGAATGTGAATAAGTTCACATAATGTTAAATTTGCAGAAATTGACGTTAAAAGTTTATTAAAATTGTCAATTGTGCAATTGACCGAATCCCTGTATACTTTGAATATGTCCAATAGACGCATGCCGCCGGCACGGCCTGCGCCGGCTCCCGCCCCGCCGGGGCGGAGGAGGAAAAAGAAAAGGAGAGAATTCAATGGAAGAAAGAAAAGGCTTTGGAACCACATTCGGGTTCCTGATGGCTGCCGTGGGATCGGCAGTGGGCCTTGGCAACATCTGGGGCTTCCCCAACAAGATGGGCGCCAACGGCGGCTTCACGTTCCTGGTCATCTATCTGATCCTGGCGGCGCTGTGCGGCTTCATCGTCATGGTGGGTGAGCTTGCCCTGGGCCGCAAGACCGGCCGCGGCGTCATCAGCACCTATAAGATCCTCACCAAGCGCTTCAAGTGGCTGGGCTGGCTGGGTATCATCGCACCCTTCCTGATCCTGTCGTTCTACTGCGCTCTGGGCGGCTACTGCATCAAGTATGTCACCGTGAACCTGGGCAACCTCTTCAACGCCGGCTTCGGCACCGGCGGCCTGGGCGGCGCAGAGGTGTTCGGCGGCCTGCTGACCAACCAGGGCGAGTCCGTGATTTATGGTCTGATCTTCGTGCTCATCACCCTGCTCATTGTCATGTGCGGCGTCAGCAACGGCATTGAGAAGGTCTGTTCCGTGGGTATGCCCGCCCTGTTCATCCTGCTGGTGATCTGCATCATCCGGGCCTGCACCCTGGGCGGCAACGACTTCACCGTGGCCGTTCTGCAGGCCGACGGCAGCACCGTGCAGCAGGTGATCCACAGCAGTGCCCTGGACGGCCTGAAGTATATGTTCCAGCCGGGCTATGTCACCAGCACCGGTTACTATGAGCCCGCCAAGGCTCTGGTGGACGGGGCCATGGTCGGCGCCGTTGCCGGTGTGCCCGTGGTCAAGCACGTCACCGAGATCCCCAACTTCATCAGCATCCTCGCCACCGCCGGCGGTCAGATGTTCTTCTCCCTGTCTCTGGGCATGGGCATCATGATCACCTACGGTTCCTATCTGGACAAGAAGCAGAACGTGGAGAAGAACGCCCTGGTCATCGTGGTGTGCGACACCCTGATCGCCCTGATGGCCGGTCTGGCCGTGATGCCCAGCCGCTTCGCCCTGGACGCCGCAGGCGCCGTGGGCGGCCCCAAGCTGCTGTTCATCACCATGCAGAACGTGTTCGACAAGATGGGCTCCATCGGCCCCATCTTCGGCATCCTGTTCTACCTGCTGGTGGTCTTTGCCGCCATCTCCTCCTCCATCTCCCTGCTGGAGGTCATCGTGGCCCACTTCGTGGATGACGCCCGCGACGCCGGTAAGGGCGACAAGCGCAAGCCTTATTCCATCCTGGCTGCCATCGCTGCCGGTGTCCTGTGCGTGCTGGTGTGCCTGGACGGCCTGGGCGAAAACGGCATTGCCCCCGCCACCCTGCTGAATATCGAGGCCAGCGGCTGGAGCGACTGCTGGCTGGACTTCTTCGACTGCGTGGCCGAGGGTATCCTGATGCCCCTGGGCGCTCTGCTGATGTGCATCTGCATCGGCTGGGAGCTGGGTCCCCAGATCGTGGACGACGAGTGCTGCCTGGAGGGCAACCGCTTCAAGAGCAAGACCTTCTTCAACGTGTGCGTGAAGTATATCACCCCCATTATCATGATCCTGATTCTGGCCGGTCAGCTGGACAGCTTCTTTGGCCTGGGCTGGTTCTCCTGATGGAGCCAAACCTGTAAAAGCATCATGGTTATCCGGAGGGTCCGCCGACAGGCGGGCCCTCCGATGCGCTATTTTGCGTTATTTGTTGCATTTTCTCCTGGAATATGTTACAATTCATCCCACTATGCAAGAAGAAATGCACGAGGAAGGAATCATTTTATGAAGCACGAACCCAAGCCGCCCCGCCGCAAGCTTCGGGACCTGGGGCCCATCATCCGCCGCCGCCCGGCGGTGTTCGCCGTATACCTGGTGCTGCGTCTGATCGTCATCGCCGTTCTGGTGTCCTCCATCCTCCGGCGGGAGTATGAGAGCGCCTTCATCTGCCTGCTGGTGCTGGTGCTGTTTATGCTGCCCCTTTTCATCCAGCAGAACTTCGGCATCGAGCTGCCCTCCACCCTGGAGATCATCATTCTGCTGTTCATCTTCGCGGCGGAGATCCTGGGGGAGCTGGGGTGCTATTTCATCACCTATCCCTATTGGGACTCCATGCTCCACACCACCACGGGGTTCCTGTGCGCCGCCACGGGCTTCGCCCTGATCGACATCCTCAACCGCAACAGCCGCATCAAGTTCCAGCTTTCGCCGGTGTATGTGGCCCTGGCAGCCTTCTGCTTCTCCATGACCGTTGGCGTCATGTGGGAATTTTTCGAGTTCGGCATGGACCGGCTGTTCCACATGGACATGCAGAAGGACACCGTGATCCAGTCCGTCACCTCCGTGATGCTGGACCCCACCAACAGCAACATCCCCGTCACCATCGACGGCATCCACTCCGTGGCCGTCAACGGCCAGGACCTGGGCTTTGACGGATACCTGGACATCGGCCTGTATGACACCATGGAGGATCTGTTCGTGAACTTCGTGGGAGCCGTGGTGTTCAGCACCATCGGATATTTCTATATCAAGCACCGGGGCCGGGGCAAGCTGGCCCGGGCCTTCATCCCCACCATCACGGAGGAGGAGCCGGAACAGACACCGGAATAAAATACGCCCCCGCCCGACTCTGCTTGCCGCAGGGTCGAGCGGGGGGAGACTGTCCAAAAAGGGCTTTGCCCTTTTTGGACAAAAGGTTTGCAGTCTGCCGCGCGCATAATTGGTTCGCCATGGGCGAACCAATTCCACACTTGCAGACTGAGAAGAATTTTCGCCCAGGTACACGCCCCGGGCGAAAATGGATTGCATTTGATTTGCCGCCTGCGGGCGGCAAACTCTGCGAGGCTTTTTTGAAAAGCTGCCCCGCCCGACTCTGCTTGCCGCAGGGCCGGGCGGGGGGGTTATTTATATCATACCAAAACCTGTTAAAAAGCTTGAAAAGCTTTTTATAGCACCGAAGGTGCGTCAGGTTTTGTATGGGACGTCACAGCGTGTTTTCACACGCTGTGCGTGCGCGCAGCGCACGGGATTCTTGATTAAAATTTTTATCAAGAATCAGTATCAGAACCGCATGGGGTACTTGTTGGTGAAAAATTCCAGGCCATTCTGGCTCAGAGGGGTGAAGGTCCCCACCTGGCGCAGACCGCCGTCATAGAGATACAGCTGCTCCGGGGACTCCGAGCGGTATTCCATCACCCCTGCCAGCACGCCGCCCTTATACACGGCGTCCATGCCGTGATAGCTGTCCCCTGCATAGAGGATCCGGTTGACGATCAGCACATCGTCATAGCATCCCGCAATGGCGACGCCCACATAACCGAACTCCGGGTCGGTAGGCGTACCCTCCGGCCAGAGGGTGTCCAGCCGGGCAATGTCCAGAGGCTCCGTGACCTCCTGGGTCACCGGGTCAAAGGCCAGCACCGTCTCATGCCCCGCCATATACACCTTGCCGTCCAGATAGACCGGCTGCTGGGTGGACACCTCGGAGACGTGCTCCGGCCCCACGTCCATATGGCTCCACTCCGCCTGTTCCGGGTGTCCCAGGGGGTACCGGGCCACGGAGACGACTACTCCCGTCACCAGGCCGCTCTGATCCGCCACAGACTGATAGTAGACGGCCACCACCGTGTCCCCATCCAGAGCCATCCGGAACACGTTGCCGCCGCCCTCCGGCGGCGTCTCCCGCAGGGTCTCGCCGTCCTTGGTACAGGCGAACGAGCCATCGTACTGGTCGATGAACTGCGGCTGCCACTCCTCCGGCAGGCTCCGGGGCGTCAAGGGCGCCCAATGCTTCGTTTCATAAAGCTCACCGGTGGTGATGCAGCCCTTCTGCAGGTCCCACTGGCCGGTGTACAGCATCTGCACCTGGTTGTCCTCGCCGCCGTCCAGGCGATAGACCGTCAGCAGCGGCACCGTCCACTCACCCGCCTCCGGCAGGCCCAGACCCTGCACCGGGTCCGGCTGGTCCGTGCCAACGCCGGCGGGCTGGGGCTTGGCGGCGCATCCCGCCAGAAGCAGAAGTACCAGGCACAGGGCCGTGCATACGCTGAAAAATCGTCTTTTCGAGTTCATGGTTCTCTCCTTTCAAACGGACAACGTTCGGACTCCATGACTGTATTATACAGTTACTCCGCAAAAAAACAATAGATTTTCGTGTATTGTAACCATTTTTAACCATTGTAACGGTTTTGTTACCGTTTAGTATACTTTTGTAACCGGTCTTTTTTCGCCCCGGGCCGACAAAATCGGTTGCAAAAACGTTTCCGGTGCGCTATGATAGGGCTATATCACGCAATTGAGGAGGTTTTCCCTATGGATTACAACGAAATTCTCAAAAACGCCCGGGAATGCAGCGGCCCGTACTGCAAGGCATGTCCCGTGTGCAACGGCATGGCCTGCCGCACCCAGGTGCCCGGCCCCGGCGGCAAGGGTACCGCCGCCACCATGCTGCGCAACTATCAGAAGTGGCAGGAGGTGTGCATCAACATGGACACCATCTGCGAAAATGCGCCCATCGACACCACCTTCACCCTGTTCGGGCGGAAGTTTGCCGCCCCCATCTTCGCCGCCCCCGTGGGGGCCATGAAGCTCCACTATGGGGATAAATACGACGATCTGACCTACAATGACATTCTGGTGTCCTCCTGCGCCCAGGCGGGCATCGCCGCCTTCACCGGCGACGGCACCAACCCCGCCGTGATGGAGGGCGCTCTGCACGCCATCACCGCCGCCGGGGGCCTGGGCGTGCCCACGGTGAAGCCCTGGAACATGGAGACGGTGTTTGCCAAGCTGGACGCCGTGCGCCGGGCGGACCCCATGGCCGTGGCCATGGACATTGACGCGGCGGGCCTGCCCTTCCTGAAGGGGCTGACCCCCCCGGCAGGCAGCAAAACCGTGGAGGAGCTGCGGCAGATCATCGACTACGCCCAGAAGCCCTTCATCGTCAAGGGCGTCATGACCGTCCGGGGCGCCCTGAAGGCCCTGGAGGCCGGGGCCAGCGGCATCGTGGTGTCCAACCACGGCGGCCGGGTCCAGGATCAGTGTCCCTCCACGGCGGAGGTCCTGCCCGCCATCGCCGACGCGGTGGGCGGCAAGCTGACCATCCTGGTGGACGGCGGCCTGCGCACCGGAACGGACATCTTCAAAGCCCTGGCCATGGGCGCGGACGGCGTGCTCATCGGCCGTCCCTTCGTCACCATGGTCTATGGCGGCGGGGCGGAAGGCCCCGCCGTGCTGGTGAACAAGCTCCAGGCGGAGCTGGCGGACACCATGGCCATGTGCGGCGCGCACTCCCTGGCGGAGATCCGCCGGGACATGCTGTTCGGCTATTAATACTGATTCTTGATTCAAAAATTGAATCAAGAATCCCGTGCGCCGGGCGCACGCACAGCGTGTGAAAACACGCTGTGACGTCTCATACAAAACCTGTTAAAAGGCTTTTCAAGCTTTTTAACAGGTTTTGGTATAATCGCATCAAGGCGCAAAAAGGACCGGCTGCTTCGGCAGCCGGTCCTCTTGTTTTCACTTCAGCCCATCCCGGACCTGGTCCAGGGTCAGGTTCTGCTCCCGGGCGATGCGGGCCAGGTCCTCAAACTCCGGCTTCTGCCGCCGGACGCCCCAGCCCTGGGAGGTTTTCCGGGCCACGGGGCCCCAGGGGGAGTCCACGGTGTCCTGGCTGCGGGACAGGGTATAGCGCCGGTGCCGGGTCTCCCGGACGCCCAGGGTGGTGGTGTGCCGCAGCAGCAGATGCACCATAGCCTCCCGCTGCTCCTCCCGGCACAGGACGCACAGCATCACGCCGGGCCGGGACTTCTTCATGCCAATGGCCACGGTGTACACATCCAGTGCCCCGGCCTCCAGCAGCCGCTCCATGGCGAAGGCGATGCCCTCGCCGGTCATGTCGTCCAGGTTGCAGGCCAGCTCCACCACATCGCCGCTCTCCGCCGCCGTCTCCCCCAGCATGGCCCGCAGGCAGTTGGCCCGGGGAAAGTCCTTGTGGCCCATGCCGTAGCCCACGGATTCCAGGGTCATCACCGGCATATCGCCGAACCGGGTAACGAAGCGCCGCAGCAGAGCCGCCCCGGTGGGGGTACACAGCTCCCCCTGGATGGCCCCGCCATAGATGGGTACATCCCGCAGGAGATATGCCGTGGCCGGGGCAGGCACCGGCAGAACGCCGTGGGCGCAGCGGACGGTGCCGCCGCCCACATGCACCGGGGAGGCGATCACCTGGTCCGCCGCCAGCTCCTCCATCAGCAGGCACACCGCCGTCACGTCCGCCACGGCGTCCATGGTGCCCACTTCATGGAAATGAATGTCCGTCACCGGCACGCCGTGGACGTGACTCTCCGCCTGGGCAATGCTGTCGTACACCGCCCGGATGTCCGCCCGCACCTTTTCCGACACCGGCAGGTGGCCGATCAGATGGCTGATCTCCTCCATGCCGCTGTGGTGATGGTGGTGCTCGTGGTCATGCTCATGGTGATGGTCATGCTCGTGGTCGTGCTCGCCCTCTGCGTGGCCGTCCACCGTCACGATGATGTGAGTGCCGGTGATGCCGCACTTTTCCGCCTGTTCCCGGTGATAGGTCACGCCGGGAATCCCCAGGCCGTTGAGCCGCTTCATAAACTCCTCCGGCTGGGGCAGCAGCTCCAGCAGGGCCGCCGTCAGCATATCCCCGGCAGCGCCCATGCCGCAATCCAGATACAGGGTCCTCATTTTTTCACCTCCATGTGGTTGATCATGCTGGCCAGATACCCCGCGCCGAAGCCGTTGTCGATGTTCACCACCGACACGCCGCTGGCGCAGGAGTTCAGCATAGACAGCAGAGCCGACACGCCGCCGAAGGACGCACCGTAGCCCACGCTGGTGGGCACGGCGATCACCGGGCAGTCCGCCAGACCGCCGATGACGCTGGCCAGAGCCCCCTCCATGCCGGCAATGGCGATGATCACCGAGGCGCTCATGATATCGTCCATATGGTGCAGGGTCCGGTGCAGACCCGCCACCCCCACATCGTACAGCCGCAGCACTTCGTTGCCGTGGACCTCCGCCGTCAGGGCGGCCTCCTCGGCTACGGGGATATCGCTGGTGCCGCCGGTAGCGATAACGATGCGGCCGATGCCGTCAGGCTCCGGCAGGTCGCCGATGATGCCGCACCGGGCATCATCGTGATAGTCCAGAGGATACGCGGCGGCGATCTCCGCCGCCGACTCCGGCGACAGCCGGGTGATGAGAATGGTTTTCTGGCCGTGCTGGCGCATCACGCCTACGATGCCGATCATCTGGGCGGCGGTTTTTCCCGCGCCGTAGATCACCTCCGCCGCCCCCTGGCGGATGCCCCGGTGCATGTCCACCTTGGCATAGCCGATGTCGGCAAAGGGCTCCTTCTTGATGGCCAGCAGCGCCTCATCCACGGACATGGCGCCCTGCTGCACGGCCTCCAGCAGCTTTCTGGTATCGCTGTTCATCCTCGTCCCTCCAAATCCAGCCATACGCCGTCATAATCCGGCCCCAGGCGCTGCAAAATCTCCTGCCGGTGCTCCAGCAGCCCCGGCATCTGGGCGGCGGGCAGCTGAATCTTGGCGCTGCGGCCCACCATCCGCACCCGAAAATCCGTGAAGCCCAGGGAGAACAGATCGCTCTCCGCCGCCTCGGTGACAGCCAGGTCCCGGGCGGTGATGGGCTGCCCGGTGGGGATGCGGGTGGCCAGGCAGGCGTATGCGGGCTTGTCCCAGGTAAACAGTCCTGCGTCCCGGGACAGCATGCGGACATCCCGCTTGGTCAAGCCGCACTCCCGCAGAGGCGACCGCACCGCCAGCTCCCGCAGGGCCCGCATACCGGGCCGGTCTCCGGCGTCGTCGGAGGCGTTGGTGCCGTCCAGCAGCACGGTGAAGCCGTCCGCCTCCGCCGCGGCCAGGATGGTGCGGAAGATCATCTGCTTGCAGTGATAGCACCGGTCCGGCGGGTTGGCCGTTACGGTTTCCGAGGCCAGCACGTCCACCGGCAGGACCTTCATGTCGGCGTTCAGCTCCCCGGCCAGACGCCGGGCGTCCTCCAGCTCAAAGGCCGGCTGGAAGGCGGAATTTACATAATAGGCCCTTGCCCGGGCCCCGTAGTGCAGGGCGGCATACAGCAGGTAGGACGAGTCCACCCCGCCGGAAAAAGCGATGGCCACCCGGGGATTTTCCGCGAAAAATTCTTGCAGGTTCATATGGATATGCTCTTTCCCTTTGCTTTATTTTGCATTGGGCACGATGCCCAGGATCACCAGAGGCTCTGTGCCGGTGTTGACGACACTGTGGCTGTGACCCCGGGGGCAGTAATGGCACAGGCCCGGGCCCACCGGCACCTCCGCGCCGTCGTCCAGGCACACCCCGGTGCCGGACAGGAAGTACATGATCTCGCAGCTGTCCTCATGGGTGTGCAGACCGATGGAGGAGCCGGGCTGAAGCGTCAGCCGCAGAATCTTCCCCATGTCGTCCTGAAAGATCCGGGTCTCGGCCTCCCCCTGGCCGCCCTTGAACCGGGGCTGCACCAGGGAGGGCATGCGGTCAAAATCCAGCGTCATGGCCCGTCACCTCAGTTCAGAAAGTCCTTGAGCTTCTTGCTGCGGGAGGGATGGCGGAGCTTCCGCAGGGCCTTGGCCTCGATCTGGCGGATGCGCTCGCGGGTGACGTTGAACTCCTTGCCCACCTCCTCCAGGGTGCGGGTGCGGCCGTCCTCCAGGCCGAAGCGCAGCTTCAGCACCTTCTCCTCCCGGGGGGTCAGTGTGCTGAGCACGGACACCAGCTGCTCCTTCAGCAGGGTATAGCTGGCGGCCTCGCTGGGCTCGGACGCGCCCTCGTCGGGGATGAAGTCCCCCAGATGGGAGTCCTCCTCCTCGCCGATGGGGGTCTCCAGGGACACGGGCTCCTGGCTGATCTTCTGGATCTCGCGCACACGCTCGGCGGGAAGGCCCA